>Ga0190284_1001392_pt1 | contig 10913 bp, 9 predicted proteins | sample 48691812_MG_FD_161668 | JGI IMG/M metagenome (GOLD analysis project Ga0190284, IMG submission 161668) | Hydrothermal vent microbial mat bacterial communities from Southern Trench, Guaymas Basin, Mexico - 4869-18-1-2_MG | ecosystem: Environmental > Aquatic > Marine > Hydrothermal vents > Microbial... | reverse complement strand
CCGTCCCTGGCCGCATGGCTCATTGCATACCAGCGCAAGGAACAATGCGCAAATCCCCTATCTTAACATTCTCCAGCCCCGTGATGCATTGCAAACGGCTGACGTGTTACGTCAAGAAGAACCAGTTTTGAGGGCTAACAACCGCATGAGAACATCCGTCTTCCAGCCATTTCATGGCGCGGCTAATGAAGACCGTAGCTAGATCAGTTTGGGCATCTGGTGCATTCTCACTTGCCCATTGCTGGATGCGCTCATTCTGCTTGCCCCGCGCCAGATACGGAACATTCGTAATGACCAGCGTGTAGTTACTGGTTAGAAGTTCGGCTGCCTTGACCATGCCAGCGGCAGCAACGGCGCGTTCATGGGCCTCATCATCGGCTTGTTCGGCTGTTAGTGCGGCGGCAAGGTAGGGATGGAGCGTTTCGTAGTCGGCAGCGATCAGGTCGCCGGGTAGCTCGCCGGGGTCGATCAGCGAGCCGAGCGTTGGAGCCTGCGAGAACAGGGCGTGCAGGTTGCGCAGACCCTCGCGGATCGGCTGCTTGCCGATGGCGGGCATGGGAACACCAGACTGCTCGGCGAGTTCAAGCCACTGCTCCTCGGTTGCGTGCGGCCCTATACCGGAACAGGCGATGTGCAATTCGGGAAGCTCCCGGTATCCGCCCGCTTCGGGGAATCGCCACGCCGAAAGCGCCAGTGCGAACGCGGCGATCTGCGTGCAACGCTGGTCGATCTCAAGGCCGAATAGGTTGTCGCCTAGGACGGCATCGCAGGCATCGCGCGGCGACAGACCCTCTTCCTTCATGCGGACGCGCACCATCAGGTCGAACGCCGCCACGAGGAAGTGGCCCGACCCACAGCAAGGATCGAGAATCTTCAAGTCCTTGGCCCACTTCGGCCAGCCGGAGAATGTCCCCGCCGCTGGCGTGCCATCGGGCAGGAAGCGCAGGTAGTCGAACTCGTAGCCGGGCAGGGCGACGCACTTGCGCCGTTCGTCCTCGGACAGTTCTTCCTTGTCCGCTCCCTCACGGTCGCGGTTCTGCAAGACCTTGCCCGCCCACCACGCGCCCAGCGTGTTGTGCAGCAGGAACAGCACCATGTAGTGTTCGGTGAAAAGCTGCGTTACGGCGGGCAGTTCGTCCGCGCCGATCTTGACACCCGATGCGTTGACCTCATCCTTGCGCTTGTCCTGCCAGAACTGGTACACCCAGCCGAGGCTATCGTCGGCGGTGAACACCTCCGGCGTCAAAGCGTCGAGTTGCTTCTCCAATGCCCGTTTTGATTCCGGCGCGAGCGTGACGGCCAGCGCCGGATCGTCGGGCCGGAAGATTTGCGGCAGCATCCGCGAGGCGAACCGGGCCGCAAGCGTCCAACCGTCGGCTCCCTCCTCCTTGGCCAATTCCTCGCACTCTTCGAGGCTGACCGGGACGCCCATCTCGTCGTGGATGAGCAGGTAGTTCTCGGCAAGAAATCGGGCGAACAGCATCCGGTGCCAATGCTCGTACGCGCACTCGGTGACCAGATGGCCAATGGCCTGCTTACCTGCCTTGTCCCGCCGATCCCCAAGCTGTCGGGCCTTGGCACGGAGCTTGTTCCTCAGTTCCCGCTCGTCGGGCGTCATATGCTCGAAGAGCTTTGGCTGATCGACAGCCAACCGCCTCAGCGCCTCGGTCGCCGCATCCTCGGCGATGTCCCGCGCCTCGATGACGGTCTTTTCGAGTTGCTTGCGAAGTTTCTCGTGCAGTGCGGGCATTGCGCCTTACCTTCTGTGCTCGCTAGATGACCACGGGGCCTTTCTTCAACTTGGTAGTGATTTCGTCGCGTGCTTTGCCCAGCCACGCTTCCATCTCGTCCGTGTTCTTGATCGTCGCCGACGGCAGCTTGACCGGGACGGCTTTGGGTTCGAGCGTCTTGGCGGCGGCGAGCATGGCGTTGCTGAACCGCTGCGGCAGCGCATCGGCCAATGTCTTCCAATCGCCGACGCTTTTGCGCTGCAACGACGCGAGCAGTTCTTCTTCCGTACCGACCTTGACCTTCGGCAACGAGGTGAGGCCGTACTCGCCGAGGATCGACGCCCGCTTGTCCTTGTCGAGCTTCTTCCAGACATCCGACGCCGTGAGCGCCTTCTTCTGTGCGTCGAAGATGTCCGTGCAGGCTTGGCTCGCCCTGGTCAGTTCCCCGCGCAGTGCATCGGTGAGGTTCTTGCACAACGGCGGCACCGGATCGGTGCTACTCAGCAAAGAGCGTTGCTCGACGATAGCATCGACCTGCGGCTTGACCTCTTCGACGACCTGCATTCCATCGGCGTGTTTGAGGAGTTCTTGCAGCGATTGCCAGCGGGGCAGGCGCTTCTTGCCAAGCTCGGCGGTCTTCGACCACCCCTCAGCCTGCTTGGTGAGTTCGGCCTGCTTATCGAACAGGGCGATGACCTGCTCGTTGCCGACAAGGTTGCCGATGTCCTCCAACTCCGTTGTGGCTGGCTTAGCGGGCAGCGGTGGATCGCCACCCGCTTCGTCCGCGCGACGGAGCATCTCCTTGACGAACACCGCAGCCTTCGTCGCCTCCTCGTTGGACTTGCATCCGACGCCAGCGGTCTGAAAAAGCTTGCGGACGGCGATGCGCTGCTTGGCGCTGACCGTGGCGATCTCCACGCGGAAGTCGGTCGAGCGAATCTTCGTCCGCTCAAGCTCCGTGACCTCCAGCGGCTTTCCGTTCAGTGTTGCGCGAATGTGTCCCGTCGCCAGCAGGGCAAGCAACGAGCCGTCGATGGCATCCTGCGGCCAGCCGTATGACACATCCTCGAAGTGCTTGCGGATATCGCTGCCTTTCTTCCCGGCGGTGATGTAGTTCAGGACTTCGCTGCACACCGGGTGCTTGTCGATGTCGCCCGTGTGGTCGATGGCTTCGAGTGCGCTGCCGTCACCTTTCTTGGCTCGTTCGACGACCCTCCCCCACCGGGCGTCGTCAGCCATGTCGAACTGCGGATACATGCGGACAAGGGAATCCTGCGCTGCGTCCTTGACCTTCTCGGCCAGCAGCATCCCCGTGACTTCGTTGCCGCCACCCTGTATGACGCGCGTGCCGCCAAAGATGTCCATGATGATCGAGTCCAAGGCGGTAGTGGCTGCGTCGAGGCGGGTCTGCATCGACTGCCGGGCTTCCTTGCCCTCGTTCGATGTGGGAATACCCTTGGTTTGCAGGGTCTCCTCCGCCGCCTTGTGATCCGCGAGCGTCCTCTTCAAATCCTCGGCCGCGCGGCGCTGAATGTAGACGGAGATCAAGGGCGAGTCGGTTCCGTCTGCCCGTGCCTCCGATAGGACGGTTCTCTCGTTCACGCTCCAGCCGTCACGAATCCAGACTGGAATGGTGTGGCCGGACGGCTTGGGGGCGTCCTCGGTGAAGTGAAGTTCGATCTTGCGTGGTTCCTTGCTCTTGCCGTGCAGGAGCTTCACACCTTGAAGTTGCTTGCCGCATTCCTCGCGGAGCATGTCGCTCCTCAGGTCGGCCATGCGCTGTGGGTCGTTGAAGATGCGGGACTGTTTTTCCCGGTACGCGGCGTCCCACGCGCTGCTCTCGCGGGTTTGCAGGCGGTACTCGCTATCGACCTGCATCAACTCGCCGCCCTGCACGAGGCCGTTGAGAAGTTCGGGGATTCGCTTGCGCAGGTCGGTGCTGCCCGCCTTGAGGTCTTCGACGAGCAGGTCGGCGAGCGTGTCCGGCGTGGCGCGGACTCCGACATCGGAGCCGGGTTCGCGCGAGAGCTTGCTGATGAGGAAGATCAGGGCGCAGAGCCGGGAGCGGAGCGTGCCGTCGTCAGAACCGTCTCGCTGCTTGCGGACGATCTCGTCGATCTCGCGCAACAGCACCCCGGTCTGGATCATGTTGGTGGATACTTGGTCGTAGAGGTAGTCGCCGGGGATCACCGTACCTAACGGCCAGTCGGCACTGTCGCGGACGGCCTCATAGACGATCCGCAGTTGCGTGCGAAGCTGTCCGGTCGTACCTGCCTTATCCACCGCACGCAGCACCTTCTCTCAGAAGCGGCGGCGCACGGGCAGTAACGGATAGTCTGCGACGATGACCTCCTGATCCTCGGTGCGTTGCTCCACTCTGGTGCCTGACAGGTGACGCGAGATTTCCCCGCTGTGCGTCGAGAGCATGTCGCGGATGACCTGCTCCTTGTCCGGCTTCTTGGCAAGCACCATCTTGCGGGTGACTGTCTCGACATCGGTGTCTGAAAGCTCGATAGGCACCTTGAAACGGCCCATGAGTTTCTGGAGTTGCGGCGTTCCCGTCAGCGCGGTCTGCCCCGTGCCGACGAACAGCACGCGACCGCCGAGTTTCTTGCAGCACTCCTCGGTCAGTTCCTGAACCGCGTAGGTTCGATCCGCGTTCTCGCCGATGTATTGCTGAACCTCGTCCAGCACGATGAGCGTGCAGGGGAACTCGCCGTCAACGGTCAGCGCGTCCTGAATGGCGGTGGTCATCTCGGTGTTGCTGACAGCCTTGGAGAACGGAAACTGTGCTTTGAGAAGCGACTTGGCCTCCGCCGCGTTCGTGGCGAACGACGGGTCGGTCTTGAGAAGCGCGTCCGCTATCACGGGCGATACATACAGCGCTTCGCTGACCTCTTTATGCCAACCGCGACCAGCGGCTTCGACGAGTTCCTTCACTTGACCGAGGTAACCGTTGGTTCTCAGCCACAGCACAAACCGTGCGGCGTGGTACTTCTCCGGCAGGTCAGCCGACCGGAAGATGATCGACAGCAGTGCGAGATTCACGCTTTCGCCTGCGCCAGCACCCAGAGTTCCCGCTGCGGCGTGCAGGCCACCCTTTCGCTTGCCCTCGGTGGACAGTTCCTTGAGCAGATCGGTGATGCCCGACGGAAGCGTGGGCAGTCCGCGTGCGGCAACGCCGTCGGGAAACTCGAAGTCCAGCCACAGGTACTGGAGCATCTTGACGAGGTGCGATTTTCCGCTTCCGAAGAAGCCGCTCACCCAGACGGCGGGCTGCTCCGGGCGGTCGAGGTTAGATAGATATGTGCTGAGGATACGTTCCATGCCCTTGGCGTACTGGCCTTCGCAAACGAAGTTCTCAAGCTCGAACCGCAGCGTGCGTAGCTCCTCCTCTGTTCGGGTGTCCATGACCTTGGCCACACCGTTGTTGAGGAGTTGGACATCTTGGGGGTCTTTGAGGAACAGTTCGCGGTTCTTCATTAGCCTTGCGCTCCTTCGCGTGCGGTGATCGGCACCGCGAGGTAATTCCAGCCGTCGCGGGCGTCCAATAGCCGATAGTTGTTATTTTCGTACTCGCCGGGGAAGAAGACGAGCAGCCGACCACGAATCGAGGACTCCACCGCGCCGATCAGGTCGGAGACCTTTATCAGTCCGAACAGACACGAGATTCCGTGGATGGCCACGACCGCGTTGGTGTCCGCCGCCTCGTCGTCCAGCGCCGACTTGACCCGTGCCGACACGAAATCGAGGAAGCCGGACATCGCCATCTCAAGGTCGTCCGGCGCTTGGAAGTAGCTCTCGCGGTAGTCCTCCTCCGCCATCCACTCCGCGAATGCGCCCGCAACATCGATGAGCTTCCAGCCGTGTTTGGCACTCTTGGTCGCAAGCTCGAACTCGCCAAGGCGGATGCGAAGGCGTCGTTCGTCGCTCTTGTCGTAGACGGCGAACCACACCCGCTGCGCCCCAGCGAGGTTCTGCTCCCAAGGCAGGACTGCGAAACGCCCGTAGTTCTCGATGAGTTGTTCGATCCTACCCATGCAGAGCGTCCTTCTCCCGCTGCGTCAGCAGGCCGTTAAAGCTCACTTCCACGACCGTTCCCAATCTCCGGTAGTCAAGCCATTCCCGTCTTGAAGCCTCGGCGGTCATGGTGTGGAGTTCCTCGGTGGGTGCGTCGAGTAGCCCCGTCCAGAAGGTGTTGAACAGCATCGGCCCACGAGAGCCGGAAAGGTAGCCGAGCAGCAGCGCGTACGCCGTGTTCGCGGGGGTGACGACCGGGTGGCGTCTCTTCTTTGGCCGACGGCCTTCAAGATGGCCGGATTGCGTCCATGAGGACAGTGCGTTGCGGGCGATCTTGCTTCGCGTCGGCAGGTTGAAGCGGCTTGAGGCCGACGCCTCCACGGCCTCCTCCAGTTCTGCACTTGTCACGACCTCGCCGATGCGAGCCGACAGGACACGCGAGGCGGTCATGCGCAGAAGAGGGTCGCGGGCGTTCGCACACAGGCAAGCCAGCAATGGCTGTCCTTCGTCATCGAGTTCCCAGAAGAAGCGCAGGTGCCGGAACAGATGGACGGCGGCGTCCAGCCCGTACACCTCGCTCAGGCGCTGTGCCGTCAGGCGACGGTTCGATGCCGTCTTCTTGGCCAGCACATTCTTCTCGGTGGTCGCCGCACGGTAGTCCGCCAGCGACGCATCCTCCGGTATCGCTTGCAGAATGCTGGCCAGTTCCGACATCATCATCGTGCGGCTCGTGTGCGTTCCGCGCGCACCGCTGCGGAAGCCGAGTTCCGCTGGCAAGGTTGTCGGGGGAGCTTCTAGCATCTCGGCGACCGTTTCATGTGTCACTGTCCCGCAGATCGCTTCCACGGGCGTCACGCTGCACCCACCGCGTTCGGCTCAGGCCGCGCCGACCTCAGCCCTTGCGCTTCCGAGCGCGGGTTTTCGACACCTTCGCGCCGCGTTTCGCCCTGACCGCCGCCTTCTTGTCCCCGTCAGCGACCTTACGCAGGAACTCGTCAAGCTCGCTGCGCAGATATATTCTGTATGCCGTTAGTGGGTGTCTTCTCGCGGGCAGCTTGTTCGCCCGGTCATATCGCCTGAGCGTATCAGGGCAACAGCCCAGATAGGCGGCGGCTTCCGCGACCGTCAGATATTCGTTCAGCTTCGCCACTGTCATCCACTCCAGAGAGTCCGCTTGGTGCAGCATTATGCTAGATTAGACGGAGCGTGTGAAGTCCGATATCGGCCCGCCCCTCCGGGGCGGGCTTCCGTCAGCAGAAAGCCGCTCGTCCAACACACCACAGCCCGCCTGAACCCGCCCCACGATGCCAACGCCCCCTTTCTGATCGTTTCCAGCCCGCATGCCGCCGCCCGGATTATCCCGCGTTCCCCGACAGGGGCGAGGCTCCCGGTCGCCCCGCAAAGAACGGGCCGAGAATGCACAGGTGGCCCGCCCCGGCAAGCCGCAGCGGGTGAGGATCGTCCCTGGATGCCCACCGCATCCCCTGAGACGCCGCGCGGGGGCGTCGGGGGCGGTGGAAAAGAGGCCGGGAACGGCGGGTGGTCGCGTGCCGTGCTCGGTAGCCGGGGGCCTGCGGTGTTCGGCCTGACGCGATCCGCGTGCGCCGGAGTCTCCGTGTCGTCGTGACCCCCGACGCTTGGGGATGGCCCAAAGTGGCCGTCCGGGTGGCCTGTGCGGTTCGGAGGGGGTCTCAGGGGAGCCGGGAGAGCCGGGGATGGCGTCCCGGAGGCCCGGAACACCCGTTGAGACGCCACGCGGGGCTGGCCAGGGCGAAGAAGGCCAGGAACTCCGGGTGCGGGCGTGCCGCGTTCGGGGGCTTGGGGCGTCGGGCCTGCCGTGATTCCGTGCGTCTGGCAGGTTGGTACGGTTCGAGCGGCAGGGGGCATCTGCGGAAGGGGGCCGTTTCCGTAGGCGGTCGTACGGACGGCAGCGAGACGGCATGATGTGTCCAGACCGCCTTCGGCGCGCCATGCAACTCCTTGGTGGGATCACACAAGGCGAATTGGCCCGCGCGAGCCAACCAACCGGGCATGCCGCCACAACCGCCGATACTTGCCCGGTGAGCATCTCAGTAGATCAGTGGGATGAGAGCTTTCGTGCGGGCAGTCCAAGCGTCGTATTGATCGCCGTACTTCCGGCTGAGGTGTTTCGAGAGCGAGGGAATGAAGAAGTAGACGAAGCCCGCCGTCAGCGCGACCGGAATCAACGCGGCCCAGAGGTTGGCCGTCAGGATGGCCCACCCGGTGACCCACAGCGAGTCCCCGAAGTAGTTGATGTGCCGGGCGAGCCGAAACATACCGCCCGTGTAGAGCTTTCCCCGGTTCGCGGGATCGTCCTTGAAGCGCTTGCGCTGAAGCTCCGAGCCTGTGTTCAGGAAGCCGCCCGCAACGAACAGGCCGATCCCGGCCAGATCGCGGAATCCCAGTGGGGCGCTTTCGGCGGCACCAAGCAGCGCGAACCCGACTTGGTACACGATGGTCGCCAGCAGCACGCCCCAGAACTCGTCCCACCCGAACCTGCGTCGCAGGAGGTAGGTTGCGGTCAGTGTCATCCGCAGCCATGTAACGACGCCGAACGCGAGCAGGATTGCACGCCGCGCCTGATCGCCAGCCGTCCAGTCCCGCCCGAACCAGCTTCCGATGCGCTCGGCCCCGCCGCCGAAGTAGAGCCACGCCCCGACAAGCAGTAGCAGCGTATGCACCGCGACCCAAGTTGTGCGGGGTAGAGCAGTTGTCTCTTCTTCGCCGTGCATTGCGATCCGTGTTACCCTATGCGCCCACTCACGGGTTCGTGTTTTCGCTTGCCGAGATGAGAAGATCGCCGAGCCGCGCGCGTCGGGGCAGAGGCCCACTATCGCGTTTTCGCCTTCGTCTTGGACGAAGACCCAGCCCCTGATGATGAGCCAGCCCACAGCGCACTCACAGGCAAGGCATGGATGCGCGAGCCGAACGGGATCGCGTCTTGTCCTGCGTACAGCACAACGCCTCGATGGAACCGCTTGCCTGCAAGCTCCGCCAATGCCTTCAAGCCTTTGAGATCGTCCGTGCCGAGTGTTGCGCTCGCCTTGACCTCGATGCCGACGATCCGGCCCGACCGATCCTCAAGAACGATGTCCACCTCACGCCCTACCTGCGTGCGGAAGTGGAATAGCTCCGGCTGCGTCTTGCTCCATGGCGCCTGCTTCCGAAGCTCCATGACGACGAAGTTTTCCATCAACGGCCCGCCTTGCTTCGGATCGCTGCCGAGCCGATCCTTGCTGAACCCCAAAAGGTGCGTGAGCAGGCCCGTATCGTTGAGGTAGAGCTTGGGGGACTTCACGAGCCGCTTGCCGAGGTTGCTCGACCATGCTGGCAACGCCTGCACGATGAAAGTCATCTCCAGCAGGGCGAAGTATCGCTTGAGCGTGGTCTGCGGGATCGACAGGTCGCGGGAGATGTCCGCGAAGTTCATGGGCGATCCCGCGCGCGTAGCCAGCAGCGTCAACAGGCGAGGCAGTTCGGTTAGCCCCTCGATGTTGGACAGGTCTCGGATGTCGCGTTGCAGGATCGTCGAGATGTACGACCGGAACCAATCGGCCCGGCGGGATGCTCCGCGTGTGGTGCAGATTTCCGGGTAGCCGCCGCGTAGCACACAGTCCATCACCTTTGACGATGCCAAGGGCTTGTCGGGCGCACGCGGGTTTGCCTCGGCGAAGAGCGCATCCACGAAGGTCTCGCGCACGCCGTCGATCTCGCCTTGCGAGAACGGCCAAAGGGTCAGTATTTCGATCCGACCTGCCAGCGACTCGGATACCTTGGGAACGAGCAGCACATTGGCTGACCCCGTGAGCAGGAACCGTCCGGGCTTTCTGTTGCGATCCACTTCCCGCTTGATAGCGGGGAAGAGAGCAGGGGCTTTTTGCACCTCATCGAGGACGAGAGGCCCGTCGAAACCTTGAACGAAACCAGCCGGATCACTCGTCGCTGCCGCGAGTGTAGCTGCATCATCCAGCGTCAAATACGATGCGTTCCGCCTGCCCTCGGCAATCGCCTGCACGAGCGTACTCTTGCCCGTCTGGCGCGCGCCGTGAAGGAAGACCACAGGTGTGTCCTTGAGAGCCTGCCGAAGCCGTTTTGCGATGTTCCGTTCGATCATGGCGGTAGTCTATCCGCCGGGCGGCTGGCGATCAACCGCCATGTGGTTGAATATCGTCCACCTAGTGGTTGATTTTCCGCCTTCTAGACAGAGAAAGGCGAACCGCAGGCTGGATGTCGCTCGGGCGGTGGGTTGGAGCGTTGACGGGGGAGCAGCGGGTGCCGATCCGAGTCTACGCGCTGCGATTTGGCACGCCGAAGGGGTTGATCGATCCCTGCAATTCGTGCCAAGGCCTCGGCGCCAAATAGCGTCAATCCGGTACGCGAACCGGAGGCCATTGAGCGACCTATTCAGGGGTTCGTGGGGGTTCCAAAGCACCGGATTGGCACACGGCGGTCACCGTGCGATAATCAAGTGCCGATCAGCCCTGAGAACGGTTCTTTGGGGCTTCCGAAAGGGAGAATACTAGGGAGAATACTCTCTGAGAACCGCGATTCTGAGCGAATAGAAGCCGACGCGAGGCGCTTACAAAACCGCTGCTCTGCCAACTGAGCTACGGTGGCAAACTGGCCTCCTTGATACCAAGAACGCCGGTTTTAGCAAGCCCGGCCGACCCGAAACCGAATGTGTGCCCCTAGCAGTCTGTCGGACTTGAGATCCACTTTTCCGACGTGCCGATCCGTCTCCGCTTGCTCGGAACCGTCGAAATGATGAGCGCAGGGGGTTGGATGATTGGGGTTCGGCGGCTGTTTGTCGTTTGGGATGGGATTGGGGCCAAGAGAGGCGGCGCGGAGGACTCCCCGGGGATGGGTCAGGCGGTTTGGAGGGAGAAGAGCCGCTTGAAGTTGTACGCCAGTGCCTGAGTCGCAGGATTCCGGATAAGCCGACGTTGGTCGAGGAGGTTGGTACGTGGGAGCGCGAGCGGAACGCCGCCCGGAAACCGGTGAATTGGCAATTCACAACCGACGACGCCCGCACCAAACTGAAACGGCTATACCCACAAATTGGGTTCATCCGACTAAAGCGGACTTCGTCTCATGAAGTGCCAAGATCTTGAGCTTGAAGAACTCCTGGTCCCGGAAGCCGTA
>Ga0190284_1001390_pt1 | contig 10915 bp, 8 predicted proteins | sample 48691812_MG_FD_161668 | JGI IMG/M metagenome (GOLD analysis project Ga0190284, IMG submission 161668) | Hydrothermal vent microbial mat bacterial communities from Southern Trench, Guaymas Basin, Mexico - 4869-18-1-2_MG | ecosystem: Environmental > Aquatic > Marine > Hydrothermal vents > Microbial... | reverse complement strand
GGACGATGCCCTGCACAACGTGCTCGATACTTTGCGCGAGATTACCCCCGGCAAACTGATTGCGGTCTTTGGCTGCGGCGGAAACCGCGACCGCGCCAAACGCGCGCTGATGGGGCAGGTCGCATCGCGCCTTGCCGACTATTCCATCATTACCAACGACAACCCGCGCCGCGAAATTCCGGAAAAAATCGCCGCCGATATCGCATCCGGTTTTGATTCCGAGCGCAAGTTTGAGATCCTTCTCGATCGTAAGGCCGCCATTGCCCGCGGACTGGAACTCGCCGGGAAAAAAGATACGTTACTGGTGGCCGGCAAGGGCCACGAAACCTATCAGGAATTTGATGGTGCCATCGTTCCGTTCGATGACCGCGAAGCCGTCCGGGAGGCACTCTGATGGCGAAATTTACCACAACTCAACTGGCCGAATGGAGCGGCGGCGCGTGGAGCGTTGAACCGGATGTTCCGGTTTCGGGCGTGTCGCACGACACGCGTACGCTCAAGCCCGGTGAGGTGTTCATCGCCCTGCGTGGGCCGAATTTTGACGCCCATAACTTTGTTGAGCAGGCTTTTGAAAAGGGCGCCGCGGGCGCCATTGTTGGTAGGGACGGCTGTCCCCAGCCGTCCACGGACGCCTCGGAGAGGCGTCCCTACCTTGTTGTGCCGGATACGATGAAGGCATTGTGGAATCTGGCGCAGGGAACGCGCCGCGACTGGCGGGGAACCGTCATTGGCATCACCGGCAGCGTCGGCAAAACCACCGTCAAGGAGCTGATTGCTTCGGTGCTGGCACAGAAGGGAGCCGTTTCCAAAACGCCCGGCAACTGGAACAATGAGTTCGGCCTGCCGCTCAGCATGCTCGCCGCCGATCCGGCCTCTGATTATTTTGTTTTTGAGCTCGGGATGAACCGTTCCGGCGAGATTGACCGGCTGGCCGAACTGCTTTCGCCCGACTGGGCGCTTATCACGGCCATCGGTAAAGCGCATACGGAATTTTTTGATAGCATTGAACAAATCGCGGCTGAGAAGGCAGCGATATTAAAACATGCCGGTGCGGCCCTGCTAGACATCCGTTCGGAGTGGTTTGGGTTGTTTAAAACTTTTTGTACAGGACGCATCGTTTCATTCGGCGACAAGCCGCTGAACTTCAGCGTGGCACAGCCCGGCACCTACATGGCGGAGAACGCACAGCAGGCGGCGGCCCTCGGTCTGGAGCTGGGGCTGACACACGAACAGGTTCAGGCCGGACTGGACGCCTTCCGCCCGGCGCCGATGCGCTGGGAGCGCAGCGAACAGAACGGGATGGTGTTTATTAACGATGCCTATAATGCCAACCCGCTTTCCATGCGCGCGGCGATTTCCACTTTTGCAGAACTACCCGGTGCGAAACGGAAATTTCTCGTGCTGGGCGGTATGCGTGAACTGGGCGCTGAAAGCGACGCGGAACACCGCGCGCTGGGTGAATTTATCGAACCATTTGGATTTGAAGGCGTGATTGCTGTAGGCGATGCCGGTGCTAAGATTGCCTGCGCCGGAATACGCAGACTGAATAAGCCGGATGCGCTGAAGTTCCTGCGGGGCACACTTCGCGCCGGCGATATGGTGCTGTTCAAAGCGTCGCGCGGCGAAAAGCTTGAAACCGTGCTGGATGAGTTTAGAAAAGAGGGCTGAATCGGGAGAAATAAACGATGCTTTACTGGATCCATGAATGGAGTGACCTTTTTTCGCCGTTGCGGATGTTTCGCTATATCACCTTTCGCACCGTGATGGCCGCCGGCACCGCATTTGTACTCAGTCTGATCTTCGGCCCATGGCTGATTGAGCGGATGCGTGTTCTAAAATTCGGCGAACAGCGCGAGGATACGCGGGTGTCGGGCCTTGACCGCAAAAACAAAGTCGGTACGCCGACGATGGGCGGCCTGCTGATTGTTTTTTCGGCGACCGCTGCCGCAGTGCTTTGGGTTGTCCCCGGCAATTTTCAGGTGCTGTGCGCCCTGACCACCTTCTGCTTTCTCGGCACGATCGGGTTTATTGACGACTACCTGAAGATTCGTCGCGACCGCGGCCTTTCGCCACGGGTGAAACTGCTGGCGCAGGCCGGTTGGACCGCAGTACTGCTCCTGGCACTTTGGACAAACGGCGAAGTCTGGCCGCAGGCGCAGCAGCTGATGGTACCTTTTGTCAAAGATCCGCTGATTCCGGCCATGGGTTTGATCGGGACGTTTATCTTTCTTTTCCCGGTACTGGTCGGTGCTTCCAACGCAGTCAACCTGACCGACGGGCTCGACGGGCTGGCAATCGGATGCACCAACTCGGCGGCGGCGGCCTATCTGGCAATGGCCTATGTTGCGGGCCATTTCACTTTTGCCGAATATTTGCAGGTTCCTTTTATACGGGGCGGCGGCGAGCTGGCGGTCTTTTGCGGCGCCTTGCTTGGCGCGGGGCTCGGCTTTCTCTGGTTTAACTGCCATCCGGCCAAAGTGTTTATGGGCGACACCGGCAGCCTCGCCATCGGCGGCGGCATTGCCGCCGTGGCGATTCTGATTAATCAGGAACTGGTACTCATTATTGTCGGCGGGGTTTTTGTCATTGAGGCGGCAAGTGTGCTCCTGCAGCAGAGCTGGTTTAAATACACGAAAAAGAAATACGGCGCAGGCCGCCGCATTTTTCTTTGCGCACCACTGCATCACCACTTTGAGTATAAAGCGAAGGCTCTCGGGAAATCGGTGGATGCCTATGAAAACCGGATTACCGTCCGCTTCTGGATTCTGGCCATCATCTTCGCCCTCGTCGGGGTGGCCACACTCAAAATACGCTGATGCAAACCTTTGCCAAAACAATGGTTCTGGGAGTCGGCCTGAGTGGAAAGGCCGCGGCGGAACTCCTGCGCGCCGAAGGCACAAAAACATTGGTGCTGGACGAAAAAACATCTGATTTTTCAGATTTCAAATCTCAGATTTCAAATTTCCAGCCGGACACGGCCATCGTCAGTCCGGGGTTTGCTTTAGATCATCCCTGGATTCAGGAGTTGCAGAAAAACGGTGTGCCGTTGCTTTCGGAACTCGAACTGGGCTGGTTGCGGCGGAAGAGTCGTGTGATAGCAGTGACGGGCTCGAACGGGAAATCGACTGGTGTTAAATGGATCGCTGACGCACTGAACGCGGGAGGACAGACCGCTGTCGCCTGCGGCAACTACGGCTTTCCCGTTTCGACGGCGGTGATGCAGATACCGCCTCCCGACTGGCTGGTAATCGAAGTCAGTTCTTTTCAGCTCGAAACCGTGCAGAAATTCCGTCCCGATATCGGCGTGTTGCTCAATATCCTGCCGAACCACCTCGATCGTCATGGCAGCATGGAAGCCTATCGCGCGCTCAAGCTGAAACTATTTGCCCGACAGACTAAAGATGATGTTGCAATTGTGCCGGTCGAATTCGCAAACGACGTACCCGGCGCAAAAACGTTCGGGGCAGGGGGTGATTATCAATACATTGAGGGGCGGGTTGGTGCGGTTGAGCTAGCCGGCACACAATTTGCCAATGATGTGCTCGGCGCGGCCGCGGCGGCGGTGACCGCCGTTTGCGAGGCCTGCGGACTGTCGCCGTCTGCTGTGGAAACTGCGGCCCGCGCATTCGAGCCGCTGCCGCACCGGATGGAGCCGGTGGCGGAAATCGACGGCATAAAGTTTATTGATGACTCCAAGGCAACCAATTTGGCGGCCATGTGCGCGGCGGTTCAGATGTGTCCGGGGCGGATTCATTTGATTGCCGGCGGGCGCAGTAAGGAGAAAGACCTCAGTTTTGCAAAAGATTTACTGGCGGAACGGGTTTCGCGTCTATATCTTATCGGGGAAGCATCCGGTATGATGCAGGCGGCGTGGGGAGAGGCCGTGGATTGCACTCCCTGTGAAACCGTTGAAAAAGCGGTTTCTGCCGTATGGGGATGTACAGGACCGGGCGATACCGTTCTCCTTTCCCCTGCGTGTACCAGTTTTGATCAGTTTGGCGACTTTAATGAGCGCGGTGAGGTCTTCGCCCGTGAAGTAGGCAAACTGAAGCGGAAAGGATGCTGAAATGAACTGGGAGAGAATAGTAGACAAGGAGTTTCTCATGAAAGCGAAGGTTATCGGATTACTGGTTCTGGGCGCACACATCACCGTGCTGGCCGGATTTTTACTGTTGCAGGGTTGCACGACGGGTGACTGCCCGATTCCATGGCTGAACTGGCCATACGCTACGTCGCGCGAGCCGATCATTGTTCCGTCTGATGAATTCGCTCCTCTTCCGTACGATGAATTTGCTCCGGTCCCGATGCTGCCGCCGCCCGGCGTAACGGCAGAGCCGTATGCTGGCGGTATTGACGCGCAGGTTTATACGGTGCAGAAAGGCGATACGCTTTCTACGATCGCTTCCATGTACGGCACGTCATGGAAAAAACTGGCTGAGTTCAACGGCCTTTCCGATCCCAACAAACTTCGGGTCGGGCAGGAACTCCGGATTCCCTCTTCACTCGGCGCACCGGCCGCGCGTCCGTCTGCTGCTCCGTCGTCCAAAAAAGCTCCTACAACGCCAATCAAGCAAGGCGGTTCTTATGTAATCCAGAAGGGCGACAGCCTTTCCCGCATCGCCGTTCGCTCCGGAGTTTCCATTGCCGAACTCAAAGCAGCCAACAATCTTACCAGCGACCGAATTATTGCCGGCAAAAGCCTGACGATTCCGAAAAAGGGATCCGTCGCTTCGACCGCGCCCGCCGCAAAACCCGATCCCGCACCGGCTCCCGCCGCGCTGGAATCCGCTCCGCTGGAAGCGGCCCCCGCCGTCGCGGCGCCGGCCGCGACATCGGCTTCTGCACCGGTTTACGAGCACGTGCTTTATCCGGGTGAAACGATCGAGGATGTTGCCCGCCAGTACGGCAGTTCACAGCAGGAAATCATGACGCTTAACAACATTAGTGACGCTGCTTCCGTCAAACCCGGAACCAAACTGATGGTGCCGATTCCGGAATAAATTCCGTTTATGCTGTTTAAAAAGGGGCGTCCTTAACCGACGTCCCTTTTTTGCATTCTCATTGCGTGCGCTTCATGGAATAGTCGGGTCATGCAACGGACCATCACCCTGCTGATTGCCGCAGTCCTGATTCTCGTGACCATGGGCGTAGTTATGCTTTTCAGCGCCAGCATAGTGCGCGGCGACAGTCAGTTCAATAACACCGAATACTTTGTGACCCGCCAGATCATCTGGATGTTCCTTTCGCTGATGGCCGCCATTCTTTGTGCCCGGATTGATCTCGTCTGGCTTCGCAAAGCCGCGCTTCCTGCTGCTGCGGTTTGCGCGCTGCTGCTGGTGCTGGTGCGCATCCCCGGCATCGGGGTTTGCATCAACGGAAGCTGGCGCTGGCTGCGCGTCGGCCCCCTGACTTTGCAACCCTCCGAATTTGCCAAAGTCGGTATTATTCTGGCTGCGGCATGGTGGATTGCGCGTCGGCGGCGCTACATGTACACCTTTTTGCGCGGCGTACTGGTTCCGGTGCTCGGTCTCGGTTTTTTTGCCGTGCTGCTGATGGCCGAACCCGACTTCGGAACCACCGTGCTGATTTCGCTGGTGATTGTTGCGCTGCTTTACGTCGGCGGCGCACGCGTGAGCTACCTGCTCGGCTTCGGTGCGGCTGGGGTTGGGCTGTTCGGACTAATGCTTCTGCAGAATGCCAACCGCATGCGCCGCATTTTTGCGTTCCTCGACCCAGAAAAATACGCACAGGCAGAGGCGTGGCAGTTGATCAACGCGCTCAATGCTTTTGCGGCGGGTGGACGGTGGGGTACCGGTCTCGGAAACAGTATTCAGAAATATCACTATCTGCCCGAAGCGCACACCGATTTCATTTTTCCCATCATTGGCGAAGAGCTTGGTCTGATTGCCACCTTCCTTGTGCTTCTGCTTTTCGTATTTATTTTTTTCTGCGGATTGCGGATTGCTTCACGAGCCGCGGACGATTTTGGGCGCTTTTCCGCACTGGGCATTACGCTGATGATTACACTGCAGGCTATTATTAATCTGGCGGTGGTCACCGGTTCCATGCCGACCAAAGGCCTCGCACTGCCCTTCATCAGTTATGGCGGCTCCAGCCTGTTGGCTTCCGCCGTGATGATCGGCATTCTGATTAATGTGGCTCACACCGCCCGAAGTCCGTCCGCCAAAAAGCGCACCGCGCTCTTCAAAGACCGCCGCCGAAAAGCGTAGCGATTTCGCTGGCTCAAATTGTCACACAATTAGTATTGTGAACTTTTTAGAATGTGGTACATTTTGTCCCGGTTTTTAAAAAGTACCATGAAATCCAAGTTTTTAGATCGGTTAATTGAGCGGATGGATCGCCTGGATGCCGACAGCCTGCAGACACAGTTTCTGCGGCTGGCGGGCGAAAAAGGGTTGCTGGAGACCATTTTCCAGGCGATTCAAGAGGGGATCATTGTGGTGGATCGTGCGGCGCGGGTCAGCTACGCCAATCTTGCAGCTGAAAACCTTTTTGGATTTGCACTGGCAGATTCCGAAGGCCAGCCGGTCGCGCGATATATTCGTGACATTGACTGGGAAAAGGTACTCAAGCTTGACGCCGATGAATGGGAAAAGCTGGTGCGCCGCGAAATTGAAGTGACTTATCCCGAACATCGGTTCATCGAGTTTTACATTGTGCCGCTCTCAGCCGTCAGCGAACAGGAGGAGGGCGGCGTCGTCATCTTTCGTGATGTAACCGGTGAGCGCGCGTCGGCGGCCGAATCCATCGAATCCGAACGCCTCAAAGCGCTGACGTTGCTGGCGGCGGGCGTTGCACACGAAATCGGAAATCCGCTCAACGCAGTAAACATCCACCTGCAACTGCTTGATCGTGAGCTGGCTGAACTGCCGGATGAAGAGCGCGGGAACGAACTGCGCGAACTGGTTGAGGTGTCGCGAAAGGAAGTGCAGCGACTCGATCGCATTATCACGCAGTTCCTGCGCGCGCTCCGTCCGTCGTTGCCGGATCGCAAACCGGTGCAGCTTGAGCGTTTGCTTGAAGAGACGCTGGAGCTGATGGGTCACGAAATCAGCAACCGCCGGATTTTGGTGGAGCGCAAACAGCCCGAAGAACTGCCAAGTGTGCCGGCCGATGAAACGCAGGTGAAACAGGCCTTTTTCAACATCGTGAAAAACGCGGTGCAGGCCATGGAAGATGACGGCATTCTCAAGGTGGGCATTGAAGTTTCCGACCGGTTTGTGAGTGTCTGCTTTTCCGATAACGGGCCGGGTATTATGCCGGAACATTTGGGTGCGATTTATGAGCCGTATCAGACGACAAAGCGGGAAGGCAGCGGGCTGGGTCTGATGATTGTGCAGCGCATCCTGCGCGATCACGGCGGGGAAATCGAAATCAGCAGCGCACCGGAGCACGGCACCTCGTTCACACTCCATTTTCCGCGCGAAGAGGGACGAATGAACCTGCTCAAGGCTCCAGCAAAAACGAGTAACGGGTAATTCGTAATCGGGAGAAAATCAGTACTTCGTATTGCGTATTACGTGTTGAGGTTTCTGATGGGAGTGGCTTATGAATTATGATGAACGGGAAAAGGGAATCCCTTCAAGATTGAGTGATGATCCTTTATGGAAAATGAAGGTGTATAGATTCTCGCTTTTTCTATCCGATATTTGTTGGCGCGATGTGTCAAAACTGGTGAAGGATGTGCGAATGAAATCCCTTTCGGATCAACTCTATCGCGCCGTTGGATCTATTTCCGCAAACGTGGAGGAAGGCTACTCAAAAAAGAGCGCGAAGGACCGCGCGCGATTTTATGAATATTCACTGGGATCGGCGCGTGAAGCACGCGGATGGTATTACCGCGGCAGGCATGTGTTGGGTAAAGCAGTGTTCGATCATCGCGCAACCTTGTTGACTGAGAGTATTAAGATGCTGCTGAAGATCGTCCCCGAGGAGCGCGGGATGCGTATTTGCGAAGAGTCTTCTGAGTACAAAACAAAAAGTATTTGGAGCGAAGAAGTCCCTTTTTGAAAAATACGCAATACGAAATACGGAGTATGAATCCATGAAACCAACTGTTTTAATAGTTGATGACGAGAAGAATACACGCGACGGGCTCGAGCGGGCGCTGCGGCGGAAATATGAGGTGCTGACCGCCGAAAGCGGAGCGCGGGCCCTCGATATTCTGAGCGAAACGTCTGTCGATGTGATGCTGAGTGATCTGCGCATGCCGGGAATTGACGGCATTACGCTGCTGCAGCGCGCCCGCGCGGTTTCGCCGCAGCTGATTTCCATTCTGCTGACCGCCTATGGCAACATCGAGACGGCAGTGGAGGCGATGCGGCACGGCGCGGCCGATTTTCTGGCTAAACCGGTAAATCTCGACCGATTGGATCTGTTACTTGAGCGCGTGCTCAAAACTCGCAGTATGGAAACGGAGAACCGGCAACTTCGCGCACAGCTTGACGATAAGTTCGGTTTCGAAAACATCGTGGGGCGGTCGGCGGCGATGCAGGAGGTGTTCGACACCGTCCGTCAGGTGGCGGCCTCGCGGGCGACGGTGCTGATTCAGGGGGAAAGCGGTACGGGTAAGGAGTTGATCGCCAAAGCGATTCACCAGCTCAGCCCGCGCGAACAGGGCCCCTTTGTGCCAGTGCATTGCGCGGCGCTTTCTTCGACGCTGCTGGAGAGCGAACTGTTCGGCCACGAGAAGGGCTCTTTCACCGGTGCGGCGGAACGGCACAAAGGGCGGTTTGAGCTGGCGGACGGCGGCTCATTGTTTCTGGATGAGATCGGCGAGGTGGACGCGAATGTGCAGGTGAAGATTTTACGTGCGCTGGAGGAGCGCCGCTTCGAACGCGTCGGGGGGCAGGAGTCCATCGAGGTGGATACGCGGCTGATTGCGGCGAGCAACCGCGACCTGAAACAAATGGTGGCCGACGGCGCATTTCGCGAGGATCTGTTTTACCGTCTTTACGTGGTAGTGATTACACTGCCGCCTTTGCGCGAACGCAAAGGCGATATACTGTTGCTTCTCAAACATTTTCTGGACGACTTCGCCCGTGAAAACGGGCGCGAAGTGACCGGGTTTTCACCGGAGGCTCTTGATTTGCTGGGGGCTTATTCCTGGCCGGGCAATGTGCGCGAATTGCGTAATGTGGTGGAACAGACGGTGGTGCTTTCGCGCGGGCAGCGGATCGGTGTGCGCGATCTGCCGGTGCATATCCGTGAAACAGGAGTCGGTGCCGCGACCAATTCCGGGAAGCTCGAGGAAGTCGAGAAGCAGGCGATTCTACAGACCCTGAAGGAAACCGGCGGAAACCGAACCCGCGCGGCGGAAAGGCTGGGGATCAGCCGTCGCACGCTGCATCGGAAAATTGCGGAGTACGGCTGCGCCGAAGTTAAATGAGTTTAAGATTGATCAACTACGGCGGTTTAAGGATGCTTCGGACGTTTATACATCATTCAGGAGAAGGCTATGGCGCAACGACAACGACAACCCTTTGAAACAACCCTTCAGGATCTGGTTTACAGTGTAGATGCGGGGACGGGGCTGCAGATTATTCGTATCACACTTTTCTGTCTATTCATTATTTCTCTGGTGATTGTCTTTACGGCGCGGCAGTTTCGCGGGTTCGACAACGAAATGGCTATGGATTACGGCCAGCTCGGACGCAACCTGGCTCAATCTGATCGTTACATCACAGACTGTGTCCGTCCGGTCACGATTGCGCAGGTTTCGGCGCATACGTTTGACGCTGACCCGCGTATTGATGCACATCCGGAACTGTTCAAGCCACCGCTCTATCCGGCAATGTTGGCAGGGGCTTTCAAGTTTTATGATCTCGTCGGGGTGGATCTGTTTCCGATGACTGAAGGGTTTCAGGGAATGCGTGTTTTCCCGGCCGAGCAGTGGGTCATTGTGCCCATGCACCATTTTTTCGCCGGTCTCTCCGGCCTTTTTGTGTTTCTTCTCGGAAGGAAACTCTTTTCGACTCGAATCGGGGTGATGAGCGTCACCACCTATTTTCTGAGCGAACTGGTCTGGCAGGACAGTCTTCACGGCACCGCCATACCGATCCTGGTCTTTTTTGTACTCGCCTCCACCTATTTTGCCTTACTGGCCATGATTCATCGCCGGGAGCGGCGACCGCTTTGGAACTGGATGACGCTTTTCATTGTGTCGCTGCTGTTTTCTGCGGCGGCATTTCTGACCCATTATGCTGCGCTGGCTGTGGTGCCCGGGCTGGCGCTTTTTATCTGGATGATGGGATCACGCACACAGCGCGGAGGTCATCTGGCCTTTTTTTACATCATTGTTTTTCTGCTGCTGGTTTCGCCGTGGATGTTGCGCAACCAGCGACTGAGCGGTTCGCCGTTCGGCATGGCTCCACATACGGCTCTCATGGAGTCGTCTCAATATCCGGGCGATTCATTGATGCGCACTCTCGAACCGGAATTCAGCCTGATGGGGGATATCAAAACGGCCCGCGCCAAATGGACGAAGAACTTTTCGGCCCTTTATCAGGAGCGGTTCACCTCGCTGGGCGGTGGCGTGCTGGCACCTTTCTTTATTGTGACGTTTTTCTACCGGTTTGTTCGGGTTCATGTGCATAACCTGCGCTGGGGTATCGGTCTTTCGATGATTCTTTTTTTTACAGGTGCCTGCTTTTTCGGAGAGGAGGCACTACGGATGTATCACATTTTCTGGCCGTTTATGATTCTCTACGGATTGGCCTTCTTTTCGATCCTCCTCGACCGGCTTGACTTGAGGATCAACCTGTATCGTATGGGGCTGACCGGATTGGTGATCGGGCTCACGGCCTTGCCGCTCCTGCTGCTGATTTTTCTTTCGCCAACGGCCAAGCCCACTTATCCGCCGTACCACACTCCGTTTGTGATCCGGGTGTGTGAA
>Ga0190284_1001389_pt1 | contig 10916 bp, 10 predicted proteins | sample 48691812_MG_FD_161668 | JGI IMG/M metagenome (GOLD analysis project Ga0190284, IMG submission 161668) | Hydrothermal vent microbial mat bacterial communities from Southern Trench, Guaymas Basin, Mexico - 4869-18-1-2_MG | ecosystem: Environmental > Aquatic > Marine > Hydrothermal vents >... | reverse complement strand
GGGCGATCTATCCCCCTTTGCCCTTTCAGCCCGATGCTTCAGCGGCGGGGCATGGCTTGACAGGTGTTCGCGATGGTGTATAATGATGGGCAGTCTGACTTGATTCCGCGAGGGATGCCATGAACGTGAAAACTCCCCAGTTCCTCACCATTCTGGGCGTGATCCTGGTCGTTGTGGTTGGCCTGTTGCTAGCTGGTGGCGGGGCCGACGCGCTGTTCCCGGTTCCCACATCCACGCCTATCGCCACGGCCACGTTCACAGTAGCGCCCATCCCCACGGCCAAACCGTTGCCCGGTTCCCTGATCCTGGTCTATACCAATGACGCCCTGGGGTATCTGGACCCCTGTGCGGCCTGAGGACACCCGGGTGGAGTGGCGCGTCGCGCCACCGCGATCAAGCAGCTACGGAAGCAGAACCCCCACACGCTGGTGCTGGACGCCGGGAACGCCCTCACGGGCCAGGACATCGCCAACCAGTCCCGAGGGCAGGCCGTGGTCGAAGCCATGAACCTCATGGGCTACGACGCCCTGGCCCTGGGCGCGCTGGAACTCGAACTGTCGGCCGCAGAGTTGCGCGCCGCCATCGACCAGGCGCAGTTCGAGGTGCTATCAGCCAATACTGTGGTCCCGGACACTGGCAAATTGTTCACAGACCCCTACGCGGTGGTAAAAGTAGGCGGGCGCCGCGTTGGCTTGCTGGGTCTCACTACCCCCAGGACGAGGAACCCCGACCTGCTCGTCAAGGACCCTCTGGCAGCGGCCCAGGAATACGTCCCTCAATTGGCCAAAGAGACCGATCTGATCGTCGTGCTATCCAACGCCGGGCTAAAGGTTAACCAGCAGATCGCGGCCCAGGTGCCGGGCATCGACGTGATCGTGGGCGCCGGCGGTAAAACCGTCCTGGAACAACCCCAGGTGATCGATCTGGCCAAGGCCAGGACCCTGCTGGTGCAGGCTGGCTACGAGGGCCGTTGGCTGGGTGTCCTGCGACTCGAACTGGACGGCGATCACACCATCACCGACTATGTCGGCGAGCTCTGGCCGCTCAATCGCACGGTTGCGGATGACCCAGAGATGGTGGCCTTGATAAATCGCTACAAGGCCTCGCTCAACGTCGTGCCCACGCCCGCTTGGACCGTGGCACCCCCTCCTCCAGCCACCCGCCTGGTGTCGCCGACTCCCACCGTCGCGCCAGAGAGCTACCCCAGCCCCTCGCCGGGCCCGTAGCTGTCCACAATCCCGCGCCCGGCTACTCCCGCCGCGAAGGTCTCACGACCTTCGCGGCCTCTTTTTCGGCTGTAAAAATTTACCATCTAAAGGCAAATATTTGCTACCTACTTGACAAAGTTTTGCCTTTCTGGTAAAATATTGATGGCGCTGGCGTAAGGAGGCCTTGAGGCTCCCGGGAGTGCAACGGATGTGGGGACCGCCGTCGAGCGTGAAACCCCCAATTCCACGCCAGCAAGAGCAAACGTGTAACGTGGGGGAAACAGGATGCACGATTACCTGATCGAGATGTTAGAATGCCCGGTTTGTCACGGCGAGTTGGCTTGGCTCGCCACGGAGCGTCGTGGAGGCCGCATTGAGACGGCGGAAGCGCGTTGTATAGTGTGCGAGGCTACCTATCCGATCCGCGAAGGCATCGGTGTGTTTCTCACACCGGACCCGCCACGTAATGACCTGTGGGAACAGGTGGATAGCCAACTGCTCCAATACCTCCGCGTGCATCCCAAAGTCGAACGCCAACTGATGGACGTGCCACTGGAAACGTTGGCTCCAGCCGACCAGTTCTTTCGCGCGCTGGTGCTGGAAGAACGTGGCGACTATGCGCAGGCAAAGGCCGCGAAGGATCTGGCCGATACTGGGATTTACGTCCCTGAGTATCGGGCCTGTCGTGAAAGCCAGTTCAACTACGTTGTCGAACGTCTTTCCACATCGGATGGGCCGATCGTTGACCTGGCCTCGGGCCGGGGCAGCTTGGTCGAAGAGTTGGCACAAAGACTCGAGCGGCCAATCATCGCCACCGATTTCAGTCCGCGCGTGCTGCGGCGTGACCGCGAATGGTTCGAGTTTCTCGGTCTGTACGACCAGATCAGCCTGCTTGCGTTCGACGCACGACGCACGCCGTTCAAGGACGGTGCCGTCGAGACGATGACCACATTCGCGGGCCTGCTCAACATCGAAGAGCCTGGTAATCTGTTACGAGAGCTACGACGCATTGTCGCCAGCACGTTCCTGTCTATCTCGCACTTTTTTCCAGAGGATGACAAAGCCAACGCGGTAAAGATTCGCGAGGTGGGATTGTCCGCACCGAGCTTCCGCCCCTCGACGCTAGAGCATTTCGCCGCAGCCGGCTGGCACGTGGAGGTAGCCAACGTGTGCACTGGAAAGGCGTATCCCACGCCGACCGGCGTTGTCCTGGAAGGTGCTGGCATAGATACCTTGCCGGTGGCAGAGACCGTGTTAGAGTGGTGCGTGCTCGTTGCACGCTGAGACGAACAAATGGGAGGGTGTAAACCATGTATACTGCAACGAATACTTGCCCCATCTGCGGTGGCGAGATGCACGTGACCAGCCTGGAGTGCCGGGCCTGCGGCTCGGAGCTGCGGGGGCGCTTTGCCCTGGGCCGTCTCTATCGCCTCAACCCGGAGCAAATGCGCTTCGTGGAGACCCTGGTCAAGAACCGGGGCAACGTCTCCAAGGCCGGCGACGAGTTGGGCCTCACCTACGCCACCGCGCGCAGCCGGCTGAACGACGTGATCGGCACGCTGGGCTACGAGGTCCTGCCCGACGAGGAGCCACCCAGCCTCTCGCCGGAGCAGCGCAAGCTGGTGCTGGAGCAACTGGCCCAGGGCGGCATCTCGTCTGAGGAGGCCATCGAGATGCTGCGCACCGGCCACATCAGAGTTTCAACCCCGGCCGAAACCGGGAAGGAGTAACATACCATGAACAAGCAAACCTATTCCCTGGCCGCCGACGCCACGCTGGTTCTGACCTCGTGCGGCGGCCAGATCAAGCTGGTGGGCGGCGAGCAGGATCACGTGATCCTCAAGGGTACGCAAGCGCCGGAGACGAGCACGACCGAGAGCGCCCTGGAGATGGGCCCGCTGCACGGCACGTACAAAGTCATCGTGCCCCGGGAAACCCCGGTGACCATCCAGAATGCCGCCGGCGACCTCGACGTCAGGCGCGTGGCTGGCGACGTGACGGTGGAAACAGCACACGGCAACCTGTCCCTGCGTGACCTGGCCGGCGTCACCACGCTGCACCAGGCCCACGGCCAACTGGATGTCCGCGAACTGAATGCCCTGCGGCTGGCCGGGACCTGTCACGGCAACGTGAGCCTGCGGCGCGTCGGCGAACTGGACCTCCAGGAGGTGCACGGCAATGTGCGCCTGTCTTACGTGGAGCAGGCGGCGCGCATCGTCCAGGTGAGCGGCGACCTGCGAGTCGATGACGTGACCGGCCCCCTGACCATCGATGAGGTGGACGGCAACCTGCGCGCGCGCCGCGTGGCCGGGCGGCTCTTTGTCAACCACGTGGGCGGGGACCTGGTGGCCTCGCACCTGGCCGGTGGGGCCAGCGTGGAGGAGGTGGGCGGCAGCATCATCGCCAGCATTGACCCGGCGCCGGGCCAGGAGTACCGCTTCCGGGCCTATGGCGACGTCGTGCTCAAGGTCCCGCCAGCAGCCCACGTGCGCCTGGAGGCCGTGGCTCCGGCCGGTCGGGTCCGCAACGACCTGACGCTGGACGTCGAGGAGGAGGAGGGACACCGACTGGTGGGCGTCATGAACGCGCCGGAAGAACCGGCCGAGCCTGCTACCGTGATCCTGGTCAGCGCCGGCGGCAACGTGCGCCTGCGTCCGGCTTTGGCCTGGGACCAGGAAATCAGCCGCGCGGGCGAACAGTTCGGCCAAGAGATGGGCCGCTGGGGCGAGCAGTTCGGCCAGGAGATGGGCCGCTGGGGCCAAGATTTTGGCCGCGAGATGGGCCGCGTAGGCCAGGAAATCGGGCGCGAGATCACCTCGGCCTTTGGGAGCGTGGACACAGAGCGTGTCGTCGAGCACGCCACAGAGACTGCCGCCACGGCCCAGATCAAGCTGGAGCACCGCTTGCGCGAGATCGACGTGAACGACCTGGCGAGTAAAGCCGAGGCCGCGGCCGCAGCCGGCATCGCCTGGGCGCAGGAAGCGATGAGCCGGGCCATGTCCCGCCTGGAGCAGGAAGGCCATATCTCGCGCGATAAAGCGCCATCTTTAGCGGCTATGGCAGACGACACGTCCCGCCAGGAGGAAAAGCTCGCCATCCTCAAGATGATCGAGACCGGCCGCATCACCGCTGCCGAGGGCGAGATGCTGCTGGACGCGCTGGAAGATTAGGGACTGGTAGATTAGTAAATTGGTACTGGAGATTGGCAAATGGCGATGGAATGAGCCACAGATTTTGCTCCCTATCTGTGGGAATCTGTGTCTATCTGTGGCAAAAATTAAGCGATTTCGGAACTCGCCAGAGTCCAGTTGGTAGATTGAGGGTTGGGTCCGGGGGGCTTGACCGGCCCGGACCCGCCCCAAACATTCGTACATTCGTTCGAGGTATTCCGTGGTTGCAGCGTCAATGCCCCGGTCCAACGTCCAGGCTGGCACCGGGCTGCGGCCCCTGGACCCGCTGCGGGACCTGGGGCCCCTGGCCGATCTGCTGGAGGTGGCCTTTGCGGACCGGCTGCGGGCCGGGGGGCAGCACATGGTCTCAGACCTGCGGGCCTTGCGCTGGATATCGCCGCTGGTCTGGCTGCTGTTCCACGCCAGCGCCGCGTTCCGCGCCGGCCTGGAAGGGTACGTCTGGGTCGAGGACGGCCGGCTGGTGGGCAATGCCAGCCTGGCCCCAGTGGGCCGCTCGAGTTGGTCCATCGGCAACGTGGCCGTGCACCCGGACTATCGGGGCCGGGGCATTGGCCGGTGGCTCATGGAAGCGGCCATCGACCGCGTGCGTGCCCACGGCGGGATGACCGTGCTGCTGGAGGTTCACGCCGACAACGCGCCGGCCGTCTGCCTGTACGAGCGCCTGGGCTTTCGACGGCTGGACGCCGTGACGGACTTGCGGCGACCAAGTGGAATCGCCCCCCCTGCCCCCCCAATCCTGGGGGGGAACCGGGCGCCAGTTACTCCCCCAGACTTGGGGGCCGGGGGGCATTTACAAAGTAGTGACGTCACCACGATGGGCGAAGGTCTCCCGACCGAGTTCTCTCGCGCCTCGGTCAGAGCCCGGCTGCGCCGGATCATGAACCTCGGCAAACAAGGACCGCCGAGACGTGAGCAAACGTGGCGCAGGCTTTCCAGCCTGCGTTCAGGCAGACAGGAATGTCTACCTCACAATTTGGACCTGCGCCCGGTCCCCTGGCACCAGTGGCGCAAAGAGTATGAACTGGCCCTGATCGCCACACCGCCGGGAGCCTGGCGGGCCCGCCGCCCCCGCGAGTCCCAGTTCCGACGCGGCTTGCTGGGTTCGCTGCTGGAACGGCTGGCTGGCCGGTGCACCTATCACTGGGCCGTGGTGGACCCGGCCGGCGATTTCGACGCGGTGATCAAGCTAGAGACGCACTGGCGGGGTGCGCGCTCGCATCGGTTGACGCTGCTGGTCCGGCAGTCGCGGCAGGCGGAACTAGCCGGCCCCCTGGTGGCCTACGCTATGCGTGTCGCCGCGTCCGTCCCCCCGGCCGACGTGGTGGTCCGGGTCCACGCCGACCCGCCACACCTGGTGGAGGCCCTGGAGCGACACGGGTTCGCGGTCGAGTTGACCACGTGCCGGATGGCGTTAGAGTTGGGCCGGCGCGTGCCGGTCTTGTAGACGCCGAATCCGCCCTATCCAGATAGAGGCAAACAAATGATACTCCAGCGACAGATAGGACACATGCGGGACATTTATCAAGAGTACCCCCGCCAGTTCTGGATCCTGATCCTGGCCGTGTTCATTGACCGGGTGGGCGGGGCGATCCTATTCCCCTTTCTCACGCTCTATGTCACGCGCCGGTTCGCCGTGGGCATGACGGAGGTTGGCGTGCTCTTTGGGCTGTACTCTATCGCCAGCATAGGGGGCAGCATGTTTGGCGGCGCGCTGACGGACCGCGTGGGGCGCAAGTCGATGCTGCTCTTTGGCCTCGTCACCAGCGCATTGACCAACCTGGTATTGGGATTCGTGGGCTCGTTCGAGATGTTCTTTGTCGTGGTGCTTTTCGTGGGGTTGTTTGCCAACGCCGGTGGGCCCGCCGGGCAGGCGATGGTGGCCGACCTGCTGCCGGAGGAAAAGCGCGCGCAGGGGTTTGGCATCCTGCGCGTGGTGGCCAACCTCGCTGTCGTCATCGGGCCGGCCATTGGGGGGTTGCTGGCCACTCGATCGTACCTGCTGCTCTTTGTCGGCGACGCGGTGACCAGCCTGATCACGGCCGGCATCGTGTTCCTGGCGATCCGGGAGACCATGCCGGCTCTCAGCCAGGGCGAACCGCAGCAGACAGTGGCGCAAACGTTCGGCGGCTACTGGGACGTCGTGCGAGACACCACCTTTATGCTCTTTATCGGGGCCTGCATCCTGATGGTGATGGTGTACTTTCAGATGAACACCACGCTGGCCGTCTACCTGCGGGATATCCACGGCGTCTCGGAGCAGGGTTTTGGCTATATCATCGCCCTCAACGCGGCGATGGTCGTCCTGTTCCAGTTCGCCATCACGCGCCGGACCAGCAAGTATCGACCGCTGATCTTGATGGCCGTGGGCACGCTGCTCTATGCCGTCGGCTTTGGCATGTACGGTTTCGTCTCGGGCTATGCCTTTTTCTTGCTGGCTATGGTGATCATCACCATCGGCGAGATGCTCGTGGCCCCGGTCTCCCAGGCATTGGCGGCCCAGTTCGCGCCGGAAGACATGCGGGGGCGGTACATGGCGGTCTTTGGCTTCAGTTGGATAATCCCGGTGGCGGTGGGACCTCTTCTGGCCGGGTTGATCATGGACTATATCGACCCGCACTGGGTCTGGTACGCGGCCGGACTGCTGGGCCTGGTGGCAGCCGGGGCGTTTGCCTTGTTGCAGCGCCGGGTTGGGCAACCTGCTGGAAAGTCGAGCGAAGCAGCGGAATTGGCGGTTTCTGCCTCCTCGACGCCGGCAGCGGTCAGCGTGGTGATCGAACAGTAGCCCGATCGTGATCGGAACAGGCAGGAGGTAACTATGGAAGAGGAACGCCGGTGCATTTTAGAGATGTTGCAGGCCGGGACCATCTCGGCCGAGGAGGCGGCGGCCCTGATGGGGGCTATGGAGGAGGCAGAGCCGGACACGGCCCTGGTCCCAATCGTCTCGGAACCAGAGACGCCAGCCGACGAAGAGATCATCATCATCGAGAAGCCGGCCCCTTCCCTGGACGAGTTTTCCCCGCCGTGGGCGCTACCCTTTGGCCTGGGGCTGGGCCTGCTGATGCTGGGCATCGGTGTCCTGTGGGTGATGAGCTACCTGGGGCACATGAACTTTTTCTGGTTCTTTTGCGGGCTCGTGCCCCTGGGCTGGGCGGTGGTGTTGGTCCTGGTAGCAGCCTGGCTGGCCTGGGGGCTGTGGCTCCACGTCCGCGTCGAGTCTGCTGACGGGAGCCGGGTGCGCTTGCACATCCCGCTGCCGCCGTTCGGGCTGACGGTGTGGGGCCTGCGCCTGGCCGGACGTTTCGTGCCCCGCTTCCGGGAATCGGCGCTGGACGAGGTCCTGGAGGCGATGCAGGGCGAATGGAAGCGTGGCGAGCGCATGGTCATCAACGTGGATGATGAAGGGGATCGAGTAGAAGTAGTAATCGGGTAAACTCGTAAAATGCAGGGCGTGAAACGTGTTGCGTGTTTCATGCCCCATTGGCTCTACGCAACACGTAACACGTAACACGTAACACGGAGGTGAACCATGGGTCTCAAAGAGGAACGAATGCAGATCCTAAAGATGATCGAGGACGACCAGATCACGGCAGCCGAGGGCGCTCGGCTGCTGGCGGCCCTGGAAGAGCCGGAAAAGAAACGTGCGGCCGGTGCTGCGGCCGCCACGACCCCGCGCTGGTTCCGGGTCCGCGTAACAGACCTGACCACTGGCCGGGCCAAGGTCAACGTGAACATCCCCCTGAGCCTGGCCAGCGTAGGCATGAAACTGGGGGCCCGCTTTGCGCCCGAGATGGAGGGCATGGACATGGACGAGATCGCTGCGGCCATCCAGAGCGGGGCCGCCGGCCGGCTCGTCGAAGTCGAAGACGACGAGGACAATGAGCGAGTGGAGATCTTTATCGAGTAGATTCCCACGCGCAGGCGCACCTCGCACCTGTTGATTGCGGCCTCCATGTATATGGACCTGGTCGAGCATATCCTGATCCCCAGACGGCAGTGACGCGACCGTTGGATCGGAGCATAGCCCCATTGCACTAATTCGGCAGGTGGGGTATAATTTCTGTGGACGAGGGCGGATAGCTCAGTTGGTTAGAGCGCCTCGCTTACACCGAGGAGGTCACGGGTTCGAGTCCCCTTCCGCCCACCAGGTCAACACGTGCCAGGTCGCCGGACCTGGCATTGCTGTATACGCCGGGAGGCCCGGCCATGCGCATCCTCATTGTCTCCTGCTTGCTGCCCTATCCCACGGTGCCCCACGGCGGGGGGACCGACCTGTTTCACCTGATCGAGACGCTGAGCACGCGGCACGAGGTACACCTGGTCTCGCTGGTGCTGCCCGGCGACGAACCGCACATCGCCGAGATGCGCCCCTACGTCGCCAGTTTGCACACCGTGATCCCGGCCCTCACGTGGCGACAAAAACTGCATCACGCCCTCCGCGAACCGCCGTGGCGCTGGGGCCGCCGGGCCCGGGCCGAGGTGCACGCCGCCATCCGGCGCACGGTAGCCGCCGGTGTAGACGTGGCCCAGTTCGAGTGGACCGAGACCGCCCGGTTCGTGGACGCGGTAACGGACCCGCGTGTGGTCGCGGTACTGGACGAGGTGGACGTGAGCTACCGGCCCCTGGCTCGCGCGCTGGGATCAGAGGACCGGCGAGTAAAGGCCGCCCGGCAGCGCGAACTGGCCTGGTGCCGGCGGTTCGACGTGGTGCTCACCCGCTCGGAGGCAGACCGGGCGGCGCTGGAGCCGCATTTGCCGAACACCCGGCTCCACGTGCTGCAACCTTGGACCCACGTGGACGCCTTCCGCGACATCGGCACGGCAACGCGCGAGCCCGGCACGGTGCTCTTTGCCGGGGCCATGAACCGCGCCGAGAACGCCGACGCGGTGCTGTGGTTCTATCGCGCCTGCTGGCCCCGGGTGCGCCAGGCCATCCCCACGGCACGGCTGGTCATCGCCGGGCACGCGCCGCTGCCCCGAATCACTCGCCTGGCCGCCGATCCCACCGTCCACAGGACACAGCGTGTGACCGTCACCGGCACCGTGCCGGACCTGCGCCCGGTCTATGCCCGCGCCGACGTGTGCATCGCGCCGTCGCTGGCCGGCGGCGGCGTGCTCAACAAGGTCATCGACGGGATGGCCGCCGGCCGGCCGGTGGTTACGATGGCCGTGGGCAACGAGGGAGTGGCCGCACCCCCGGATGCCGTGCGCGTCGCCGACGAGCCGGCCGTCTTCGCCAACGCCGTGGTGCGCCTCCTGCGCGACCCCGACGAGTGGGCGCGAGTGGCGGCGGCCGGCCGTGCTTTCGTGCAGCGCACCTATCGCTGGGCTGACAACGTGGCCCGGCTGGAAGCTCTGTACCACGAGATGAGCACGACGAAGAAACAGCGCGAATTGCCACAGATAAAATAGGGGGACGGTCCCGAACCGTCCCCCTTCCATCTTGTGCCGGGGCAGGTGAAGCGTTAGAGATTCACATAACTCACGTACGCGTTGCCCCCGGTCCAGGTTTGACCACCCGTCCACGTTTGGCCGCCGGTCCAGGTCTGCCCTCCAGTCCAGGTTTGCCCCCCGGTCCACGTTTGGCCGCCGGTCCAGGTCTGGCCTCCAGTCCAGGTTTGCCCTCCGGTCCAGGTCTGCCCACTCCACCAGGTTACGCCCCCGGTCCAGGTCTGGCCGCCGGTCCAGGTCTGACCGCCCGTCCAGATGAGGTTGCCGGTCCACGTCTGCCCGGTCAGCCAGCACAACTCCGAACCCGTCCAGGTCTGGCCGTCGGTGAAGGTCAATCCATCGCTGAGAACGTCCAGGGCAAAGCCAACGCAGTAGGCTTCCGGGTCCAGCCCGGCGTTAGCCGTGCCGTTTTCGGTCGACAGGGCGGCCTTCTTGGCGTTCACGTAGCCGCATCCCTGGCGCAGCGGGCTGTAGTACAGGCCCTGTTCCTCATTGCCACCTACCCAGGCGTTCATCATGAGCCGGTACTTGACCACGTCTGGCGCAGTGTTGGGGCGCTTGTCCAGCATCAGAGCCACCACGCCCGAGGTCACCGCCGCTGAAGCAGAGGTGCCACTGATCTTGAACGCCTTTTGCCGGGGACCGATGATGCTGTCTGGGTACTGCTGCGCCAGCGTGCAATTCGGCGAGGCCAGCAGGGAACAGATGCGCACCCCCGGAGCCACGATGTCTGGCTTCACAAAGTTGTCCAGTGTGGGGCCACTGGAGGAGAACGGCGCGATGTAATCGTCTGACCGATTGCCCGGGGTGTCGTTCGTGTGGACTGCGCCCACGGTGATGATGTAGGGGTCGTTGCCTGGGGCGGTAATGGTCGCCGGGTCCGGCCCGTCGTTGCCAGCTGCCGTCACCACCACGATCCCGTCGCGCCACACCACTTCCGCCGCCTGGTTCAGCGCATCAAAGAAGTAGGGGCACACCACCTCGGCGTGCAGGGACATGTTCACCACGCGGATGTTGAACCGGGCCTTGTTCTCCAGGACCCACTGCAGGCCCTGGATCACTGTCGAGT
>Ga0190284_1001388_pt1 | contig 10920 bp, 17 predicted proteins | sample 48691812_MG_FD_161668 | JGI IMG/M metagenome (GOLD analysis project Ga0190284, IMG submission 161668) | Hydrothermal vent microbial mat bacterial communities from Southern Trench, Guaymas Basin, Mexico - 4869-18-1-2_MG | ecosystem: Environmental > Aquatic > Marine > Hydrothermal vents >... | reverse complement strand
GTGATTAATCACAAATATTATATATATATATATATATATTAGAGTTATGAGATTTTTTTAGAACAAATAAACAATGAAGACTGTTTTGGCCCTTCAGTTTTCATCCTCGGTTTAACATGGTATCTGATAGAGGGAGTAGTTCTTACCTTAGGACTTCTTCTATTGGATTACCATTACCGAACTATAACCCTAAGGAGGTAAGAAACATGCAAGAAGTAAAATCAAACAAAGTAGATCTAAACGATAAAGACTTCTACGAACTCACCAAAGAATTAATCACAAAACAACTAAAAGAACGTAACCCTAAATATGACGGTAGTTCGTTAGTATTAGGAGGTGATAAAAATGGCTCTACTTCCAGATGAATCACAATTGAACAATATAATTGCTTTATGTGTGAATAAACATATAACTAGCAATAGAACCAAAGAAACATATCAAGATATTATGACAATCCTTGATAAAAAAGAGTTTGAATCTGTTATTGCAAGTAAGTATAAACTTGCCAGAGTTATTGTTAAGTCATTAATTGAAGGTAACTCTGTTGAATATTCTATCGAAAATGGTCTTGGTGTTGATCCCGAATTTCAACAACATAGGGATTTCATTAATATGTCATATGATAGAGAGATTAATGAAACAGAGCAGAAGCAAACTCTTAAAACTATTGAACTTAAGTTATTACAGACAAAACTCAATATAAGTAAAGGGATATTTAAAAAGTTTTATGAACACATTCACGAAGGTAAGAATTATGAAACTACCGAGGAGGCATGGGAAGCATTTGAAGATGTTGCTGTGTCTTTATATCAATCTTATACTAAAGGTGCTGGTATCAAGTCGAAACATGAGTCTGAATCTTTCATATGGGGTGATGGTGATCCTGATTATTATGAACGTCTAAGACATAAAATGATATTGAAGTATGATAAAACTAAGAAGACGCCAACTGGATTCAGTTTTCTTGATGATATACTTCAAGGTGGATTTGAACGTCAATCATTGTATATATTTGGTGGGAATCCTGGAGCTGGTAAATCAACAATTTTATTGAATCTTATTAGGAATGCTGCTATTAATACTAAGTATGTTAGTGCTATGAAAGATCGTCTTAAATTATTTATATTTATTAGTGCTGAAAACTCTGTACTTCAAACTTCAATGAGACTCAACTGTTTACAAAGAGGAATTACAAGCGAAGAAAGTAATAAGATGTTAATAGAAAATCCACAATACTTTGCTGAGTTTGAATCTTTCATGACTGAACATAATTCTAAAGTTGCTATGGATCATGATGTGAACAACCCAATAACAATAACTCGCATTGAATTATTCATTGATAGTGTAATGGAAAAATATAAAGATCAAAACCCAATTCTTGGTGGGATCTATATTGATTACCTTGATAGATTAAAACCAGCAGGAGAAGGTGGAAAGAAAAGACATGAACAGTTGGATGTGATAACTCAACAATTGAAAGGTTTATCAATTAAATATGATGCCCCAGTTATATCTGCAACTCAATTAACAAGAGAATCATATGATATAAAAGAAGCTAAACATATGTCTCCAAAACTCATTGCTGAATCTATGTCTCAAGTTCGACTTGCAGACTTTCTTGCATTAATGGCTGTGAATAATGAAGATAAATCTACTGTCTTTTTTAAGGTTGGAAAGAACAGAGATGGGGAGTCAGGTCAATACTTGGATTTTAAAGTTGACTTCTCAAGATTTACATTTTCTAATTGTAGTGCTCCAGGTGTCCTTGAATTTGATTATAAGGACACTGCTAAATCTTTTAATGGATTTGATATAACTGGATCTGTTGAATTTTAGGAGGTATTATAAATGGACGAAGTTGAAAAATTTATGAAAACAACTATTGTTTTGTTTGAATTGCTTTTGAAAGATAGAGCCTCTACTTTGCATTTGTTGAATATAGACTATAAAAAAGATGAAGAACCTCTTTGGTCTTTTTTGAATTTATTTCATAAATATTTTAATCATTATACAAATATAAACAAAAAAACACTAATTAATAAACTAAAAAAAGTCTATATTTATGTAATGACATCACATAAAGTACAAGAAAATCTACTTTCAAAGGATGTAGGTGAGGTCATGTTTATTATCAATAAATGGGAAAAGCATGAACCTTTAAAAGGAGCTAAGACTGTTAAATCATTCAAAAAAACATTAGATGAACATTACATAACAGAGGAAGTATTCACTCAAATATTAAGAATATATGGTGGTCAGAAGAATACTGCAAACACCAAAATTCGATGAAAACACCCACCACACCTAGGTGTGTCAGGTGTACACCCACCACACCTAGGTGTGTCAGGTGTCTGGACATAAAAAAGGAGGTTGAGATGCAAACTCAAGCACAAGAGAAAGAAATATTATGGAATCAAGTTCTACTTATAACCTTAAGAATTGCTGAAAAAGCAGGTTATAATTTGGATAGTACATCGTTCATGTATTCTCCAGATGTTAGATTTGGAAAAGTGAAAATCAAAGATTATGAGGTCACACAGGATAGTAACGGAGATGATGTAATTGAAGTACCTATTGCCAACTATGTACTTTTTAATCACACGATGTTTGATGGAATTAAAGATTCATCTAAATTATCATGTAATATAATTCAAACAAGAAACGAACCAGAATTCAAAGAGAACGAAGGTTTATTCAAATTTGCAAAAATGCTTTCAACAAAAATATAAAACACTAAGGAGGTAATAACATGATCGTAAAACGAATATGTCTTTACTGTAATAAAGAGTTTGTAACTACAAAACCCAATCAAGTATACTGCATCCCACAGCATCAAACTCAACATACTATCCAGAAAGACCGTGAAGAGAATAAAAGAAAAAAACTCGAATTTGAATCAAAAGTATTAAATGAATATAGAAACCGTATGAGATATAAACAAGAACTCCAGAAAGCATTTGACTGGTTTGAATTACTTAAGTTTGATAAAGCAATATGCTCTATATGTGGAATGACTTTTTCAGATCATATGCAAGAATATAACATACCTTTAATAATGCAGGTTATCAATAACGATATAAGGGACTATAGATTATTAGAACAGGATAGCTGGATCATATATTGTGTTGAGTGCTATTCAAATATAAAATTTATGAGGGAAAATCTCAAAAGAGAGAGGATAAATAAATGATATTACACGGAGACTGTTTAGATAAATTAAAAGAACTAGAAGATAATTCAATAGATCAACTTGTAACTGACCCACCATATGGTATTAATTTTATGGGGAAGAGTTGGGATAATTTTGAGAAAGGTCAAGAGAAAGCTCAAGACAAAATTAATAAATTAAAGAAAGATGGAAAAACATATCATCTTGAAGAATTTGATAGAAATCATCCAATATATAAATTTGAAGGTATGATCGAATTCTTCACACCAATATGGAAAGAAGTATACCGAGTTCTTAAACCAGGTTCATTTGGATTTATTATGTGTATACCACGTCAGGATTGTTTATCAAGAATGATGATTTCATTAGAAGATGCGGGTTTTAACATCAACTTCAGTTCTATATACTGGACGTATGCTACAGGTTTTCCCAAAGCTATGAACATAGGAAAAAAGATAGATAAGAGACTTGGAAAAGAAAGAAAGGTAGTAGGAAAAAATACATCTAGTCAATTTATAGAAACTGGAAATAAAACAAAGAGTGAAGCAAGAGGTAAGAGTGATATAATTAAAAATGATTATTGGGGTCATGGAGTTGATGTTACTAAACCTTCTTCATCTAGTGCAAAACAAATGGAAGGTTCATATGCTGGTTTTCAACCTAAACCTGCTGTGGAAGTAATAATAGTAGTAATGAAACCATTAAGCGAAAAGAGTTATATAGATCAAGCAATGAAGTATGGAAAGGGTGTGACTTGGTTTGATGACTGTCGAATCCCTTATAAGGATGAAGGTGATGAAGATAGTATTCAAAACAAAGGTCAAAATATAAATAAAATTAATAAATCTAATTATCATTCAGATCAAGATGGACCTGGTATTATATATCAACCTTCAACTAACGGCCGCTTTCCCGCTAACCTTCTAGTAAGTGACGACATTTTAGATGATGATAAGGATCATGCTAGTATTGGAAATTTTAAAGCACAAGTTGGAAAAGGAAAGTATGGAGGGACATCTTATTTTGAATCTAAAACAAAACATATAAAATCAGATGTAAAGCAAGAATCTGGTGGTGGTTACTCACGCTTCTTTTCATTAGACGCATGGGCAGAACGAAACCTACCATTCCTTATCGTTCCCAAGGCAGCAAAGAAGGAGAAGAATCTTGGAGTTGATTGTGAAAGTGAAGATTATGTATGTGAAAATTGTGGTAATAGATTAATGATTTGTTTCGCTATAAATAAATGTGATAATTGTGGAGGAAAGAAAGTTAAAACAAACGTACACCCAACTGTAAAGCCAATGAAACTTATGTCATATCTTATAACTATGGGTTCACGACCTGGTGATACTATAATTGACCCCTTTGCAGGATCGGGCACAGTCGGATGTGCAGCAGTTACACTTAATCGTAAATATATATTAATCGAGAAAGAAACTGAATACATCAAGATCATAAACGCAAGGTTAAAATACTGGTCGAGTTTACCGCTGACGTGTTAAATAATAATGTATTATAATATAACATCCAAAGTAAAACAGAACAAACAATTAATAAACTATAAAGGAGATATAAATTATGCCAAAAAAGAAGAGAGGAAGAAAATATACAGATATAATTACTTTCTTAGTAACAGCAGATGAAAGAAAAGTACTTGATAAATTTCTTATTAAAAATGATATATCAACTGCTATTATGATGCGGACTGCGATGAAGAACTTCATGAGGGATTATAAAATTAAACCCACTCAGGACCCCTCAGGCACCGCAGATGGTGAGATCTAATAAGATGGATATAGGAGGTAGGCTTTAAATGAAAAGACCATATGGGAAAATAACATGTGACTGTGGTTGTTTAAATAATGTAAAAGATACTGAATTAAGAAACGGAAAATTATTTTGGGTTGATTATATAGATGGACATAAAGATAACCCTCGTGTGTATAAATATAATAAAATTGAATTACCATTGTATAAAAATATTAAAATATCATACTCAGATTTAAAAACAAGAATATATAAAAAATCATATTCTCCTGGAACATATCATGTTTGTGCATGGATATTATTTGGAAAAGATACATGCTCTTATTGTGGTATAACTCTTAAAGATTATAATAAACGTCAAAAAGATGATAAAAAAAGAGTATCTAGATTTCATATGCATAATTCACTTGAACCTAAAAATTATTCAGTTATGGAACAACATGCTTGGATGTGTCTATGTAACAAATGTCATATGAAAATTGAAAAAGGAATATATAAATCTTATATATCAGATAAAATAGAATATAATAATAAAATTGAGCAAAATTCTGATAACTTTGATCTTATGATAGAAGAATTTTAAAATCTTTTGGAGAGGAGATGATAAAATGATTGACCTAAGAACGAAGGAGATGTTAAAAAAATATTTGAATTCATGCAGTCATATAACTGGAGACTGGGAATTTTCAAAGACAGAACATTTTTGTAAGATATATGGAATCGAATTCAAGGAAATGATGGAAGAAATTCAATACTGGCAAACAAATTATGGTAATGGAACTGAACTATCAGACAACTCACTACCATATGCATTATAAGGGAGGTTTTAATGGATAACTTTGAAGAGATAGTAACAAAAGGTGATAAAGAACCTATAATTGAAGAATTATATTCTGATGGTGATAAACTTCAGGTAGTAGATGAAGGTTCTATAGTTATTGATCTCCCTAAAAATTTAAAACATCAAGTTGATTTTATACTTAAATGAAGCGAATAAGTATGAGTCAGTTTGGTATTAAAGCTTTTAGACATTACATTGCACATATGAGAAACATAGGAGGATTTTAAAATGGATTTATTAATTTTATTTATATTTATATTTACGGCAGTCAACTTAGTATTAACGTTATGGAAGTTTATAAAATAAAAAAAGAGAGGAGTGAGAATAGAACACAGGCGAAATAAAAAGAGGACTTAAAGATGTTAAAAGATAAAAATCAATTATGTAGTTATTGTAAAGAGAGAGAAGGAAAGTATTATTTCAAAACGGCAGAAAAATGGTGTTGTGAATCTACGTATCATAAATGCCCAGCAATAAGGAAAAAAACAAGTATATCAGTTAAAAATAGACACCCAGAACATCAAAAATTAAAGCAAGATCTTAAAGAAGGCAAATTGAAATGTTATATATGTGGTGAAACTGCTAATTATCTAGTTCATATTAATCACCCATGCTGTTCTAATGGATCAAGAAAGTGTCCAGGTTATTCAAAATATCTTTCAGACAAACACAATAAATATTACGAAACGAACAATAACTATTATAAGGGAAAGAAAAGACCAAATCATTCAAAAGCTCTTCTAAGAAAAAATAAATTTGGAAGTCTTGGGGGATATAATTTCTGGCATATAAAAGCAAGGGAACGTCATTATACAGGTGTTTGTTGTATATGTGGAAAAACTAAAGAAGAAGAGATTAAAGATATAGGTAGGGATTTACATATGCACTGTGTAAATACAAACTTTACTGACTTAAGTGAAAGTAATTGGATGGTAGTAGATAATGCTTGTCACCGTTACTTACATTCCAAGAAGTTTATAAAAGAACATAAAAAATATTTGAATAGAAAGTGAAAGTACATTAGATTATTTTTTAAGAATTGATGGTCAATGTAATATGTATGAAATATTAGATATGTATGGTGAAAATTAGATATATATTAAATAAATTAGAACAATATATTGAAAAAATAAAAAGAGAGGATTAAAAACATGGGACACGTAATATTTGTAATACTACATATTTTAGCAGTTTTATTTGGATTAATAGGATTATTTATAACTATACCACTTCACATAATTTACAGTGTAGTTTCTGGTAATAATAAATCTGTTAAGAAGACAACCCAAAAAACTAGGGTATGCCCTTATTGTAAAGAAGAAGTTATAAAAGAAGCTTTGATATGTAAACACTGTGGAAAAGATTTGGCAAAATATATTGAACCAGAAATTAAATATAACCCACTTGGTAATAAAATTATAAATAGAGATAATTAAGATTTAATCTTACTATACATTTTATCTATTATTTTTTTACATTTGTCTCCATCTATTTCATGAACTTTACTGGGTGGAGACAAACATTCATAATCCTTTGTTATTGTAATTACATAGGTTTCTTTTCCACATTGAGAGCATGTCATCTTACTTCCGCTCCAGTTTTTCCTCGATATATTTTATAGAAGTTGTGTTCTCGATAACTTGTGTATTTATAGTTGAGAAGTATGCAAAAAGACCTATAAGTAAAACAACTATAACACCATTTATTGATAGAAAAAGTTTGCGAGTAACAAATGTTTTGTTATTATCATCTATTTTATCTCCGACTTTCGTTATTTTATTATCCATTGTTTGTAATGTTTTACATATTTGTGTTAATTTTATATCATGTTGAATTATCATTTTTCTATCATTATCTGTAAAGGACGTCATTTATATTTATCTCCGTTAATCTCCGTTAATTATTTGAACAATATCTTCTATATATTATTACTTCATACCAATATTGATGCCAATTCCTATTAAAATTTGCTTTTGAATTACAACTATTACAAATTGTTATAATATTAAATGAGTTATAATCTTTTTTTATTATAATTTATGTTTATTCTTAATTTGATGAGAGACCCACAACATATATTCTATAATATCTTAAAGGCAATACATCTCCATTACTTACATCTAATTTAATTATAGCTTTATATCTACCTACTCCATTTTCAACAGGATATTTAAAAACAACAGTTACTTCATTTACTAATAGTTGTGCAGTTCCATCTATAATATCAGTAGTTATATTTTTTGAGAAATCATCATTATATACTGTGATTTCGGCAGATGTTATAGTTGTACCATATGCTATTGTACCATCATCTGCGCCATCTGCACTTTCTATAGGATGCCTGAATGTAATTGCTATTTTTTTATCAGGTATTAAATTAATTGAATCTTGATCTTTATAGTCTGGCATTGTTATTAATCTCCTGTATTTTTAAATATTATCCTATTTGTTTGTTCCTTGAGTTAATTATAACACTTCGATTCTTACTGACAAATGTTTTATTAATAATATTTGAATTAAATTCGTGTTCATCTTCACTTGGTTTTGAAACAAATAAACGATAAATACTATTACTTACAAACTCGTGTTCATCTTCACTTGGTTTTGATATAAATAAACGATGATCATTATTACTGCTTACAAACTCGTGTTCATCTTCACTTGGTTTTGATATAAATAAACGATAAATACTATTACTTACAAACTCATGTTCATCTTCATTTGGTTTTGAAATAAATATACGATATTCACTTTTAGATTCTAGTAAATATATTTCATTAACTGCTACAAAAGTAACAACTCCTCTTATTATTATGGGTATCCATATTTCATTATCTGAAACAACCCACAAATCTATATCAGAAGTTATCCATAAACCAGAATCATAATTCATTATTTACTCCCGTTTTGTTGTGGAGTTCGTGGAATAACTCCAATATTAGGAACAATTGAACCTTGTCTAAGTGTTATAGAAATATCAAGCATACATTGATGTTTATCCAAAATTTTATTTATTACTTCATGTAATTCTTTGGTGCATTCTCTTATTTGTTCCTCTGTTTTGATAGATAACATTTTACGAAGTTCTTCTGTTTTCATTTCTTTTTTTTCTTCCATTTTTATTTCCCCTTTGTTTTCTTTATAGCTTTTTCTTTTGTTATTTCTATTTTATAATCATCACCCATTTCATGATTTTCTCCATCGGTTTCATGTCTAAATCTTTTATATATTTTACCTGTTTCACCATCTACTTCACAATCATCATCTAATTCATATTTTTTAATTCTATTATCCATTTCAACAGTTTTGACTTCACCTGTTTCTTCATCAAAATAATATTTAGGTTTAGTTCCAAATGTTGATGTTATTGGAGCAACAGTTGTAATTTGTTCACCTGTAATACTTGTAAAAATTCCAGTATCAGGATGGTATAATTCCATCTTTTTAGTATCACCATTAAAAAACATAACGGCACCACTCAATTTATTTGTTGGTACTTCTATTTTTATTCTATCAATAATAGCTTGTCTTGTCTCACTATCATATAAAACATAAGGTGGGTCAAAACCACCTGTGGCAGTAATTTTACCTGTGCAATTTATAGCACCATTTACATATAATTTATTAGCTCCGGGGTCACCACCGAGACCAAGAGAACCAGCTAAATAATTCTTTGTTTCACCAGTTATATAAACTCCCCACTTTGTCCCGATTGTTCCTGTAAAGGCACCACGGTATAAATAACCAGTTGTTATTGTTCCCGAACCTCTCCAAATTGCTGCCCTACAACCATAAGCAGTTGTTATTGTTCCTGCTCCACCAGTAGCCCATATTTCACCACTTAAACCACGAGCATCAGTTATTGTGCCAGTTGAAGCATTATAGGTAACCCCATCAAAACCTTTTGTAATCGCAACGGTTCCTGTTGAATTATGTTTAGCAACAAGTTTTATACCAGTTAAAGTATTAGTATTAGTTGTATGACTATGAGTTGCTTGAACATAAATACCATGATTTTCATAAATATTACTACTTGCGTTTGCGGCAGTAATAACTGTCAAACCATATAATCTTTGACGGGTTCCTGCTGTCTGACTTCCAACCACAGTTGAATTTATTTTTATTTGTTTTCCATATTGATAAGCATCAGCACCAGCAACAGTACCACTGAAACTATAATCTTCATAACTTAAAGTTTTGGTCACATGACTACTATCTGCTTTAACAAAATGGAAATCATAAGAAGGGCTTGCTGTACCAAAACCTATTTGACCACCATCTTCTATAAACATCCCAAGATTACCAGCATCATCTCTTAAATATAATCCACCAGAATCTCTTGCTCTAACTTCATCTACAGCAATATGTGCTCCAGATTTTATATATACTACATTACCAGTTGGGTCTAAAACTAAATATCCAGCATCTGTATATAAAACACCATTTGTACCATTATGATATATTTGTATATAATTAGATGTCCATGTACCGCCATACATAGCAGTTACAGCACCTTTAGATGTAGCACCTGTTCCCATACTTACGAGATCATTATAATTTGTGCCTGCCCCTTGAAAATAAAATGAACTATTATTACTACCGTCTTTAGTATCACCCTTAATATAAGAATCAGCATTACCAGACATCATTAAATAATTATCTTTTAGAATTAAATTACCATCTGAATCAATGGTTAATCTTGTAGTATTACTTGTTCCTAATATTAATGAAGCAGCATCTTGTGTTTTTATTGTAAAAGCACCAGTTCCTCTATGAAGTATTTGAGAAGTTGTATTTGCTCCTGTGGCTCCTCTTATTATTCTTAAACCATAATCAGTGTAAGTATCATCACCAATAAAATCAATATACGCATATCTATTTCCACTACCAAGAGAATTGATTTCTAAGTTTGGTCCATTTGTAGATAAACCGCCACTATTACTAACACTCAAAGCAGGGTCAGGTGAACCATCAGGAGCAACTAATTCTGAATGTCTATGAAGTGTATTAGCAATAGAGTTGTCAGTTAGAGTATTTAATTCTGCGCCTGTAGCGGAAGTATCTGGATGGTCTGCTATATTATGATCTGACCCAATACCTGATGTCCCTGAGCTACCATCCGTTCCGCTAGTTCCACTTG
>Ga0190284_1001387_pt1 | contig 10922 bp, 7 predicted proteins | sample 48691812_MG_FD_161668 | JGI IMG/M metagenome (GOLD analysis project Ga0190284, IMG submission 161668) | Hydrothermal vent microbial mat bacterial communities from Southern Trench, Guaymas Basin, Mexico - 4869-18-1-2_MG | ecosystem: Environmental > Aquatic > Marine > Hydrothermal vents > Microbial... | reverse complement strand
GTTACGCACGCAACATCAATGAGGAAGGCACTGGTGGGCAAGCCACCAGTGGCACCCAATCGGCTCGTACCCGTCAATTCAGGTGTGACAATGCACTAGTGCCGTCCCCGGGCAGACCGCTTCGCGGGCACTTGCAAGTCGTCATGGAATCGACAGCCCCTGCCGTGTTCTTGCCGCCTGAGGGTGTGTGACCATTTTTTGTGGCACCAAGCGTCCGCTGATCCGAGCCCAGAGCGCAAGCGACGGGTCGAACGGTTTCCCGTCGCTTGCGCTCTGGGCTCGGATCAAATGTGCGGCAACCCGCGAGATACGAGTACCGTGGACTACGCCCAATGGAAGTGTGGGGCGAAAAATCAACCGCACCCCGAAATATGGCCACGCCCGCCTGAGGTTTCAGGCTCTCGCGCTCTTTGTGCGCCGCCGGCGAATCCCTTAGGCTGTTGCCATGGCTGATTCGACCTCATCCTCCACACGCCGCGCGAACAAGCGGATGTTCATCGTCATCACGATCATGGTAGTGGTCTGGCTGCTGATCGTGCTCTGTCGCAACCCCCTCCGCGCCCGTTGGTGGACGCACAAACTGGCTACTACGAGGGATCCGGAGATTCGTCTGGTTTGTTTCCAGCGCCTGGTGGCTTTGGGGACCACCGGTGCCGACGCCGTGGAAACATTGCTCAGAAGCGAGGAGGCGGCGGTCCGCGGCCTCGGCGTAGCCTTGGTCAATCACACGCACCCGCCACAGGCCCGAACGCTGCTCGCGAGCATGACCACCGACGCGGACGCGGACGTAGCCACCATGGCCGTCACAGGCCTGGCTCTGCTGGGTGACCCGGCGGTCATCGAAGACATCGCCAAGCTGCTGCAGACGTCCAAACCACCCATGCCGAGCATCGCCGTAGCGGGGCTGGGTCGCCTGGGGACGCCGCAAGCCGTCGACCTGCTCATCGAAGCGGCGGGCCCAGACAACTCCGTCGCCGTCCGTGTACAGGCGATTGAGGAGTTGGGTCGCCTGCAGGTTGAACGCGCCGCCGAGGTGCTGACACAGTGCCTTTTGGATGACACTCCGTTCGAAGGTCCCACAGCCTCGGAGCGTTCCGCCGCCGCCCTGTTGGCCCGGGCCGCCCCCGGAATGCAGGTCGAAGAGCCGCCGCCATCCCGCCGGGTCTCCCACTTTGCCGCCCGTGCCCTGCGCGCCATCACCGGCGACGACCCAAGCGCCAATGGCGAGCGGTAATGAAGAATGGTAACTGCTCAGCTATCTGCAACGGTTGAAGCGTCTTGATTCCTCAGCAGGGGTTCGATCGGTATCGCAAGAGACGAAGATCGTCCCCGTGGAACGAATGCAAACCGGCTCAGCAGTTCCCTTCTATCCGAGCCGTACGCCGCTTCCCCGAGCAGTTCGAGAACCGCGATCGCGTGGTCCGCCAGACGCTGCCCGAAGATGAAACGTTGGCTCTTTGGGAAGTTGTCAATCCGTTCCAACAGCCACTTGGTCGTATCGTACCACTTCACCAAGACAACCGGGGGCTCGGCACCTCGTCCTCTCCTACAATCGCCGCCTCTCAAGAGAATTCGATCCTCGCTGCGCTCGGATAAAGGGAAAGAGAGAATAAGGATAAAGGGTAACCTTCCTACCGTCTTCTCCTACCGAGCACTCCCACAGCTCCGAAAGCCAGCAGTGTTATCGTAGCAGGCTCAGGAACTTCGGCGACACGGAACCCGATACTGCGGTCCTCGCACGACGGGTAGCTGCCGTAGCTGCGGTACGCTGCGTGCAGGGTGCTGCCGTAGGTGTAGACGAACGACCCGCCCCGCAGGCCGCGATACGAACCGTGGACCACCGCCTCGTTCCACTCCCACACGTTCCCGCCCTGGTCGAAGGTGCGGTACGCGCTGTCAGAGGGTTTGGCCGTGTAGGACCCCACGTAGGTCAGGTCCCCGACTGCCCAATCGTAGTTCGCCGAGCCGTTCACAAAATCCGTGCCTGGCAGGTCTTCGGCCGTCGGGGGCGTGTCCGACTGCGTGGGATAGCCCCAATAGCCCGCATCGGCCGAGCCGCCCTTGTAGTACGCCGCCTTGTACCACTCGTCCTCGCTGGGCAGGAACACCTGCGCGCCGGGCTTGCGGACTACGCCCGAACCGAGCGACATGTCGTATGCGCCGTCCTCGGTGGTCGACGGGTCCTGCGCACCTGTCGGTTGGCCGTTGTGCAGCCAGTTCGCAAAACGCAGGGTGTCGTACCAGCTCACGGAGTTCACCGGCATGTTGCCCCGGCCCAGGATGGGGCTGTACGTGTAGCTGTCCGGGGAGCCGCTGCGCGTGATCCCGCCGTATCCACTCCCCATGCTCGTGTTGTAGAGCCCGTTCGGGTCGGATGCTGCCGCGGCGTTCAGGAATTCGGCGTACTGGCTGTTGGTCACCTCGTGCCTGCCGATGTTGTACGTGTACTCCACCGCTCCGCAGATGCGGTCCGGACCGAAGCCACCGGGGACGCTCCCGCCGGAAAGCTCACCAGCGTTCCCCGGATCACCGACGGTGACCCAGTCCATCACCATGTCCGCCTGCGTGCCCGAGACGCAGGCCAGTACAACTGCCGTCACTGCCGCGATCGTCATACACTTGTGCATTCTCGTACCCTCTCTCCAGTTGAAACCCGAATCGATCGGCGCGTTCCACCGGCATCGCCCAACCATGCTTGGCGCACGAAGAGGCAGCCTGCCCGCAGGGCCACGTCATCAACTGTGTGATGGGGGAATCTCTCTCTCCTCCATCTCCACTTCGGCCCATAATATAGCGAATTCGGCCAGCCGAGTCAAGAGGTTGACTGCTCGTGGAGCATTCTCCGGCCAGGACCGTGGACCACGGTGAACGTAACCCTTTTGCCCCCCCCACTTACGATCGAACAGCAGGGTCAGCCCGACCTTGGGAAAGCAGCGCGAGAGCGAAGCGGGTCGTGCTGATTGGACCCAGTCACTGCGGCGTCATCCGGCAGCACAGGTAATCGACCAGTCATCAGGCAGGTTCTGAGGGCGTCGTCGTCCGAATCACTTCGCCAGGGGCACGGTTCGGATGTGGCGGTTCTTGAACACCGCCAGCCGATCGATCCCGCAGTGCCGGGCCATCGTAGCGGCCTGGTGCAGCCCGGCGCCGACATGCTCAACGACATGGGAGTCCGAGCCCAGCGCCACGGCAGTGCCGCCCAGCTCCGCATAACGCCGGATGACAGCCGCGCCCGGCATCGGCTCGGCCATCCCCTCCCGGAGCGACGACGTGTTGATCTCCGGCACCAACCCAGCCGCCAGGCAATTCCGTAGAATCCCATCCACCAGATCCGCGTGCCCGAGCGGTTCGTCGGTGCCCACGAACCGTTGGCTGTATCGCCGTACCAGATCGAGATGCCCCAGGATGTTGAAGGGATTGCTGCCCTGCTGTTTCAGTCGGACGCAGAATTCGGTGGCTTGGAGCACGGAGGCCAGATACGCCCGCGACATCTGATCGGCGGTTTTGCCCGCCCAGTGCCCGGGGTCATGGATCGCCCCCGCCCCTCCGTCGATCCAGTGTACGCTCAGCAGAACCGCGTCGAACCCACCGCGGGCCAACAGGTCGAGAATACCCTCCATCCGATCCGGTTGATGGCAAACTTCGATTCCCTTGCCGATGGCGATGTCCCCGCCGAACTCGTCGCGCAGCGCGGCGATATCCGCGCTGTAGGCCACGTCATCGTAGCAGCACGTCGGCCAATCCTCCGGGTGCACATCGTAGTGTTCGGTGAAGGTGAGCCCGGCAAGCCCCAGCTCCAGCGCCCTGAGAACGGCCCCGCGCGGATCAATATTGCTGTCCCCTGAGTGTCGCGAATGAACATGTTGATCGTACAGACGCATGACCAAGGCGAGGTGTATCGCGCCCGCGGGCCGCTGGCAACCGGTAATGTGAGAGGAAGTGTCGATGCTCGAAGTTGACCGGCCTATCTCAGAAAGCGGGGCGGCGAGGGTCGTCTCTCGGCCGTGGCGTCCCTCGGGGCGGACGCGAATCGTCCTAATATGTTAACTCGCGAAGGAAAATCCTCCGATGAGAGCGCATGGCGGGGTGACCGATTCCGGGCTCGCGCCGGCGAGTGCTGTTTACGCCGAGCGTCTCGCGCCCTCGGTTGTTCGCCAGAGGCGTGTGCCCCCAACATTGCCGCCGTCAACCGGCGCGACGAGATCGGCGAGGCGGATACCGTTTGCAGGGAGTATCTCAATGAACGCTGGCATATTGGAAGCGATCAAGAAGTCTGCGGCTGTTCCCTCCATGCCGCAGGTGGTCACCCGGTTCCTTGAGGTCATTCGGGATCCGCATTTCGAGTACGACGACATCGTCAAGATACTCTCCACTGACGCCGGGATGGTGAGTGAGGTGCTGCGGCTGGCGAACTCCGCGTTGTTCGGCGTGTCCCGCAAGATCACCAATCTCAAGCAGGCGGTGACACTGCTGGGCCCCAAGCGTACGCGGTCGATGGTATTGGGGCGTTACCTGGTGGGGAGTCTCGGGGAGAAGATCGGCGGGGGGATCGACACGAACTATTTCTGGCGCCGGTCGCTGGCCAGTGCCGTTCTCGGAGCGAGGATCGCCGATTCCGTCCTGCCCAAGCAGCGCGACGAGGTGTTCATCAGTGCCTTGCTGGCGGATGTGGGCGTGACGATCCTGGCGCAAGCCATCCCGGAACGCTATGAGTCCATCAGTACATGCTACGCGCCCTACGGCCGCTTCTTTACCGACGACGAGGAGCGCGAGGCCGTGGATGTGACGCACGCGGAGGTATCGGCGATGGTGCTGGCCTATTGGGGCCTGCCGGAACTGATCTGCAAGGCGGTCAATCTTCACCACTGCGCCGGCATCGGCACGGAGGACGACGCCACCCGCATCGCTCGCATTCTGAACGGAGCGGACCACATTGCCAAACTGCTGTGCGAGATCCCGGATATGGGTGACGCCGGCAAGATATGTTCGGATGCAGCCGACTTCATTGGGGTGGATCTGGCGGTGATCAGTCGCCTGCTCAGTGAGATCGAGAACGATGTGGAGGAGCTGGCCGCCATTCTGCACATCGACGTGATTCCCAGCACGGTGTACGACATGATCGCCAAGTCCGTGCAGGAGAGACTCACGGTTTCCTCGGCCGACTGACAGAGCACACGATTGTATCCACGTGGGACGACGCCCTTGCGGTGTCGTCCTTTTTCGTGCGCCGGCGCGGCGAGCCCGGACTGCCACGTTGATGGCACTTCAAACGTGCTTATCGGGTCCCGTGGGACGGTCTCGTCTCAAAAAAAAACTCTGCATGGTTCTAGGACCCCTTCGGGGGATGTCCGGTAATGGGGCTCGGGAAACCACTGCTTCCGCAACCTGTCGGCGCATCCGAGGAGTCGCCTGTCCGTATATAGGGTCCGCCTTTGTCGTCGGTGATCGGCAGCGTCCGAAACACCTAAAGGGCCTTTATCGGCGTGTCGATTCCACGCTTGCGGAACTGGGACTTGCGATCCCACGACACGGTGATTGATCGCTTTTACACCGCGGCTGGAGGCACGATTGGCATGACCAGAATCAATACCAACGTTCAGTCCATTATCGCCCGACGGGTTTTGAACACGCAGAGCATGGCGATGAATCGCTCGCTCGAGCGCCTCAGCACCGGTCTGCGTATCAACTCGGGACGGGACGATCCTTCCGGACTGATCGCCTCGGAATCGCTGCGCTCGACGCAGGTCGCGATCACCGCCGCCGTCGCCAACGCCCGCAGGGCGGACAGCGTGGTCAGCGTCGCCGAGGGATCACTGCGCGAGGTCAACTCCCTGCTACTTGAATTGGAGGACCTCGTCGATCGTTCCGCCAACGAAGGGGGGCTCAGCTCGGATGAAGTCGCAGCCAACCAGCTTCAGATCGACGCCATCTTGACTTCGATCAATCGGATCGCCAATAACGCCACCTTCGGAGACCTCAAGCTGCTCAACGGCAACTTCGACTTCACCACCTCGTCGGTGACCTCCACGCATCTCACCGACGTACAGGTCTACGCCGCCAAGATCCCCGACGGCGGCTACCGCGCCGTAACCGTGGAAGTCCAGACCTCTTCCACGCAGGCACGGCTGGTGTATGCCGGTGGCACCCTGGCCGCAAACGCCAGCTTTCAGATTCGCGGCAATTACGGAACCGAGCTACTGAGTTTCGCCAACGGGACAGCCACGTCCGCCATCGCCTTCGCCGTCAACAGTACCACCGAGCTCACCGGCGTGAGCGCCAGTGCCACCGCCGCCGGAACCTCCTACCTGACCTTCCAGAGTCTGGGATACGGCGACTCGGAGTTCGTCTCTGTCAACCTGCTGGACGGTACGTTCGCCCTCGTCGCCGACAGCCCCACCGGCTCGGCCGCCACGTCGGACTACGGACAGGACGGCACGGTCCTCATCAACGGTACGGCGGCAACCGTCGATGGGCTCGATGCCACCGTCAACGCCGGCTCGATAAACTTCAAACTGACTATGGACACGGACTTCGCCCAATCCGCGACCTCAACCAGTTTCCAGATCACCGGCGGCGGGGCCGTGTTCTCGATCGCGCCCGAGGTAAGCCTGTCCGGGCAAGCGACGCTCGGTCTCGGATCGGTCACTACCGGCACACTCGGCAAGCAGACCATCAATACCACAAACCACTTTTTGAGTTCGCTGGGCAGCGGGCAGATCAACGATTTGAACAGCAAGAACTTCGCCGTGGCTCAGCGTGTGGTGAAGGAATCGATAGATCAAATCAGCACGCTGCGTGGACGCCTGGGGGCGTTCCAGAGGAACACCCTGGACAGCGCCATTAATTCGCTGCTGGTGACGCACGAGAACATCACCGCAGCCGAGAGCGCCATTCGTGACGCGGACTTCGCGGTGGAGGCCAGCGAACTGACCCGAGCGCAGATCCTGGTCAACTCGTCGATGATGACGCTGACCGCCGCCAACCAGCAACCCGCCAGCGCATTGCAGTTACTCGGATAAGCTGCGGACGCGCCTCTGCCGGATTGATTCGCAACAGGGGTCCGCCCGGGAAAACCTCCCGTGGCGGACACCTCTCGCGCGCCGGTCCGGTGCGAGCCACGCAAACCACGTCCTATAAGCAAGGAACAAGGCTTATCGGAGGGTTTTTTCTAAACCGCCTGTGGGAGTACACCGAAATGCGCTACATGGACCTGTTAGGCCCGCATATGGACCTTGTCTCGGGCGACCAAAACCCGACAGTGCCCGGAGGGGCTCGCGGGGAAACCGTACCGCCGTGAACATCGGTTTCCCCATGATCGCACACGGTTGTGCGATCTTCGGTGGCTGACCTGAGGCCGCCGCCTATGTCAGGGAGGACGTTATGACTCGTATCAACACGAACATTCCTTCGATCATCGCCCAAGGCCAGATGCGCACCAACCTCAACGACCTAAACACGCGCCTGCGGCGCCTGAGCACCGGTCTGCGCATCAACAAGGGAGCGGATGATCCAGCCGGGCTGATCGCGTCGGAGACGTTGCGCTCTGAGATCGGTGGCATCAAGCAGGCCATCTCCAACTCGGACCGGGCCATCAACATGCTGGCCACCACCGAAGGCTCGCTCAACGAGGTCTCCTCCCTGCTTCTGGGGATCAAGGGGCTGGTCGTACAGATGGCGAACGAGGGGGCCTTGGGACCCGAGGAGATCGCCGCCGATCAGCTCGAGATCGACTCGATCCTGTCCAGCATCGATCGCATCGCCAACACCACGCAGTTCGCCGGCAAGAAGTTGCTCAACGGTACTCTGGACTACTCGCTCTCCGGCGTTTCGACAGGCTGCCTGGCATCGGTCCAGATTTACTCGGCCCGTATCCCCGAAGGCGCCGCCAAGGGAGTCATGGTACAGGTCACCACATCCGCGGAGACGGCGCAGCTCAGTTTTGACAACACCCAAGACACCACGAGCGCGGTGACCATTGAACTGGCCGGTATGCGCGGAACGGATATCCTGTCCTTCACCTCCGGCCAGACCTTCACTCAGATGGCCGTCTCGATCAATGCCATCACCCAGGTCACCGGCGTCTCGGCCATCGTCACCGGCGGGGCATTGCAACTCAACAGCACCGACTACGGCACCGACGCCTTCGTCAGCGTCAAGTCGATCAACGGCACCTTTGTCCACGGCGCCAATGCGATCGTCGCCGGCGTGACGAGTTCGGACACCGGGGTGGATACCGGCCTGTTGGTAAACGGTCAAGTCGCCAACGGCAATGGACTCAGGGGGGAGATCCGCACCGCCACTCTCGATGCTCGCTTCTACCTGACCGCCGCCTTCGCCCAATCCTCTACGTCTACGACCTTCCAGGTTACCGGGGGCGGCTCGCTGTTCCAGATAAGCCCCGAAGTGTCCCCCTTGGGCCAGATCAACATCGGGCTGGCTTCGGTCTCCACCGCCAACCTCGGCAACACCGTGCTTGGCTATCTCAATACCATCAAGAGCGGCGGGGCCAACTCGGTCGAAGACGGCAGCTACATCACCGCCGAAGACATCGTCAACGAGGCCATCAATCAAGTCGCCGTTTTCCGCGGGCGCCTGGGGAGTCTGGAGAAGAACCAGATCCAGACCAACATCAACAGCCAGCAGGTCGCCCTGGAGAACGTGACCGCTTCGGAGTCCGTCATTCGCGACTCGGACATGGCCGTGGAAGTGTCCGCCCTGACACGGGCACAGATCCTGGTGCAGGCGACACAAATGACGTTGAGCGTCGCCAACCAGCAGCCGCAGATGGCTCTGAGTCTACTCGGCGGATAGCTCGCCGGGCGTCACGAGCCGGTAGCCGCGCCTCGAGCCCGCAGCGCAGGAATGGCGCAAGTTCTGCGGGCGAACCGGCGATTCCCGCCTGCAGTCCTGTAAGAACCGGTGTCGATATCCCTTCGAGTCATCGCGGTTTCCGTGTGCGCCTCCTGCGCGCGACCCAACGAGGCGAGGTTTATTATGAGCGGAATCACCAGTGGTATCGGGCTGGCTTCAGGGTTGCCCACCGCCGACCTCATCAGTCAACTGATGCAGTTGGAGCGGCAGCCGATCACCTTGCTGCAATCGCGTGTGGCGGGGATTCAGACCACGCGGACCGCGTGGGCCGACCTCACCGCCCGCTTGCTCGCCGCCAAGGCCAGCGTGACCCGCTTCGGCGAACTCGGTTTCTTCAGGAACTTCGGCACCACCAGTTCCGATGAGAACGTGCTGACCGCCTCTGCCGGCGAGTACGCCACGCCCGGATCGTACGACTTCGTCGTGCATTCGCTGGTCAGCAACCACCAGTTGATTGGAAAGGGGTTCGCCGACGCCGACGCCACCCCGGTGGGCGCGGGCACCATCTCTCTGGAAATCGGCCACGGCAAGGTCAACCCCACGACCATGCTCGATGAGCTCAACGGCGGTGAGGGCGTGCGACGTGGGACCATTCGCATCACCGACCGTAGCGGAGCCACGGTCGATGTCGATCTCTCCACCGCAATCACCATCGATGACTTCGTCGAGCGTATCAACGCGCAGGCAACCGTCAGTGTAGAGGCGCGCATCAGCGGAGATTCCCTCGTCATCGAAGACCTCACCCTGCCCGGCGACGTGGTCGGCAATCTCACGGTCATCGACCTCGCCGGCGGGTCCATGGCGGCAGATCTGGGGCTGGCCCAGAGTGTCGCCGGCGACACGATCACCGGCGCGGACCTCCTGTTCCTCACCGACTCCACCGGGCTGGGCATTTTGAATGATGGGAACGGTATTCGTCACAACGTAGCCGGTGGCGACTTCCGCATCACCCAGGCGATCGGCAACTCGTTCGACGTGTCCCTGGCCGCCGATCTGGCGATGAACCCGGACACCAACCTGGCCCAGTTGAACAACGGAAACGGTGTCCGGCTGGGCACCATCCGCATCACCGATCGCAGCGGGGCGACGGCCGAGATCGACCTATCCACCGCCGAGACCGCCCAGGACGTGCTAGACCTCGTCAACGGTGCCGGTATCGGCGTGTCGGCAACTGTCGGCCGCGAGTACTTTCAGGTCAATGACACCACCGGCACGCCCGACGGCAGCGCGGTAAATCTCAAGATCGAAGATGTCACCGGCCATGCCGCCCGGGACCTGGGCATTGCGGTGGACACGGCCCAGAGCAGCCATGTCGGAAGCCATGTTTTTCGCATCAGCACAATCGGCGATGTCATCCGTGCCATAAACTACGCCCCGGGCAACGACGCGCCGGGTGAGCAGGTGGTCGCCTCGGTGTCCGCAGACGGCAACGGCATCGTGTTGACGGATAACTCGTCCGGCACCGGATCGCTTACGATCGAGGCCCTGGAACTCAACGGCGTGCTCTCCGCGGCGGCGGCGGACCTGGGCATCCTGGGCGAGTTCGCCTCCGGAACCACCAACCGACGCGACCTCATCGCCGGACCCAACACCGTGCTGTTATCATCACTCAACGGCGGACGGGGCATCACCACCAAGGGAAGCGTACAGTTCACGGCCCGCGACGGGACCTCATCCGACATCAACCTCAGCAGCGCCCAGACGCTTTGGGACGTAATCGGTCTGATCAATGCGACGTCCGAGACCTCCAAGATCTCCGCCGCGATCAACGACGCCGGAAACGGGATCGCGATCACCGATACTTCCGACGGCGGCGGCAATCTGATCATCGCTGATCTCGACGAGAGCACGATTGCCGAGGAACTCGGCATCGCGGGCACGCAGGCCGCCACGTCGGTGAACGGCGGCAACCTGCAACTCAAATACGTCTCGGAGAACACTCTGCTGGACGACCTCAACTACGGGGCGGGGATTCGCACCGGCGAGTTCCAGATCACCGACAGCGCCGGGCTGGTCACCACCGTCAAGATCAACGAGAACCAGAAAACCCT
>Ga0190284_1001385_pt1 | contig 10934 bp, 14 predicted proteins | sample 48691812_MG_FD_161668 | JGI IMG/M metagenome (GOLD analysis project Ga0190284, IMG submission 161668) | Hydrothermal vent microbial mat bacterial communities from Southern Trench, Guaymas Basin, Mexico - 4869-18-1-2_MG | ecosystem: Environmental > Aquatic > Marine > Hydrothermal vents >... | reverse complement strand
AAAGACTGTTGTTCAAGTTCAATGGGCAGAAACCTCATTTCTGATGGGCATTGTTCATGAACAGGCTGGCAAATTGACTTGTTGGTGACCTCCTGATGTGGTCAGTTTATAAAAATGTACTTTCAACTTTTTGCTTTTTACTTTTTGAGGTGTTTATGAACTATTTTTTTCTGTCTTTGCTCATGGTTTTTTCCGGGGGCATTCTGTCCCTTTTTCTCAGACAACGATTCACCCTGATGAAAACTGCGGGGACTCTGACTGCCGGAGCCGGCTGTTTTCTCGGTTTGTATGATGCCGTGGCAAAACTGATCCTTATGAAAACATGCACGGCTTCCTTTAAATACCTGAACACTTATACCCTGTCTTTTCAAATTGACAGCCTTTCGGCTTTTTTCCTGTCTGTCATCTTTGGCATTTCCCTGCTTGCCGTTATTTACAGTTTTCATTATATGGACAAGCCTGAAGCGTCGCTTCGGACAGCAGTCAGTTATTTTTTCTTCAGTCTGCTTATTGCATCAATGGCACTTGTTGTAACTGCCAACAACATGATCACCTTTTTACTGTCCTGGGAAATTATGTCCCTGTCCTCTTTTTTTCTGGTGATATACGATTACCAGTCTGAGAAAAATCGAAAGGCAGGCTACCTTTATTTTGTTTTTTCCCATATAGGGGTCATGTTTATTTTTGCAGCATTCGGTATTATACATGCCTATACCGGCAATTTTGATTTCAGCGCATCGGGAATTCCTGATACAGCGAAAATGCTCGTGTTTATAATGGCTTTTATCGGATTCGGATCAAAAGCAGGTGTTTTCCCATTTCATGTGTGGCTGCCCCATGCACATCCCGCAGCACCCAGCCACATCTCCGCGGTCATGTCCGGCGTGATGATCAAAACCGGAATTTACGGGATACTCCGTATTTACATGCTGCTGGACTGGAACACACAGATATTCGGAAATATCGTTCTGGCGGCAGGCATGATTTCCGGGGTTCTCGGTGTTGTTTACGCCCTGGGCCAGCGTGACCTCAAACGGTTGCTGGCCTATTCCAGTGTTGAAAATATCGGGATTATACTGATCGGCATCGGGATCGGGATGATCGGCGCGTCATCCGGCAGACCGGTTATGGCCATACTTGGCTTTTCCGGCGGACTTCTGCATGTCCTGAATCATTCGATCTTCAAGTCACTTCTTTTTATGGGGGCCGGCATGGTGCTCAGAAAGACTGGAACACGCTCAATGGATGCTCTGGGGGGCCTGCTCAAAAAAATGAAGATTACAGGAACCACGTTCCTCATCGGCTCGTTGGCGATTACCGGACTCCCCCCGTTTAACGGATTTGTCAGCGAGTTTCTGATCTATATGGGCGGATTCCAAGGTGTTGCGCTGGAAAAGACAGCCTTTGTCTTCAGTCTGCTTTCCATTGTGAGTCTCGCTGTTATCGGGGGGCTGGCTCTGGCCTGTTTTACAAGGGTGGTGGGTATTGTTTTCCAAGGCGAGCCGAGGACAGCGGCGGCTGAAAATACAGATGAGAAGGGGAGCATGATGCTGATCCCCATGATGGTGCTGGCAGGAGCCTGCGTTCTGATCGGGGTGTTTCCCAACGCCTTCATTGTTATGGCTCTGAAGAGTGTCGCATCCCTCGGACTGGATTATGGCCGCATTCCATTAGCTCCTTTTCTGCAGATGACTGCCAATATCACCCGGGGGGCCATGATTGTTTTTGCGGTGTTCCTGCTGATCCTGGCGTTTCGCATCCTTTTGTATCAGGGGAAGAATATTTCCCGGTCCGGCACCTGGGGTTGCGGTTTCACCCGGCCCACTGTCAAAATGCAATATACAGGTTCCTCGTATGCGGCCTCGATTCTTGAGTTTTTCAGGCCAGTTGCACCGCTCAGGGAAGACCATCCCGGGGTGCGGGGATGTTTTCCTGAAAAAACACATTATTATAGTCAGATTCATGATATTGCGGAGCTTTATATGGGCAATATGATCGTGCGGCCTGTGCTGTCGCTGTTTGACAAGCTCCGATGGATCCAGCATGGAGATATTCACCTGTATATCGGCTATATTCTTCTCGCTATTGTTGTGCTGTTATTTTTTATATAGCTGAGAATGACAACTCTCTGAAATTATCAGGAGCAAGAGGGGATGGATTTACGGGTTGCAGAACGGCTTTGAAACAATTTGCAAAATTGTTCAACTTTTCACTTTTCACTTTTCACTTTTCACTTTTCACTTTTTAAGGGGCTGTTTTGAGAATTATCAGTGGAAGCCTGAGGGGAAAGAAGCTGCATTCGATATGTGGCTTGATAACAAGACCCACAGCGGACCGGTTACGGGAATCCGTCTTTAACATACTTTCCTCCCGGCATATCCCCTGTTCTTATGCCAAAGCGCATGGGGAAAACGATTTCCGGGAACAGGAAGGAATGCTCAGGGAAGCGGTTGTGCTGGATCTGTTTGCCGGTACCGGAGCCTTTGGCATTGAAGCATTAAGCCGGGGGGCAGCGTTTGCCGTGTTTGTGGAAAAACACAGAGATGCCCTCTCGGTCATAGCACGAAATATTCGGTCATGTGCATTTGAAAGCAGAGCAAAATTTATCAGATGGGACATAAAACATAATTTAAAGTGCATAAAATCAAACTCTTTTTCACCTTTCAACCTTGTCTTCATGGATCCGCCTTATGACAAAAATCTGATAAAACCGGCCCTCTGCAATCTTCACAGCAGCCATTCTCTGGAAAAGGGGGCTTGTATTGTTGTTGAACACTCCCTTCTGGAACCGATTCCGGAAGATTTTCCTGATTATGCGCTTTCAGATCAGAGAAGATATGGAAAAACGCTTGTTTCATTTTTGGATTATATGTTATGAGACTGAGTACCCGGCCAAAAGTTTTCCGGAATTTTTTCCCGGGAAAACAGCTTTCACAAACCGCGGATGAACACGGATGAACGCGGATGAGTCCGGCAAACAGGGTGTCTGCGTTCATCTGCGGTTCACAATGAGAAAGTTGTTCCTCATATGCAGATACCTGAAAACATATGGCCAGGTACTTATCAGGTCAGGGGCGCAGGATTTTATAATTTTTTAATGTAATAAAAACAAGGAATAAGGCTTCATGCAAAGAATTGCCATATATCCCGGATCGTTTGATCCTGTGACAAAAGGCCACCTTGATATTATTGAAAGGGGGCTTAATTTTTTTGACAAAATTATCGTAACCATTTTGTGCAATCCTTCCAAAAAGTCACTTTTCAGTGTCAAAGAACGGGTGGAAATGCTTGAAATCAGCTTGGAACAATTTCAAAACATCGAAATAGCAACCCATAACGGGCTTCTTGTGGATTATGCGGCCCAGCGGGGTGCCGGGGCCATACTGCGCGGAATGCGTGCAGTGTCCGATTTTGACTATGAATTTCAGATGGCGCTGATGAATCGGAAGCTCAGACAGGAGGTTCAGACGATTTTTATGATGACCAGCCTCCGATGGATATTCACCAGTTCATCTATTATAAAAGAGGCCGCTAAGTTTGGCGGTGAAATCGAAGATATGGTACCACCCATCGTCAACCAAAAATTAAAAGAGAAGTTCGGTTAACAGTGCATCAGTTCGTAAATTCTCCTTCTGCTCGGATTGGCAGATCCGAGCCGACGGGATTTGGCTGAAACGGAAGGGGGTGAATTTATGAATTATTGTGACCGAATATGTTTTGAAGTGCTGCAACAGTCAGTTATCAGTTGCCAATGAATGACAATTCACAATTCATAATTCATAATTGATATGGACCTCTGGCAACTTCATATTTTCTGCAAAGTCATTGAACTGAAAAGTTTTTCCAAGGCGGGAAAAGCCATTTACCTGTCTCAGCCCACCGTCAGCAGTCATATCAAGGATTTGGAAGACCATTTCGGATGCCGCCTCATTGACCGTCTTTCAAAAAAGGCAATTCCGACAAAAGCGGGGGAATTGCTTCATGCTTATGCAAATGAACTGATTGCCTTGCGCGATGAGATGGAAACGGCTCTCGCTGAGTTCCAAGGGGGAATCAGAGGGCATCTTGTCATCGGGGGAAGCACGATCCCGGGTGTGCATATCCTTCCCCGTATTATCGGTGCTTTCATAAAGGATTATCCGGAAGTTACCATTTCCCTTATTATCGGAGACACCGAAAAAATAATCAGCGACACCCTCTCCTGTGCGCTGGAAATCGGCATTGTGGGTGCCAAAACAGGGGACAAAAGCATTTTCCAGGAAAAACTGGTGGAAGATGAGATGCTGCTTATTGTCCCCGCAGATCACAGATGGGCAGAAAAAAAACACATCAGCCTGAAAACGCTGCTCAAAGAACCTTTTATCGTCCGCGAACGCGGTTCCGGAACATTAAAATCCATCCGGCACAGCCTCCGACGGGCAGGCTGTGATATTGAAGAATTTAAGGTTATTGCTGAAATGGGAAGCACGGAAGCTGTTATTCAGGGGATAAAAAATAACATAGGGATTTCCATTCTTTCTGCCATCGCTGTCACTGAAGACCTTAGGACGGGAGTCCTAAAGTCCCTGATGATTGAAAATCTGAATCTTAAACGGAGTTTTTATCTGACACGGCATAAATATCGGAGCGTTTCTCCTTTATGTCAGATGTTTATGAAATTTCTGAAAAAAAGAGCTTTCTGAGTGAAAGAGAGGTTCTAACTGTCAACGCTTCGTGTCATTCTGAGTTCAAAAGCCGGGTTTCTTTCCCCAGATAAGATTGAAAAAAAACCCGGCTTTTTTTCCGAATTGAATTGAATTTTTAAAAGCCGGGGTTCGTTTCCGCAGCGAGACTGAGAGAAACCCGGCTTTTTCCTGAATTGAACACATTTAACGCTGACAGGTTTCGATTTTAAAAATGAGTGGAATGATGCCCTTGAAATGGGACATGAAAGATGAAGAGAAGGACAGAGATCAGCTCATAAAAGAACTGAACCGACTGCGCGGGCGGATGCTGCGGTTAAAAGTATCTGAGATCAGGTACAGACGGGCAAAAAAACTTCTCAAAAAAAGCAGACAGAAATACAGTGTTGCATTTAAATATGCAAAAGATCCGATTTTATGGGTAGAGACGCAGACCGGACTGATCAATAACTGCAACAAAGCGGCTGAGTCTTTTCTGGAGAAAACAAGAGATGAGATTGTGGGATATCACCACCTGACAGTTCATCCGCCGGAAAAAGCGGAATATTATGCCAAAGCATTTAAAATCCAGACCAATGAGACATACCGCTTTGCTTATGAAGAAGAAAAAGGGTTTTCTTATGAAGCAGAGATTGTCACGAAATCAGGAGAAATTATACCTGTCCATGTCACCGCCTCTCCGGCAGTCCTCGGAAAAAAACAGATTGTACAGGAGACCTTCCGCAACATCACAAAATATAAGCAATCAGAAAGTATGCTGAAAGAGGCTCTGGCGTTTACGGAAGATCTGACAGATTCGATCCCTTACCTGATTTTCTGCAAAAACAGGGACGGGATTTACACGGCCTGCAACACCGCATTTTCAAAATTTGTGGGGATTCACCGGCCCAAAATCATTGGGAAAACAGATATGGAAATTTTCCCAAAGGAATGGGGCAGGGCATTCCGCAAAAAAGATGAGGAGGTTCTTGAATCAGACAAACCCAAATCCAGCGAGGAATGGGTCAGATATCCGAATGGCAGGAAACTCCTTCTGGACACGCTCCGAAGCGTTTATCGGGGCCATGACGGCGAAGTCCTCGGGATCATAGGGGTCAGCCGTGATGTTACCGAAAGCAGGCAGATATCAGAAGCGATCAAAAAAGCCGATATTGCCAATCGCAAGAATATAATGGAAGCCTTTAAAAAAGCCACCAAAAATTTTATGACCGCACAGCAGCAGTTGAAACTGAAGAACATCCGGCTGAATGATACCCTTAAGGAGGTTGAGGAAGCCAATGAGAAGATTATGGCCAGCATCCGATATGCCAAAGTCATACAAACCTCACTGCTGCCGAATCTGGACGGGTCCAATATTTACCTTCCGGACAGCTTCGTCATCTGGATGCCCAAAGATGTCGTGGGCGGAGATATTTTTTTTAAGGATTATTTTCCTGATTCCGGCTCCTGCAACGATTTTATCTTTGCAGTCATTGACTGCACCGGGCACGGCGTTCCAGGTGCGTTTATGACCATGATCGCTTCTTCCGGCCTGAGAAGAATCATAAAGGATGAAGGGTGCCGTGATCCTGCTCAGATTCTGAAACAGCTTAATTTCGTTGTCAAAACATCTCTTCAGCAGGATAAGGATGACACGCTTTCCGATGACGGCCTGGATGCTGCAATATGTTTTATATCCGGTTTCAGTCCGGATGAAGAGGCTTGCTCCGATGATTTCAGGCTCACCTTTGCAGGGGCAAAACTGCCCCTGTATTACTTTCACAATGATGAAGTGGTTGTCATCAAAGGCGACAGACACAGCATCGGTTATAAGCGTTCCGACTTAAACTTCGATTATACCAATCACACCGTCAATGTCGAAAAAGGGATGTCTTTTTATCTGGCCAGCGACGGATTTGTGGATCAGTTGGGCGGGGAAAAGCGCCGGCGATTCGGAACCCGTCGTTTCAGAAAACTGCTGAGGGAAAACGGCAGGAAACCTTTTGATGAGCAGCGAAGCGTTCTCCTTCAGGCATTCAATGAATATAAAGGCGAATATGAGCGACAGGATGATGTGACAGTGCTGGCTTTTGGTTTTTAGGCGTATTTCACAGAATGATGATTTGTGAATGATGAATTATGACAATGAAATTGGCGGAAAACTGAGATGCCGGCTGTCGAGAAAAGATTAAGGGAAAGATATATCTGAAACACCTTCATGGCTTATCGGGAAAAGGCACCTGCATCCAGATGCCTTTTTTTTATTGATGAAAAGAATCATCCGCAAGCTGCCTAAGACCTGCAATCCCTTTCCAGATGATAGCCTTTCCCATCAGCATCAATATCTTTTCCCATAATCGTGAACAGGCTCCTGATGCTCAGAGAAATTCCCTGAAGCATGATAAGAATAAATCCCAGAGGAATCGCTGACTTTAAAATAAAGCGGTACGGGATACCTCCCGGATCTGGTGAACCTTCCAAGACCGTCCAGGAGTTATAGACAAAATTGACAGACGTTACAATGACCATATAGCATCCAGGCAGCAGAAACACTAAAACACCGATGAAATTGATCCATGCCTGTGCTTTGGGGTCCATGCGCTGATAAATAATATCCACCCGGACATGGCCGTCTTTGGACAAGGTATATCCCGCTCCCATAAGAAATATGAAAGCGAAAAGATGCCATTCCAGTTCCTGGATAAAAACAAAACTGGTACTGAACGCATAGCGCATGACCACATCCATAAAAACCACTATGATCAGCAGAGATGTGACATAAGCCACTCCGTGGCCCACCCACCTGTTCAATGTGTCAATCCATCGGCACAGGGCACTGAGAAAAATGAGGGCTTCATCCGAGCTGATAAACAGCATCATGGGACTGATAAACAAAATATTGACAAGAAGTAACGCCGGAAACATGCCGATTGCCGGATAAAAGTCCTCACTCAGAAGATAAGCTGAAAGGGGGATGACCAAAAAGAAATAAATGACAAAGAGAGCGGCCAATCGTTTTACCAAAGGCAAGAATTTTTTTTGAACGGTTTTTTTTTCCATACACTGTTCCTATGTTTGCAAGTTTAAAAAATGATCTGATTTGTTAAATTTAACATAACCGTTTACACTATTCTGTCAGAATATTCAAGATAAAAATGGAATAAAAACAGTCAATGCCTTTTTGCTTTGCCAACAGATGCTCTTTTTGTCCCATCTGAATACTCCTTTCACCCCATTGACTTATCATTCAGATTTATATGAAATAAGCCCAACTGACATACTCATAACGTGACTATAACCGTGTCTGTATGCAAAGTAACATAAAAGGCGACGCTGTTCACCGCCTGAAGGCGGAACTGCAAACTTTTTATCATCTGCGGCACCGCCTGAACGCGGAACTGCGAACTTTTTATCATCTGGAAAGTGTAAACTGCCTCAATAATCAATCATGATATTTATCTTGACATTAATAATTGTTGCTATATACTAGCTGATGAATTAACCCGGAATCCATCGGATTCCGGATTAAAACCGAAAAATATCCACTTTCCGATTTTTCCCGGAATGACACTCTGATCCGGGACATTTATTCTTGAAAATCGCCACCCAATATTAATTTGGATAAGGAGAGTATAAAATGAAAAGTAAACTCTCAGCAGATACGCCATTAAAATGTCTCAGCAGAATGGTTGGGGCAATTTTAAAAAGGAATGAGACAAAGTTCAGAGATGAAGTTCAGTATTTCTGGAATAAAGGATGGAAAATTCATGAAATCCCTGACCCTGAAGATGCTGACAGTTTGAAATATGCTTTAAAAGCATGTATCGTGGAAAGAATGAAAGAACTCTGGAATATGCCGCCCAAAAACCGTTCTGAAATTCTGCCTGACTGGTGTAATCAGGTATTTGAGTATCCGCCAGGTTTTTCGGTAATAGAAGAATCATATCGTAAATATTTCAAATCGGATGATGCCTCACCAGTTTTTGAAAGAAGAAATATTTTTGCACCGAAAGATTTTATGTTTTTCGTATAAGGTGAAATGAAAAAGCTCTCTGTAACTAACGCCAAAAAGGCTTTGAAGCGGCTTGCTGATCTGCTGAAAGAAAATAATACGAAACTTGATATGACCGTTGCTGGCGGAATTGTCAGCCTGTTTGTTCTGAAATCAAGAAATGCGACGCATGACATTGATGCCATTTTCCCTGCCAATCACAGGAAACGGAACCTGTTGGAAAAATTGATCACTCAGGTTGCTGACGAAATGAAACTTGAAAAAACATGGCTGAATGACAGTATCTCATTTTTCGGACTGGAGACAAAATCAAATATTGTTGTGTTCAAACACAAGTATCTCATTCTCAGAGCAGCTAAATGGGAAGAACTGCTCGCCCATAAGATACATGCTTTCCGAAGCAAGGATGATATAAATGATGCAAGGCTTATTTTGAAACAACTGAAAGGATTTAAAAAAGAAGGTCTTTTTTGTAAAGTCAAAAAATATAAACCCATTTCACCGCATATTCCTGATGAAAAATTCAGAGAGCGATTTGAACAATTGTGGGATGAAGCGTATCCGAATAAAGAGAAATAAATAAACTCATGGAAATGGCAACACCAGCCTAACCAGGTGCCATGGATTTTATCGAGAAACCTGCCGAGTTGCAGGTGCTTACGGAAAAAATTAAAAGGGCCAAAGCCAAAAAAATGCTCCTTGTCGAGAAAAAGACCGAAGAGAAGTTGAAGCAGATGCTTGCAACTAAACAATGGTAGCGGGAAAGGAGGGGTATGAATACTGGATAGGAAATGGAGATTTTTCGGATACTTCACAAGGCAGAGTCTTGGTGTATGCGTTCCCAGGCGGAAGCCCTGAGAACGAGAAAAAAATCAGGGAATACTTCACAAGGCAGAGCCTTGGTGTATGCGTTCCCAGGCGGAAGCCTGGGAACGAGAAAAAATTAGGGAACGAGAAAAAATTTAATAAGCACAGAGTTGGAGTTCACGGTCTTTAAGCCTGATCTCGGAGCAGCCAGCGATTTCGCCGTATCTGCAAACAATCCGGTTCATTCCCTTTGAGGTCAGTTTCCACCAGGCATCACTGACATCAAAATTCTTTTCCCCGGAAAAGACAAGCTCCACTTTGTCTGCTTTAACATCCATATCTCTTACAGCCTTCTTCTCATCAAAATTCTCCTCATGGAGCTGATTCCCCAAAACATAAACAATTATCCCGGTCTTCATCGTCTTACCTCCTTAATTAATTAAATTAAACGGTGACAGTCCGGAAATCTGTCCTGAGAAACCAGATTTTTCGGAAAAACCTGGTTCTCATTTTAAATCCCCGGATAACCTGATCCGGGGATGTCCCTTTTTTATCCTCTGGACCATAATGTAATCTCTTTCCTCGAAGATCACTCATTAATAATTCAGGCAGGTCTTCTGGCTCTCGGATCATCCTGCCGGCCGCACCTTCCCAAATGGAATTATGACGGATGTATTATTCACTCATCAGCACCATTTTGGACGTAAGCTCTCTGCCGGTATTCAGAAAACAAAAAAAGCCCTTCAAGCCTTAAAAAAGCTCGAAGGGCTGCACCCAGTTTACTTGACCCTTAATATTTATTTAGTGCCATACCCTGTTGCGCCGCAGGGAAAGAGGCTTTTTGTCAGGGCAGGTCTTCTGGCTCTCGGATCAACCGACTCCCTGCGCCTTCCCGCCGGATAAATACCCGGAGTGGCCTATTGCAGGATTCGTCCCCGATCACAGCGGCGGGACCACTCCCGATTTTCACGGGATTCCCTATTAAGCTCTGCTATGAGCACCCAGACAATTTCTGAACTGTTTATTAAAGAACGATATGAAAGTCAAGACTTTTTTTCAGCGTCTCATAATTTGAGCATTAAGGCGATTTTCAAGAATAAATATCCCGGATCAGAGTGTCATTCCGGGGAAAATCGGAAAACGGATATTTTCCGGTTTCAGCCTGAAATCTGTAGTTAATTCAGCGAATTTTGGGTTAAAGCCGAGGAATAAATTCCCCGGCTGATAGCGAAACTATGCTGAAGCGCATTGAAGCTCTTCAGCCCTGAAATTTATTCCGGGACAGAAGTTTCAGTAAATTATGGGAATAAAACATCAAACTTTTTTGTGTGTGACCAGCCGTGCAAAATGTTCAAAAGAGCGGTCATAAGTCCGTTCGGCATCATCAGGGAAACAGCAGGCCGGAAGTTGCCGGCTTTTCAGATGATAACTGATACATTCACAGCAGATTCCCT
>Ga0190284_1001383_pt1 | contig 10943 bp, 7 predicted proteins | sample 48691812_MG_FD_161668 | JGI IMG/M metagenome (GOLD analysis project Ga0190284, IMG submission 161668) | Hydrothermal vent microbial mat bacterial communities from Southern Trench, Guaymas Basin, Mexico - 4869-18-1-2_MG | ecosystem: Environmental > Aquatic > Marine > Hydrothermal vents > Microbial... | reverse complement strand
CGTGTTGGGGGCCGGGATCGGGCGACTCACGTCCGTCAAACAGGTGGGTGATAAAACCGCCGACAATATTGCTCGCGGCAGAGACGAGGCGAACGTCGCCGCGGAGATCGAGTTGGCGGCAAGACACGGCGTGCGAATCGTATGTCTCGCCGACGATGACTATCCAGCGGCCCTCCGGGCGATCCCCGACCCGCCGCCGTGTCTGTACATCCGGGGTGCGATCGAGCGTGAGGATCCCGTCGCCCTTGCCATCGTCGGGACGCGCCGCTGCTCACGGTATGGCGCGGAACAGGCGGAGAGGTTCGGCGCGCTGGCCTCGAATGCCGGCTTGACGGTTGTCTCGGGCATGGCACGCGGGGTTGATACGTGCGCGCATCGCGGCGCGCTGGCCGGCGGCGGCCGAACGATCGCCGTGATCGGCTGCGGCCTATGCCACCTGTATCCGCCCGAATCGACGGAGCTTGCCGGCAGGATCATCGAACACGGTGCACTGGTCAGCGAACTGCCCATGGACGTGCCGCCGGACTCGAAGAACTTTCCGCCGCGCAACCGCATCATCGCCGGCCTATCACTGGGGGTTCTAGTGATCGAGGCCGGTCGACGCAGCGGAGCGTTAATCTCCGCGCGGTTGGCTTCGGAGTATAACCGCGAGGTGTTTGCAGTGCCCGGCCGCATCGATGCGCCGTACGCCGACGGATGCCACAATCTCATCAAGATCGGCGGGGCCAAGCTCATTACACATCTGGAGGATATTCTCGAAGAACTGGGCGATGCAGGTGCCACGCTGATGACACTTGCCGGCCAAGGGGATGAGGGCGAAAGCACAACACCGAAGACGATCGTCAAGCTCGACGCGTACGAGAAGCAGGTTTTGGGGATCTTCGACACGGAGCCCATGCCCGTAGAAGAGGTCTGTGAGGCTTCTGAACTTCCGCCGGCGCGCGTTGCCGCAGCATTGACGGGTCTGCAACTCAAGGGCGCAATACGTCGTGTGGGTGGTGATCTTTATGAACGCAGGGGGTTATAGAGGGGATAACCCCCTGACGTTAGTCTCGCACTAATCTCAGGGCCATTCCCACCTCGGTTTGCTTTTTGCTTGTAATGATTCGGGGGGGATCTCTCCCGCGTTGGAGAATGGGTCATCCGCGGCGGCGAGCCACCGGCGCCAGGCGAGGGGGTCGTGATGATGCGTTGTGCCGGTCAGGGTGATCAGGGCCTGTTCGGCGGCGTGCTTGAGGGTGAAATCATCCTCCTCGATCACGTCGATTAGGGCTGAGGGAATGGGCCGCTGGGCAAAATAGGCCAGGGTGTCGATGGCCGTTAGCCGAACGTTGCGGTCGTCATCCCTGGCGAGCCGGTCGAGCAGCGTCTTGACGATCTGCTCGCGTTGCGACTCGTCATAGGTCATGTCGTTCACGATGACCAATAGGAGCTTGGTCGCTTCCCATCGGACCGTTCCCGGTGCGCGGCGCACGCCATCGATGCGGCGATCGGCGCTGTCGAGAAGTTTGAGCAATGTCGGCACGCGCTCTGCATCGGCCGATGTAAACAACGCCCGGATTGCCGCACAACGAACCTGCGCGTTGTTGTCCGTCCGTGCGATCGTGTCGTACACCTTGATTGCCCAGTCAGTGGTGGCGTCGCGGCTGTCGGCCAGGCCGACGACACCCGCCCGGCGGTCGTCGGCATTGTCCGACGCCAGAGCCATGTTCAGCCAGTCCCGGCTGGTCTTGCGTTTTTTGAACCAACCATGTTTGGATGATGAGCAACCGCCGAACACAGTAGCCGCGAGCAGGCAAAAAACGGGGATGAAACGCCATCTATGCGACAATGCACACGACGCACTCCCCTTCGGGTCGTGGCTGACACAACAGAGCAAAGTCCTTCCGTCGCCCCCGTTGGGGGCTGCGGATTCCGTGATCCGTTGTCCCAGGGCTCGCTGCGCTTCGCCCTGGGCTTTATTCCGTCGCCGCTCCGCGGCTGAATATGGCTGGCGTTCCGCGGCTGAATATGGCTGGCGTTCCGCGGCTGGAATCCGGTGAACAAGACGACTTTGCGCTGTAGGGCGGCTAAGCGCTCCGCGCTGTGGCACGGTTGCGCACGGTGCTTGGGCGTGTTCATGCAATCTATCGCGTTGTCGTGATATCGCTGGCAAAGAACTGCTCCGGTGAAATCCAGGTGACGTCGACAATCGGGTGATCGAGGAACCGCTGTCCCAATTCGCGGAATCTTTGCGGATTATCGCTGACATAGCAACTCAAGCTGCCCGGTTCGGTCCGGCCCGTCAATGCCTCACTCGCGGTCAGCCGGTCAATCACCGCCCGGGCCGTTTGCTCTCCCGAGTCCACCAGTGTGATGTCTGGGCCCGTCACTTCGATGATGGCCCGTTTCAGCAGTGGATAGTGCGTGCAGCCCAGGACGAGCACCTTCGGGTCCAGACGCACGATCGGCTCGAGATAATCGCGGACGACGGCCTTGACGATCGCATCCTCGCAGGGCCGCCCCTCCTCCGCCAGCGGCACGAACAACGGACACGGCCGCTGGACGACGCGGGCGTGCGGGTCAAACCGCTTCATCGCCCGACGATAGGCGTCCGATACGATCGTCGCCTCGGTTGCGATGACGCCGATCGTGTTGCCCCTGGCCAGCAGCACGGCCTCCTTCGCGCCCGGCTCGACCACGCCGCACATCGGAATCGACAGCGAGCCCTCCAATTGCGGCAGGGCCGCGGCGCTGGCCGTGTTGCAGGCGACGATGATCATCTTTGGATCGAACCGCAGCAGGAAGCCGCAATCCTCCTGCGCGAATCGCGTGACGGTCTCGCCGCTCTTGATGCCGTATGGCACGCGGGCGGTATCGCCGAAATAGACGATGTCCTCATTCGGTAGACGCCGTCGCAGCTCACGCACGACGGTCAGCCCGCCGATGCCTGAGTCGAATACACCAATACAGCGATCGTCGGTGGTCATTCCAGGTTCATCCTTGCCGTCGGTTTCCTTCTTCGGGGCGGGCAGAGCACCCGCGCCGGCTCGGTGAAGATATTATCGAAAATGTTTCGCGTACACAAAGCCTCGCACGGAAGTCGTGCCGGGGAGGGTCCATGACAGTCTAGGCGGCTCGCGAATGAGCGGCGTGGTATCCGGTTTTTCGCACGATAGGCACTCCATCCGAGCCCCGAGCGCAAGCGAGTGGGTCTGAATGCCAACGGTCCACCCATGAATACCCCGCGATGGCGCTTGGGGCTCGGATCAACTCCCGCGCTGGCGCTTGGGGCTCGGTACTACCCCGCCTGAACTGTCGTGGACCCGGCCGGGGATTGCCATTCTACCCTGAAAAAACTGCAAACGCCCGCAAACACTTCGGAGTGTTTCATCGTTTGTGTGGGCCGGTGCTGCATGGCTCCAGTCTATTAGTCGTGATCAGCGCTTCTCTTCAGGGGGATGATGATAATGAGGTCGGCTGGCGGATCGAGGCACTGGTGGGTAAGCCGAGGCTGTCTGATAATTGACAATGCAAGATAGTGGCGGCGTGCCACTGCTCTGTGAGCAGTGCCTCTTGCGTGTGTCCCACCGACCGTCACTAGCGTCAAACACGGCTCATAGAGCCGTGGCACCCGACGCCCGCGGGAAAATCACCGGCGAGACGCCGGTGCCACAGCGCGACTTGTGGAGCGGGGGTGCGATCCGTAGGATTCCTTCTCATGTTGTCACGATTGCAGAGCATTACACTCGCCGGCATCGATGCGATTGCGTGCGAAGTCGAGGTCAACGTCGGTTCTCGCGGCTTTGCTGCTCCGGTCATTGTCGGGCTGCCGGATGCCGCCGTGAAGGAAAGCCTCGAACGCATCCGAACGGCGATCGTCAACTGCGGCTTCCAGCCGCCGGCGCACCGCACGGTCATCAACCTGGCGCCTGCCGACATTCGCAAGGAAGGTCCGGCACTGGATCTGCCCATTGCCCTGGGCATGTTGTTCGCCTCCGACGGCGCGGTGCCCGAGGATGCCGATCGCTACATGATGGCCGGTGAGCTTGCCCTGGACGGCCGGGTTCGTCCCATCAAAGGCGCGCTCTCCATGGCCATGCTCGCCAAGCGTGAGCGGTATCAAGGCGTCCTCGTTCCGCGTGCAAACGCCGGTGAAGCGGCCGTTGTGGACGACGTGGATGTGATTGCCGTGGATTCTCTCAGCGAGGCCGTGGGGTTTTTGAATGGGCAGCTACCCATCGAGCCGACGGTGATCGATCTCGAAGCCACTTTTACCCATGCGGCCCAATATGACTTGGACTTCGCGGACGTTCGCGGCCAGGAGTTTTGCAAGCGCGCCCTGAGCATTGCCGCGGCAGGCGGTCACAATGTTCTGCTCGTCGGGCCGCCCGGCGCCGGCAAGACGTTGATGGCGAAATGCCTCCCGACGATTCTCCCCACGTTGACCCTCAACGAGTCGCTCGAAACAACGCGTATCTGGTCCGCCTCCGGCAACCTCCCCGTCGGCGCCGCCCTCATGGCGACACGCCCCGTCCGCGCGCCGCACCACTCCGCCAGCGCGGCTGCGCTTGTCGGCGGCGGCTCCATCCCGCAGGCGGGCGAGGTGTCGCTCGCTCATCACGGCATATTGTTCCTCGATGAGTTCCCCGAGTTTCAGCGATCCATCCTGGAGACGTTGCGACAGCCGTTGGAAGACGGCTGCGTGACGATTGCCCGCTCGCACAGTTCCGTGCGTTTTCCCGCGGAGTTCATGCTGGTCGCGGCGATGAATCCCTGCCCGTGCGGCTATTACTCCGACCCTCGACGCCCCTGTAAGTGTACACAGCCCCAGATCGAGCATTACCTGGCGCGCATCAGTGGGCCGCTGATCGACCGCATCGACATCCATGTCAACGTGCCCGCCGTGCCCTTCGACGATTTACGCCGCCAGAAAATCGGCACGGACTCGCGGACCCTGTTGGAACAGGTCCTCACCTCCCGTCGGGTCCAACGCCGGCGCTTTGGAGACGATAACAACATGCTCAACGGGCGGATTGGTCCGCGCCTCGTTCGCAGGCACTGTCCGCTCTCTGCCGACTGTGAGCAACTGCTCAAAGGGGCCATGACGGAGTTGGGACTGTCGGCCCGTGCCCATGACAAGGTCCTCCGCCTTGCCCGCACGATCGCAGACATCGAGGGCGCCGACGACATCGCCACTGAGCACCTCTCCGAGGCGATCCAATATCGCCGCTTGGACAGGCAGTCGTAGGTGGCAGTGTCTTACTCTTTACCACGAGTCTGAATGTTCATAGGTAGCGGTCGATGGGATCGTTCCCGGTGGATATGTGCATACGAACCGGATCGTGTGGCTGCCCGGTGAGACCTGTGTGACGGTGAACTCGTGTATCGTTACCGTTCCCGACGGGATGGTCTCGGGGGTTTCGTTGGGCATGAGGTTCGTGCCCTCTCGGAAAATGGTGACGGCGATACTGGCCGGACGAATGCCGGGGTTCAACTCTTGATAGGCCCAGGTCCAGTTCATCTTCGTGTCGCTCGGGGTCGAGACGATCGATGCGCTGATGATCGGATCCAAGGGCGGCTGAAGCCCAAATCCCTCTAAGGGACAATCCGTTCCGCTAAGAACCAGCAGAGCGAGCAAGCTGAAAAACGCGACATGCACGCTTGCACGATGTTGTATGTTCTTGTTCATCATCGGTTCCTTTTGTAAGACGATCGACTGCACGTCATTGTGGCCAACGCGGAAAGCCCCTTGGCTTGGAGGGCACCAGTATAACAAGAATCGAGCGCTGTTTCAAGATAAGTCGGTTGATGGAGGCTGTCCTGGCTGTCCGATGATGTCGATCAAGCGTGTATCAACAGCGTCGTCTCGGGGGGCAGATTTTCGGCGACTTGCGTGATGACGTCGCCTTTCAGGGCTCGATAGACCGCGCCGCGGCGCGTGACACCCATGATGACGTAATCCACTGCGTACGTCCCGGCGAAGTCCAGGATCATCTCGGACGCGGAGCGCGCGACGCTATAGATCGGCATGAAGGGGATGTTCTTCTCTCGGACGAGATCCTTGGCGCGGGATAATACCCGGATTGCCTCAGGATCGTCCTCCGGCCGGTATGTCCTGGAGGCCGGCGGACCATAGGCCAGCCGCAAATCGTGGACGAAGAGAACGATCAGGTTCGACTTTCGGGCCGCGGCTTCTTCGGCGGCGAATTCGAGAAGTTTCGGATTGCCGCGCGTGGCGACAAGGACCTTGCCTCGGCTGGGATCAAACGGCTGAATGCCGACCATGGACAACAGCTCGCCGGTATCGGGCACGGGGGGCGGCTGAAAGAGCTTGCCTACCGTGGCGGCGATCTGGGGCAGATGCTTCTGTACTTCGGGCGCTTTCTTCATGCCGGCCCGAAGGGCGTAACCGCCGATCAGGACGACGATGACGAAGATATCGGCCGACAGTTGCGTGGCGACGATGGTTCCCTCCACCACAAGGAGGAATGCCGCAATCAGAATCAGGCCGGCGCGCTCGATCCGCCTGAGCTGGACCTCCTTGTTGAAGTACGTCGAGGTTAGATTCACCGCGATGGCCCCGACCACACCGATGGCATACAGGTGGCCGAGCTTGTCAACCTCGCCAAAGAGCAGGAGCGTGCCGCAGCAGACGCCGCACGCCACGACCAGTCCGACCCACGGCACACCGAAGGCGTTCAGACGCAAAAACACCGGCGGCATCTCGTTGTCCTGCGCCATGACGTACTGGACCGAGATCATCCCCGCCACGGCCGTGTTGACGGCGGAGAGCAGCAGCATGGCAAAGACGAAGGAGGCGATGGCCGCGAACCAATTGTTCACGAAGCCCTTGGCCATGACGCTGAGGATGGTATCTCGGTAGGCTGCCTCGTCCGCGGTCAGGGCCCCTGCCATGGCGGCCTTGTCGGCCAGCGGCTCCGCCAGCGGCGCACCCGAGATCGCCAACATGGCTATTGCGAAGAGCAGATTAAAGACGACCACCTCGCCGAGGACGGGCCAGATCGACAGTTTGCTGGTCCGTGCGACAGGCTTGACCATGACGCCGGTCATATTGGCGATGGCCTCGACGCCGGACAGGGCGAGGATGATGTGGACGAAGCTGATCCACTCCTTGCCGACGCCCCGTGGCGTGAAGCTGATGTTGGACAGGCCCTCGGAGACGTGCGGAAGGCAGAACCCGGCCAGAATGAGCGTGATCACGAGGGTGGCGGCAGCGATGACGGTGGCGAAACGGCCGGCGCTCTTGGGTCCGACGAAGTTGATCGCACCGATCAGGAGAATGGATATGATCGCCATGATCGGCGCGTTGTCGACGCTGAAGCCGAGATATCGAAAGGCCGCCACGGCGGAAATCGCCGCCGTGATGACATAGCTGGCAAACAGGAGCATCGCGCCGACGACGGCCACACGCTTGTTGACCGACCGTGCGGCCGAATAGACGCCGCCGCCATCCTGGAAGCTGCGGCAGACGATTGTGTACGCCCACGCCACGGCCATCATCAGGAGACACATCGCCATGACGTGATAGAGAGAGGCCGCGGCGCTGTAGAACAGTGCCAACCCGAGGACGTAGAGGCGGCTCGTGCCCCAATCGCCGAATAACATGCTACTGGCGTGGTACCAGCGCAGCTCGCGGGGGCGTTCCTGATGGATTTGGAGTTCCAAGGCCTAGTCTATCCTCTAAGAAGCTGTCTGCGGTCAGCCAACAGCGGTCATGAGCCCCGGCCCTGACCGCGGAGTACGCTCTCACTCGTTCTACGTCAACCTCCGAGCAGTCTTGGGGGCTCCATGGCCGTCACCTGCACGTCGTACCCGCGCCTCCTGTGTCGCGGTGTGGGTCGAGAGCCTAATGCAGAAAGCCGGAAGTCGAAAGCCGAAAGTCGAGTGCACGTGATTTTGCGGGATGCGAGGAGATACCCAAATGTGTGCCACAGCTCTTGAGCAGTGTCTTCCTGGATGTCCCATCGACAAAACACTGTTCGAGAGCAGTGGCACACAAGCGGGAAACCGGAACTGAATAGGTTCAACAGATGGGCAGGATTGCCCATCGTACGCATCCGTCCTCCACCCCCGGAAGGGGCGGGGCACACGGAAAACACTGCTCGAGAGCAGTGGCACACCCGTCCGCAGATTCAACTGAGTTGATACACAGGTGGCGCCCGGAAGTGTAAAGTTTAACCAGAATATGCTTTACGGCTCTTCATCTGGAGTCTGGTTTCCGTATAATGGCGGTCCCATGGATGGGGTGATCATCAACAAGACGATGGATCGAGCCGACCTCAAACGCCCCGAGTGCCGGGCCGTCTTGGCCGAGTTGTTCGGCCTGATGCGACGGATGCACGCGCGAAGGGCACCCTACACATCTTGGTATGGCACACTGAACGAATGGCCGAGTACTTGGGACCACTTGAACAGGGGCGAGCGTTACGAACCCTGGCCGAGCAACCCGGATGAGCTTCGCATCCCGTGGTTCCTGCTGTGGGAGATCGCCTGGCTCATCGTGAACACTCCCATGAAACGAGGAAGCCGTATTTTGGACATGGGCGGGGCGGGCTCGCTCTTTTCGTGCTTCCTTGCCAGCCGGGGGCACGAGGTCTGCGCGATCGACTTGCAGGAGGACCTGTGCCGCCATGCGGAACAAGCGGCGGCGACCATGGGCTGGCGGATGAATGCACGGCAGATGGACATGACCGAACTCGCCTTTCCCGACGAATCCTTCGACCATGTCTTCAGCGTGTGCGTCTTCGAGCACCTGCCCGTCTCCGGACGGATTCGGTGCAATGAGCAGGTGGCCCGAGTACTCAAGCCGGGCGGGACGGCCTCGTACACGTTCGATTACGCCGACCCGCAATCATTCGGCCGCTTGGATACACCGGAGGACGTGCGTCGACAGTTTATTGAACCGTCGAAGCTCAGTGTCCGGGGCGGCGGGACGTTCTCCGATAACGGCAAGCGATACCTCCATCCGCCGCAGTGCTTCGGGTCCGGGCGATTCATGGGATGGGCTGCCCGGCTTCATGCGCTGCTGACCGGATCGGTGGCGCGTCGCCGCATCCTGAGCGGTTCATTGTCCTATACTTTTGGAGCGATCTTCCTCGAGAAGCCCGTCCGAGAAGAAGGGTAATTACAACATTGAGCCGACGCCGGCGGCTAATATTGGTGGCCGTCAACTATGTTAGGAACGCAAAGACACCTGTGGCGCGGGCGATAAAGCCGTGACTCCACCGCCGGGACGGCGGTGCCACAAGATAATAAGGACGCACTCTCTATGTTGCTGCCAAACATACGTCATTAGTGGACGTATATACGCCTGACCTTGGTCCGAGATGTGTCGTCGTTTGGCACAACACCGAGACCAGACTTTTTGAGAAAAGGCCGATGCGGGGAATTGTCAATCGCCGATAGACGTAGTAGAGAACGTCTTCATGGTGGGGAGTTCTAGGGTTGACAACGCCGCAGATCACAGGGTGAGGATTGCATGCCAGCCAGTGCCGTCCGACATCAACATCGACACTTCAAGACGCTGATTCTATTGGCTCTGTCCATGACGGGGGGTACCTTCTTCTTGTTCTGGGTCGGCGGGCTATCACCTGTGACGCCCCTGCGAGGAAAGGTGCCCGCCGCGAAGGCGTGGAATCAGATTGCCGTGAGGGCCGTCGATGCCCGCGACGCCAGAGGCTTCTTCCACCTTCGGATCGACGAGACCGGTCGGTTGCTCCAGAGCAGCCCTTGGAAGGCGGGTCGGGACGAACCGCAAACGCCGGGCACGATCCACGTCCTCATATCCTGCAATTCACCTGAAGTACGGCTGACCTCCATCCAAACGAAGACGTTGGCCGACCTGCTGACCGAGCTTCGCACCAAGCATGACATCCCGGCCGATCGGATCCGGGTCAAGCAACACCACTGATATTGGACGCGAGCGGACCAAGCCGCAAGATGGGTCTATCGCCTCCAACAGGGCTTTGGCCGCCCCATCAAGCTCATTCCGAGTTATACTGCTTCGTGCATGAAGGCCCTGGTTTACAACGTTACGCCTCTCCGTTGGGCGGTATGCAAGGCCGTCGGTGCCATCTCCACACGCGCTTACTACGGCGCACTATCGCCGTTGCGTCTCGTGGACCATCCGATTCCTGAACGACCCGGTCCTGGCTGGGTTCGGCTCAAGACGGTTCTCGGAGGTATCTGCGGGACTGATCTCATGCTCGTCACCCAGCGTGCGCATCCAGCCACGATGTTGAGGACCTTCTCGGACTTCCCCGCAGTCCTTGGCCACGAGAACGTCGCCGTGATCGACGAAATCGGGACGGGTGTGACCGACTGGCGGCCGGGTCAGCGGGTCTGCGTCGAGCCAGCTGTCGGCTGCATCGGCCGTGGCGCTGATCCCCCATGCAGTGAGTGCGCCGCCGGGCGCAGCACGCTTTGTCAGCATGTCGGGGATGACCGTCTGCCGCCCCGAGCGCTCATCGGCCTGAATACACTGACCGGGGGGAGTTGGGCGTCTTACTTTGTGGCACATGAATCACAGCTTCATGCCGTGCCGGACGCGGTTGCCGACGACGTCGCCGTCCTCGTCGATCCGGCCGCCTCCGCCACGCACGCGGTCTTGCGCCGTCCGCCTTGCCCGGGGGAGTCTATCCTGGTGAATGGCGCGGGAATCATTGCCCTCTGCATCGTGGCCGCCATCCGGGCCCTCGGCCTCGACAACGAGATCACCGTGACGGCCCGCCATGACTTCCAGGCCGACTTGGCCCTTCGGATGGGCGCAACCCATGTCCTGCGACAGCGCCGCGGCGATAGAAAAACCGACCGTTATGACGCTATCGCCCGACGGACCGGCGGGAGGCGCTTCGCCGGAAAATTCGGCAACCATGTCTTGTTAGGGGGCTTTGATCTGACATTCGACTGCACCGGCAGCGGTGTCGGCCTCAATGATGCAC
>Ga0190284_1001382_pt1 | contig 10944 bp, 11 predicted proteins | sample 48691812_MG_FD_161668 | JGI IMG/M metagenome (GOLD analysis project Ga0190284, IMG submission 161668) | Hydrothermal vent microbial mat bacterial communities from Southern Trench, Guaymas Basin, Mexico - 4869-18-1-2_MG | ecosystem: Environmental > Aquatic > Marine > Hydrothermal vents >... | reverse complement strand
ACAGAATCCTCCCTCCGACGTGATCGGGCGTCGCGCGATTGGAATGGTTGCCCCGCCCGTGCAGAGGCTGGGGCATCGTGCTCAGGTAAAATTGGGCGCGGTTGGCCGGCGTTGAAACGCCGACTCCTTCGCACTAGAGACACGTCTCCGCTTCACCGCCCGATGAGTCGAACGACCAAAACCTTCGATCACTCTAGTGCCCTGTTCTTCCTCTGCATAAGAGGATAACCTGATCGCCATGCGGTGTCAATAGGGCGATGGCGAAGTTAGATGGAGAAATATACTTAGTTCGACCCTATTTCACCCGTCCCAATCGCGTCTTCACGCCTGATGGCTCTTGTTGTCATCGGGTCTGAACAACGTTCAGTTTACTCGATTCGCGCAGGCTGCCCCCGATGGACTGCATTGGCGCCATGTTTTACCCAAATCGAGCGATGACATGGGTCTTGTTAGCTGGTTGCTGTTGCCTGGACGGCTGGCTGCAAGGGACGAGGTGCTTGCCGGGGGCGGTGCCGCTGACGTTGGCGGGGTGGAGGCCATTCGAATGGCCTGTTTTCGGGGTGTTTTCTTATTGTCGGCGGAATCTGGCCGAGATACGGGCAGGCACACACGCACCGCCCGCCCAGGGTAGTCTGATCAGGTGGCGCCGGGGCTTAACGAGGTGATGCCGTCAGCATCTCGCGAGGATCAAGAGATTGTGTGCCAATACCGTGGCACCCACGGTCGAGACATAGTGTTCCCAACCTCTGTTGTAACACCGGAACAATCCGAGCACTCTCTTGGGGAATGAGATTGTCCCTTCGACACCCGCTCGAAAGCGTTGGGCGTGTCGGAAGGCGGGATCCGTTTCACGTCGGGTCTGTTCTTCCGTCCGGTTACCCTTCTTGGCAATGCCGACGACTTCGATTCTCTTGCCCAACTGTTCGATCTGTGTCATGTTTTAATAGTATCCCTTGTCTGCGGCAATCGTGTCGGGATAATCTCCGAAGAGTCGCTTGTGGTGTTCCAGTGCCGGCTCGATCAGTTTGTACTCGACGGACTTCTTCTCGAAGACTTCGTACTCAGTGATGAAATTGCCGTCAACCTGCCCGATCTGAATCATGTGTCCGAACTCGATCGCCTTGGCTGCCTTGCCGCGTATGAGGAGTTCGGTATGAGGCTCGAAGATGCTGAAGATCTTCTCCTCGTTGGGGACCGACTCCTTATCGATGACTCAGCGACGTGCCTGATCGATGACCCGTTCTCCCAGTTCGCGATAGTGAACAAGTTCGTTCCGGCAGAGCTCCATCGTGGCGTGATCGAGATCGCCGTATCGACCCCGGACGAGATGTCGGGCGAGGGCCTCGGCGATCTCGTCGGACCATTCATAGATGTTCTGAACCAACTCAAAAAGCCTGATATACAGCGGTTTCATCGCCGTAGCGGCCTTCGGCTTCTTGGACGCCTTCCGGGCGATCTTCTGGGACAACCTCTTGACTTTCCTGACCAGCAGCCGTCGGTCGCCGACGACCGCGGGATCGATCTCACGGATCTGCTCAATGTACCGCGCCAACGTTCGATAGGTGTCCCAGAGGAGAGTCGAATCCGTGGGCCAGTGAATGTCTGTCTCGACGGCCGTGGTATCGAGTCGGAGTTGACCCCCGTCGATCAGTCGCCCCTTCACCGCCGACTAGGCGAGTAACTCGTTTACTTGTTTCCAGGTCTCGGGCTTGATCCGGGTAACCATTCACGGGTCTTTCAGAGATCAGCCCCGAAGGGGTCAACGAATGTAGCCACGGGTGGAGCGAAGCGGAACCCGTGGAATAAGGATGATGTCCCCATACCCGCCCCGGTAGGGGCGGAGGAGCTTGCGCGGTGTTGGCGTCGGATTGGTGCGGCAAGTGGCTTCGTCCGCCCCTCCGGGGCGGAACGGGATGCGTGCCAACCGGGACCACGGGTTCCGCTTCGCTCTACCCGTGGCTACTCGCCTCGGCCCCTCCGGGGCCAAGGTGCTGTGCAACAGACCAGCAAGGCTCCCGTGAACGGTTACTGATCTGGTTCTTGAGCTTGCAGAGGGTGGTGAAGTCGATCATCGGGCCATTGAAGATTCTCGCGAAGTGGCGGAGGTAGTTGCTGTGGTCAATGCGTATGATGATCTGCCGAAGAGAGTGGCCCTCTATGATCTGGGACAATAGCAGCCCGTGGCAAAACTGTGGCACCGGCGTCTCGCCGGTGGTTTTCATGGTCACAAGCGGCGTTTCCGAATCGCTGTTTTCCCTTTTACCACGGGCTGATAGGATTCGCAAGACCGTGTCCGACGAGAACTTGAACTTCGCGCCGCGCGAATCTTCCATTGCCGTATCTTCCAGGGCCTGTTCGAGGTCGCGGTGAATCCTGTTGACGATTCTCGGGTTGTCGTCGAGGATGGCCGAGATCGCTTCATACTTGGCGTAGTAATCATGGGTGATCCGAAGGTCGAAGGGTTGAAAATCGAATTCGGATTGAGTACAAATCTTGGGACGCAACGCGGGCCTCCTTTCGCGTACCTGTTGACGGTTCGTTCTCACCACACCCGTTAAGTCAAACCCCAGCAGTTCGTGCTGGGCTACGTTCACTTCGTCCCTACGGGACGGGACGGCTACGATCCGCCGATTGTGTCATGGATCCGGCCGAAGGCCGTGGCTCTTCTGCTTCTCGTGAAGACGGGTGCCAGAGGCCATGACATGTTCGGTCTCCTCCTGTAATCTGGGGGGGGGAGGATGTCATGAACGGCGACACCACGAAAACCGTGACGTTCGGGGAAGGCAAAACCTACACGCTCGACGGGTACGGATTCCTGGACCCGCCGGGGCAGTGGGACGAGGACTTTGCCAACGGCATGGCACGGTTGCAGGGCATCTACGACGGCCTGACGCAGGCCCATTGGGATTTCATTGCCTACATCCGAGGGAAGTTCCTGAAGGAGAAGACACTGCCCTTGCTGGTTGTGGCGTGCGCGGATAACCACCTCCGACTCGACAGGCTCAAGTCGTTGTTTCCAACAGGCTATTTTCGCGGTGCGTGCCGGATCGCGGGTGTCAGCTACAAGTTCGTGTGCGACGTCAATATCTGGCATACCTACGAGACGGTGCCTCATCTCAAGTCGGAATTCACCCTTACACCACAGGGTTTCCTCGAGGACTTCAAACAGTGGAACAAACGCTTCGCCAACCTCGTCAGCGACGAATGGAACTTGCCGGGAGGTTTGACGTCCAAGCACTGGGAAGTCATCGGCTTTCTACGCGCCTACTACGCCGCAATGAACAACATCCCGCCCGTGCACGAGGTCTGCGAGGCCCACAATCTCGATCTCGATGATTTGAAAGAGCTATTCCCCGGAGGATACCGGCGCGGCGCGTGCCGGATCGCGGGATTGCCCTTCTTCGCGTGAAGATTCAGACGACGAATCAGGACTGCCTTACGGTGAAGCATCGACTACGCGAAATGCTCCAGGACAGAGACCTCGACGGGCTTGTCGAAGAGGTGGTGCGCAAGCGACGGCTCCTGGGCTCACTCGTTTCCCAAACTTACGATCCAGAGCCTTTGATCTGCTGGCGTGCCATCGAAGCAATGGGGTTGGCTGCCCGTCGCATTGCGGAGGATGATCCCGATTTCGTCCGTGAGCATTTGCGGCGGCTCTACTGGCTGCTGAGCGAAGAATCCGGGGGGATTTGTTGGCGTGCCCCCGAAGCAATGGCGGAAATCGTCCGCCACCGGCCAAGGCTGTTCGCAGAGTACATACCGATCGTTGTCTTCCTCATCCTGAACCTGGCAGAGGAGGATCTGGACCATTTCAGGACCGGTATTCTCTGGGCCATCGGACGACTCGGGGCCCTGGCCGGCGATCACATCCCGGCCGTTCTCCCCGCGATTACCTCCGTCCTGAACGATTCCGACCCACAGGTCCGCGGCATGGCCGTCTGGTGCCTGGGACAGGTTGGGCAAGCCGATCTTCTTCGAGACCGCCCCGACCTCCTCTCAGACGAGGGGACGGTTGGTTTTTATGAGGACGGCCATCTCACACGCACAACCATCGGACGTCTGGTTCAGCGGGCGCTTTGCGATGGACCGGTCGAACTGTAAATGAAGGGCGAAGAGGACAGGGTTCAGGCGATCAGGGCCGGGAGTTCGATTCGCGTTCGTGGGCGAGGAGCTTCGCGATCCGGTCACGGGTCCGCCGGGCCAGCGCCGGATCGCGGCCATCGGTGAAGACGGCGACGGTGGCGTCGTCGCCCTGATGCAGGGCCCCGAAGATCACCTGAGAACGCTCGGCTGATGAGGCGTCGCAGACGAGCGCGCCGCATTGGACGGCAGCCTGCACAATGGTCGCGTTTTGGGCTTCGTCATCCGTGGCGGCAACAACGAGGAAGGCGCCGCCAAGATGCTCCTCTCGGAAAGAATCCTTCACCCAGCGAATGCGGCCGGCCTCGATCTGCTTGACCAGTTCTTCAGTGACGGTTGGCGAGATGACCGTCACGACGGCTCCGGCCCGCGTCAGTGTCAGGGCCTTGCGCGTCCCCACCCCCCCACCGCCGACGATGACGCAGCTCTTGCCTTTGACGTCGAGCGCCACAGGGAGGAACCGCAAAGTATCCGAGGAATGTCTTGTCATGTATGCCTCAATCCTGCGAAGCAAGCAGCATGGCGATCGGTACAGACGAACACTCACTGGTTTGCCGAATCGCCACCATGGAAAGGCTGGTGTGCCACTGCTCTTGAGCAGTGTTTTCCACGTGTGCCACTGCTCTTGGGCAGTGATTTGTCGATGGGGCACCCAGGAGGGCACTGCTCAAGAGCAGTGGCACACCCGTCGCCTCTCCATGCAATCCGCGGAACTACATGTGATGATGCACTATTCACATTCGTGACGTACACCCAGCTTCTCCCGTTATTGTACGCATGACTGCGCCAACCGCAATAAACCGTACCTATCATCTGCGAGACTTGAATATGACGGCCTGTTGCACGATCGATGCCGCCCAGTGCTCGACGCCCAGTGCATGCACGTGTGTATAGGTTGCCAGCACGTTTCGCCGACAGAGACCGTCGTGCCTTCCATCGAAGCCGAAGCCGCGCCGGACGCGGAACGCGAAGGTCAGGTCCTCCGCCACAGACTGCACACAGGTATAGTGGAATTCGTGCCCGCGCAGGGACTCTCCAATAGAAAAGAACGGGTTCTTTTCCACCGTTTCGAGCACGGTGTAACCATGCCCCTGCGGCTTCGTTCGGAAGGCGAAAACAAGGGGCAGCACGGCCGCCATGGCATACTGCTTCTGATCGACCAGGAGCTTCTCACCCAAGAAGACGGTCCCACCACACTCGGCGTAGACGGGCATCCCCCTCTCGATCGCCTGGTAAACGGAGCCGAGGAACTGCGTATTTGCCGACAAGGCGGGCGCGGACGTTTCGGGGAAACCCCCGCCGATGTAGAGCGCATCCACATCCGGCAAGGCGGCGTCACGCAATGGGGAAATCTCGATCAGGCTCGCACCTTCTCGCGCCAGGGCTTCGAGGTTCTCAGGATAGTAGAATTGGAAGGCGGCATCCCGAAACACACCGACGCGAACAGGCGGAGGCTTCGGGCCGTTATGAGTTGTCGTGCTCGGGCCGAGAAGCTCCACCGCCGGGGCCTGCCGGGCCAGCCGCCATATGGCTTCGAGATCCAAATACTGTTCCACCACGTCGGCGGCCTGTTGGATCGCGCGGGCCACTTGGTCATGCTCCTGGGGTGGGACAAGTCCCAAATGCCGTTCGGGAAAATGCTGCTCGGAAATCCGCGGGATCGTTCCGAGGGCCGGCAGACCACAGTCCTGCTCCACGGAATCGCGCAACACCGACTCATGCCGAGGACCGGCCGTCCGGTTCAGGATCACTCCCCGGATGGGAACCTGCGGATCAAGCCGTTGGCAACCCAGGACAAGCGCGGCCACCGTGCGTGTCATCTTGGTGCAATCGACGGCCAGGACAATCGGGCATTGCAGGAGCTTGGCCAACTCGGCCGTGCTATAGGTGCCTTGGGCGTCCATCCCATCGAACAAGCCGCGGTTGCCCTCGATGACGGCAACGTCGGCTTGACCTGCCGAGGCGGCAAAGGAGCGCACGACCACCTGCGGGGACATGAGAAAGGAGTCGAGGTTTCGGCAGGGTGTGTCCGCGGCGCGCGCGAGCCAAGCTGCATCGATGTAGTCTGGCCCCTTCTTGAAGGGAGCCACCTTGCGACCCTTCTGTCGCCAGGCCGCCGTGAGCCCCAGGGAGATGAGCGTCTTACCACTGCCCCCGCACAGGCCGGCAACCAGGATTCGGGGGATTGTCATCGGGTCACAACATTTCGATGAAGCCGCAGGGGCATTCTTCCGCGCACTTCTTGCAGCCCGTGCAATTCTGCATCTTGAAGGTGTAAAGCACGCCCTTCTCCATGGGCTTATTGATAGCCTGATCCTGGCAAAACATCCAGCACTTCTCGCAGTCGAAGCAGTAGCCGCAACTCATGCAGCGTTTGGCCTCGGCAATGGTCTGTTCGTCGGTCAGGCCAAAGTTGACCTCCGTTTCCATTCCGGCCAGGCGCTGCTCGATTGGGAGGGCCCTGGATTCGACCCTGTCCTGCTTCTCGTAATGGTCAAGCCGCATCTTGTCCGACTTGATGACCGTAAGTGCTTCACTGTCCCCGTCGTCGGTAGCACGGAAGTTGCGATCGATTGCCTCGGCCGCGTACCGGCCGTGGCCGATGGCCGTGGTGGCAAGCGCAAGGTTGATGGCGTCCCCGCCGGCATACACGCCGTCCACCTTCGTAGAAGCATACTTCTCATTCACTTTGATCCAGTCGCGGCCCTCGATAAGGGCTTCAAAACCGGTGAAGTCCGGTGCCTGACTGATGGCGGGAATGACGGTCGTGGCGGGGATTTCGAATTCCGAACCCTCGATGGGCACCGGGCGTCTTCGGCCGGAGTCGTCCGGCTCGCCAAGTTCCATGCGGATGCACTTCATACTCGTGATGCGGCTGCCGTTCTTGTTGAAGCCGACGGGGGCGACCAGGTATTCCAGTTGGATGCCCTCGGTCTGGGCTTCTTCTATTTCCTCGTCGATCGCCGGCATCTCCTTGATGGTGCGGCGATAGACAATAGTCGTCGTTGCGCCAAGCCGCCGGCAGATGCGCGCGGCGTCAATGGCCGTGTCGCCGCCGCCGACCACGATCACGTTGTCGCCGACGTCAATTGTCTCCCCGTGGTGGATACGATTGAGAAACTCGACACCTGAGAAGACGTTGTCCGCCTCTTCGCCCTCGACTCGGAGTTTCAGACCCATTTCCGCGCCGATACTGACAAACACGGCCTGATACTCGGCGCGGAGATGATCCAAGGTAATGTCACTACCGATGCGTGTATCGCATTTTAGCTCCACACCGATATCGAGGATTTTCCGGATTTCGCCGTCAATGACGGCGGCCGGAAGGCGGTAGCGGGGAATACCCCACCGCAACATGCCGCCGGGTTTGTCGGCGGCCTCGAAGACCGTCACGGAATACCCGCGCCTCGCGAGTTGATACGCACACGAGAGCCCGCTAGGGCCAGCGCCGACGACGGCGATCTTCTCGGGATGCTTTTCTTCCGAGAGGGCCTTGAGCGGGAGGTTTGCCTCGAGTCCATGATCGCCGATCGCACGCTCGATCTTGTTGACATTGACCGCGCCGTCCAGATCGTTGCGGTTGCACTTGTCTTCACACGGGTGCGGACAGACCCGGCCGCACACACTGGGGAAAGGGCTGGTGTCCGTATAGATGTACCAAGCCTCCGTCAAGGCTTGGTCGGCGGGCTTCTTCAGCCGCTCGGCCTGTGCAATGGTCGTAATGAACTCGCGAATCCTGTTGCCGCTGGGGCAGGCGTCCCGACATGGGGGCATCTTCTCGACATACTTCGGCCGCAGGGGCGACTGCTCGCGTGACCGCGAGGAGCCGCCGGAAAAAGCCCTTACACCGAACGACTTTTTCTTTTTTTTCTTCTTCTTCAAAGCCATAAGTTACCTCGCGCGACACATGGTCAGCCTACATTCCTCGGCACTCATCCTCCCACAGCGATCCCTGTATGCTCCGCGGTGAGACACCCGCGTGAGGCACTCGTTGCGCAAACCCACACTCCCCGCACCAAAAAGGCAGAGAGTGCGAGCCCAACAGCCTTTGCCGACCGCAAGCGGAGCTATTGTCCAGCCGCGTCTTCGGCAGCACCTTCCTCGTGGGGAATCTCGATAAAGCTGCCGCCGAAGTAGGTGTAGACGCACCGCCCGGAGTCCATGAGCGTGCGGATTGCGGCCTTACACAGCTTCTTATCGCATCCCTCCTGGCTGAACTTCTCGATCATCGCCTTGGTCAGGTCGCCGGCCTTGAACTTCTTCTTGCCCGCGTACTCCTTGACCATCTCGTACATGGCGTCCGCGACTTCTTCCGGGGTGGCGGCCATAGTGAATCTCCTAATGTCTGAGCTGCGCGGTCCGCTTATAGGTGAGGCCCGCGTGTTTGAAGTCGTCGATATGCACCGACTCAAACTCGATGCCGGTCATCTTGAAGAAGCGGGGCCAGCCGATGCGCTCGATGAATTCGCCCATCCGCTCGAACTTGCGGGCATTCTTGGCCCAGACCTCCACGATGTTCCGCACGGCCCCGACCACCTCCGGCCAGCGGGGCGGGTTGTTCGGCAGGAACGGAACCGCCAGCTTGGAGAACGTAGGCTCGCAGCGGGCGTTGGAGACCTTGCCGCCGACCCAGAGGGAAACCCCATCGTTGAGGGGGTCATTGAGCGGCATGGACGGGCAGACCGTGTAGCAGTTCGCACAGAACATGCACAGCTCTTCCTCGACCTCCACGGAGGGCTTGCCGTCCACCGTCGCCGGCCGAATCGCCGCCGTTGGGCAGGAGGCCACCACGTTGGGGATTTCGCACAACTTGCTAAGCATCGAGTGGTCCACTCGAGGCGGCCTGCGATGGATGCCCAGGATCGCAATGTCCGAGCAGTGCACAGCGCCGCACATGTTCAGACAGCACGCCAGGGCGATACGTAGTTTGCCGGGCAGGTTCCTCTCCGAGAAGTGCTCGAACAGATCATCCATCACGCACTTGACGACGCCGGAAGCGTCCGTCGCCGCCGAGTGGCAGTGCACCCACCCCTGTGTGTGGACGATGTTGGAAAGAGCGTTGCCGATGCCGCCGACCGGGTTGCCCAAGGCATTGAGGTCGCTGATGAGGGGCTTGATGTTGGCCTCATCTGTGAACAGAAACTCGACGTTGTTTCGACTGGTAAAGCGGAGGTGGCCGCCGCAGTACTTGTCCGCCAGATCGGCAAAAGCGCGGATCCTCTTGATGCCCAACAAACGTGGGGAGGCCGCTCGCACGGTGAAGAGCTTGTCGCCGGACTCGGCCACGTGAACCATCACGCCCGGCCTCAGAATCTCGTGGTACTTCCATTTTCCGTAGTTCTTCTTGATGACGGGGGGGAGGAACTTCTCATAGTTCGGCGGCCCGATATCTGTCTTTCTTTCCGTTGCCATCGATTATCTCCAAAGCAAGAATTTGTTTTTCTATGAGTCTGCCGGGGCTGCCGGCCCGGGTGCCTTATTCCTGTTCTTCCTCTTCGCCTTCCTCGTAGTAATCCTCGAAGAAGATGTAGGGGTTCTCTCTCGGGTGGGCGATCATCTCCGGGACCGGTTCCACCTCGATCTGCTCCAGGAAGTTGCTCATGCCGACGCGCTGGATGAACTCGCCCACGCGTTCCCGGTTCTTGCCGTGTTCGCCCCAGAAGTCCCATATCTTCTCGACAAGGTCCTTGATTTCCTGATACGGAGGCTCGATCTTGATGAACGGAACCAGCACGGAGGAGAGCAGCGCCCCTTCCACGATCGGCGCCTTGGAGCCGAGAAGGATGGTGGCTCCCCGGTCCGTGCCCGGGCGGAGGGCCTTGGGCATGGCGTTGATACAGTGCATGCACTTGACGCAGTTCTCGTCGTCGATCTCGAGCTTGTTGCCATCCCAGGAAATACACCTGGTCGGACAGTTGGCGTATATGTCTTTGTGGATGTTCAGGCCTGCGTCCACTGCGGCCTTGACCTCGGCCTGGTCGATCCGAATGGCGTCCCGCCAAGTCCCGATGATCGACATGTCGGCCCGGGCAATGGACGCGACGCAGTCGTTGGGACAGCCCGCGCACTTGAACTTGAACTTGTAGGGGAAGGCGGGGCGGTGCAACTCGTCCTGAAACGTCTGGGTAAGGTCGTTGGTGAGGTGAAGCGTGTCGTAGCAGGCCCATTCGCAACGGGCTGGGCCCACGCAGCCGCTGGGGGTCCGCATGTCCGAGCCGGACCCGCCCAGGTCGAAGCCCGCCTCGGTCAACTCCTTGAAAGTGGGCTCGAGTTCGTCCGTGGAGGTACCCAGCAGGATGATGTCGCCCGTGGACCCGTGCATGTTGGTCAGTCCGGAACCGTGTCTCTCCCAGATGTCGCACAGCGTCCTCAGCGCATCCGACGTGTAGAACCAGCCGCTGGGCATGTTCACGCGGAGGGTGTGGAAGTGAGCGATCTTGGGAAACTCTTTCGGTAGGTCGTTGTAGCGGCCGATGACGCCTCCGCCATAGCCCATGACGCCCACGATGCCGCCGTGCTTCCAGTGACAGGTCTTCTCCTCGTAAGACCGTTCCAGAAGTCGTAGCAGGTCCTTACACTCGTCCTTCGTCTCGGCAGTCTCCTTGATCTGCGTAACGAAACTGGGCCAGGGGCCCTTTTCCAGTTCGTCCAACAACGGTGTGCCGTTGCTTCCTGAATCTGCCATCGTCATCTCCTTTCGGCTTGGAAAGATGGCGCTTCTTCTGCCTGTTTGTTATCGATTATTCTCGTAACCTGCCTCAAACCTCGCAGATCACCAGTCTCTGCATTCGATTATTGTGCAGG
>Ga0190284_1001381_pt1 | contig 10948 bp, 7 predicted proteins | sample 48691812_MG_FD_161668 | JGI IMG/M metagenome (GOLD analysis project Ga0190284, IMG submission 161668) | Hydrothermal vent microbial mat bacterial communities from Southern Trench, Guaymas Basin, Mexico - 4869-18-1-2_MG | ecosystem: Environmental > Aquatic > Marine > Hydrothermal vents > Microbial... | reverse complement strand
AGATGGCCCAGGCCCTCCTTGCTGCCGAGAAGCGTGAGTACATCGGTCTTCGGGTCGACGACGACCCCGAAGCGATTTGCCAGCCAATCGGCCGCCGCCTCACGATATTCCGGAATGCCTGTGCCGAAAGGGTAGGCGTGGTTCTTCGGATCGTAGATCGCCTCGGCCATGCAGTCGATGATGAACCGGGGCGTGGGGCGGTCGGGATCACCGACGCCGAAGTCGATGACCTCCTTACCCGCAGCGACCGCCTCCTTTTTTCTGCGGTCGATCTCGATGAACAGATACGACGGGAGTTTATCAAGACGCGCGGCTCGTTTGAACAGCATGGGGCGCACTCCGTTGCGGAAACACAAAGAGTCAAAACATCGGGAAGCCAAGACATCAAGACTCAAGGCCTCGAAAGACCGAAGCGGTCAAAACGCGGTCTTCAAGATGGGATTCTAGGGGGGCGGTAAAGAACGCGTCAATACGCCGAACCGGTGTAGACCATCGCCACGCTCACGAAGTACAAGTCGGATCGCTTGAGGGCGTCATGCGGACTGTTCGGGTCTGTGATCGCCAGCAGTGTTTCGCGGTCTTCCGGTGAGATGTCCTCGTCAAGGTAGTCGCGTAGATAGCGTCGAAGGTGAGCACGCTGCGGCTCGGAGAACGGCGGAGAAAGCTCAAAAAGGAAGGAGTGTGCCGCCACGTCGCGAAAACCGGCATCCTCCAGTAGTCGCGTCCAACCGAAGGGATAACACCCGCGCTTGATGCGAGCCTCAACGAACGCTGCGATGAGGCGACATTCGATTGCTGGCCGACCGATGCCGATATCCAGCGGCAGCAGCTTGACCAGGCTATGATTCTCACCCACGGCAAGCCGGCCGCCCGGCTTGAGGACCCGCTTGCACTCGCGAGCCGTCGACGCCATGTCTTCGCGGATAAGCGGATGAAGGAACACGTGACCGGCCCAGACGAGATCGAACTGCCCATCCGGAAACGGCAGCTTCCGGATGTCACCCTGCCGGCACTCGACGCACTGCGCCTCCAGCCGCCCCTCCATTCTTGCCTTCACTTTCTCCAGGTCCTCGGGGTCGATATCGAGGGCGGTGACCACCCCCCCCGGATGCAACGCCCCAGCGAAGAGCTGTACATGGTCACCGCGCCCACAACCCGCATCCAGCACTCGATGGGGTGGGTGAACCTTCAACCAGCCAATCATGTCCCGATTGAGCGGCTCCCAGAAGGAGGAGCTGATCTGGTCTAATTCCTTTTCGCTCATCAAATCTCTCCCATTTGCCGGGCTTCTAAGGACCATTCTACTCGAACTGCCCGTCGTACACGACTTCGGCATGTCCTCCAGCTCGGTTTCGGGATATCATGCCCCAAACAGCATGAAGCATAGCTCCTTCGGCCAAGCTCGCGTTCTCAGGAGTTCAAAATGCCGGGAAGCGAAGAAGAGCGCCAATACTGGGGCCGACTCGCCCTCACCTATGATGCGGAGTATCGCGGCTGCGTGGGGGAGGCGTTTGAGAACGGAATCCGGTCGTGGCTCGAGCAGCAGTTCCCGGCCGGCGACGAGGTGCTTGAACTGGACTGCGGGACCGGCATCTTCTCCGCGATGATCGCCGATCGGGTCAGGCACCTGACGGCGACGGACTTCAGCCCGGAAATGCTCGAGCAGGCGACGCGGCGGCTGGGCGGATACGACAACGTTCGTTTGCAGAGGGGAGACGCCTACCATACGTCCTTCACTGATGACTCGTTCGGCGCCGTGCTGGCGGTGGGCCTGTTACACCACGTGCAGACGCCAGCCGCCGTCGTCCGGGAATGTCACCCCATCCTGACGCCCGGGGGGAAACTCGCCGTCGTCGACTGCACCGAGCACGGGACCTGCCTGCGGTCGTTGGTTTTGATGGGCCTCCGTTATCTGCGCTACCGGGGCCGACCGCCAAAGACCGGCCATTCCTTTTCTTCGCCCGACGAACTCGCCGCGCTGATCACCGACGCTGGCCTAGCCGTCCAGGAGACAACCGTGATCGACCAACGCCGCCCTCGAATGAGGCTCACCGGCATCCGCGCTACGAATGCGGGCTGATTCGGCATCATCGGCCGGAGTATCCTTCTCCACCACCACTGCCGCCCGGGCCATTCCGTACGTATCCTGCAACCAGCACCAAGGCACGACCGACCTGGTACGTTATTCGCTATTCGCCACAAAAGAAAATGGGCGCCCGGCTCTGTAGGAGGCAGCCAGAGCCGGACGCCACCGAGTGTCGCGCCTTTCCCCTTCGAGATTTTCTTAGGGTCGGTGGTGTTTCCTGCGACCTTCTTTGGGACGACACCCCCATTCGTTATGAATGATTGCATGATTCTTCGTCGCAGGCTTCCGCTACGGGTCGCGCTGTCAAATGAAGCTTAAGATAAAACTCGGGGACAGACAAAGGGAATTGTGAAAAATACCCGTTGTCCGAGAATCCGTGCCCGCTGGGCAGAGAATCCGTACGATGGGCAATGTTGCCCATCTGCTGAACCCACGCAAACGTGAACGCGCCACCACGGCCGAGGGTAGTGCGGGCGTCCCGCCCGCGGCCATGAGGTTTCAACAGATGGGCAGGATTGCCCATCTTGCGGCATTGAGATATAAGATGGCCGTAAGCGTGAATCGTGGCGGAGAGCGAATTTGAGGATTGCTTACATACTTATCGGGTCGTGACACAAAAAAAGCAACCCTGTTGTGTCAACGCATTATTTCCGACATTGTGTTTTCGTTTCAGACAGGATGCCCGGAAAGATATAACTTGTCTCCAACCCACAGAACTCTCTGCCAATACCCCCTTTATACTCTATGCCAGGATGACCATGATATATAACCCTTGATTTATATATTGGAATAAAGGCCGAGAAGTACCATGTACTATGCATCGTTTCATCCTTGCGGATGTCGTAAGTCGGGAAACAATACTGCAATGCTATCTTTAATGCTATATGCGTTAATAATGGCGGGGGGCATGCTTTCACGCGACGAAGGCGCGGGTAAGCATGTGGATATCTGAGAAGACATGCCTACCCGGGCTCCGCCCGTGAAGGCATGGCACCCGGCCCAAGTCTTTAGACTTGGGGTCTCGATTCGATGGGGATGTGACCCCGAGCGATCCTCCTAACCTCGCACCGAGAAGCAATCGTCCCCCCAGGTCCATAGGACCGGGGCCACCCGTCCGGTGCGCCGCCGGTCGCGATGATGTCTTGGCTACCGTCTCCGCTTCAATGCCACGATGCCGCCGAAGAGCAGCAGGGAGAGCGTGGCGGGCTCGGGAACAAAGGCGACGCGGAAGCCGAGGCCGCCGTCCAGATCGTCCGTTGGGCTATGACTGTAGCCAGTGATGAAGAGCCCATGTTTCAGCGGGCCCGGCGACAGGCCGGTGTCCCGCTCGCCATCGCGACCTTCGATTTCAATGTTCACCCCGCGCTCCGCATGCGAGTCCGATGTGGCGTGTTCCACGGGGCGAAGTCTCGCATCGACGGGGCTTCAGCTCATCGTATAATAGGGCTAGTCACAGTGTTGTCCCGCGGAAACCTGCTTAGGAGCGTACCTTTGGCCGGACCAGCAGCCGAGTCTGTCGCCCGCGTATGGACGTCGCACGATCGCGTCAAGGCGACCCTCGAGCATCGTGAGCCGGATCGGGTCCCCTTCGACCTCGGGGGGTCAGTCCTGACCGGCATCAACGTCATCGCCTACGGCAAGCTGCGCAAGTACCTTGGCTTGCCCGAGAAGCCGATCGAAATCTACGACGCCGCGACGCAGTTGGCGAGAGTGGACCAGGACATGTTGGACCGCCTCTCGGTTGACGTGCGGTCGGTGGATCCGGGGCTTGCGGCGTCGAGCCCGCTGGCCACGGAGGTCGTCAACGAAGGCGACTATTACGCGTTCGACGACGAATGGGGTATCACCTGGAAGATGCCCGTCAAGGGTGGACACTACTTCGACATGCAGGCGCACCCACTCGCGGACGCGGAGTCCGTCGCTGATCTGGAGCGATTTCCTTGGCCGGACCCGTTGGACGCCGCGCGCTTTGAAACGATGAAGCAGCGCGCCGACCGATTCGTGAGCAACGAGAAGAAGGCTTACATCCTCGGCAGACACGCGGCCGGAATCTTCGAGGTCGCCTTGTGGATGCGCGGCTTCGAGAACTTCTTCGTGGACCTCGCGGTGAATCCCAGCTTCGCCAGCGCCCTGATGGACATCATTACCGAGCAGAAGATGAGGTACTGGGAACACGCGCTCGACACGGTCGGCGAGAATGCCTTGATCATTTCCGAGGCCGACGACCTTGCGACGCAGCGCGGCCCGATGGTCTCACTCGACATGTACAGAGAGTTCATCAAGCCACGCCACCGGCGTCTTTTTGAACATATCAAGCAGAAAGCGCAGTCACGCGTCTATATCTTCTACCACTCCTGCGGCGCGGTTGCAGATATGATCCCGGACCTGATCGAAGAGGGCATCGACATCCTCAATCCGATCCAGGTCAGCACGCCGGGCATGGACACCGCAGAGTTGAAGAAGCGATTCGGCAAGGACATCACGTTCTGGGGCGGCGGTATTGACACGCAGCAGGTCCTGCCGCGCGGCACGCCGCAGCAGGTCCGCGACGAAGTGAAACGCCGGATCGAAGACCTCGCCCCGGGCGGCGGATTCGTATTCAATACCGTCCACAACATCCAGGGCGACGTGCCGCCGGAGAACATCATGGCCATGTGGGAGACCCTTCAGGAGTTCGGCGTTTACCCAACGTAACCCGGCCGGTGGAGCAAGGTGTCGGCACGGACGGCGCGGCCGGCGAGCTTGCCAGGAACGTCGTGTGCCACTGGCAGCTTGCTGCCAATGTGATTTTGCCCGCGATTCCGCACAAAACTGGCGGACAAGCCGCCAGTGGCACTCGGCAGCGGGGGGGAGCTTGCCAAGAACGCCCCGCTCCCCGAGTAATAGTTACTGTATGGAACTGAGCATCTTCGACATTGTCGTCTTCTTCGCTTTCTTCGCTGTCGTCGTCGGCTTCAGCATGTACAAGAGCCGGCGGGAGAAGACGAGCGAGGATTTCTTTCTCGCCGGCCGTGGGCTGACGTGGCCGTTGATCGGTTTCTCGATCGTCGCGGCCAACGTCTCGACCGAGCAATTTGTGGGCATGGCGGGCCAGGGCGCCGGCAATGTGGGGCTTGCTGTGTCGTCCTGGCAACTGCTCGGCGCGGTCGGCATCGTCATCATCGCCTTTATGCTTCTGCCGCGGTTCCTCCGCGCCGGCATCTACACGATGCCCGAATACCTGGAATACCGTTACAACGCCACCGCACGCGCGATCATGGCCGCGTTCACCGTGGTCATCTATGTGACGGTCACCATCACCGCCGTGCTGTACTCCGGCGGGCTCACGCTGTCGGCCATCTTCGACATCGATCTGACGCTGGCGGTGTGGATTGTCGGCGTGATCGCGGCGCTCTATACGACCTGGGGCGGGCTGAAGGCGGTGGCGTGGGCCGACTTGTTCCAAGGCGCCGGGCTGATGATCGGCGGGCTGGCCACAATGTTCCTGGTGTTCAAGGCCAGCGGCGGCGCGGGCGAGTTCTTCGAGCAGAACGCCGACCAGTTGCACATGATCCTGCCGGCCGACCACCCGACGCTCCCTTGGACGGGAATCCTCCTCGGCATGTGGATTCCGATCGTGTACTACTGCGGCCTGAATCAGTTCATCGTACAACGGACGCTGGCCGCCAAGAGCGTGCGGCAAGGACAGTTGGGCATCATCTTCGCCGCCGGGCTGTGGCTGCTCGTGCCGTTCGCGATCGTGATTCCGGGCATTGCCGCGAAGCAACTGTACAAGCCCGAGTTGGCCGCGGAAGCCGACAAGGAGAACGCGACAGTCCTGGCAGAGTTCGATCGTTTGCGGACATCCTCGGGTACCGCCGCCGAGACGACCGTCTTCACAATGGACGCCCAGTGGCAGGCCCATCACCCCGACAAGGCCGCCGAATTGGCCGCGCACAACACTTTGGCGAGTACACAAGCGGAGTGGACCGGGCGGGCCGTCACCGAGTACAACCTCGTGGGCTACAAGTATGACGCGGCATACCCCGTGCTGATTCGTCAGTTGATCTCGCCAGGCATCCGTGGGTTGATGTTCGCCGCCATCGCCGGCGCGGTGATCAGCTCGCTCGCGTCGATGCTCAACTCAGCTTCGACGATTTTTACGATGGACCTATACCGGCGGCACCTGCGGCCTGCCGCGACGCAGCGCGGACTCGTCACACTCGGGCGAGTCATGACGCTGGCGTTTGTGGTCATCGGCTGCCTGTTGGCTCCGGCACTGAGTCACCCGCGATTCAAGGGCGTGTTCAATTTCATCCAGGAGTTTCAGGGCTACATCTCGCCGGGCATCGTCGCCGCATTTCTTGTCGGTATCATCGTCAGGCGAGCGCCACGGTGGTGCGGAGCGGTCGCGATGCTGGTCAGCGCGCCGATCTACGGCCTGCTTCACCTGCTTTGCAGTGGCGGTGAGCACAGCGTCATGGATCTGCACTTCCTGATCCGCATGATGATCACGTTCTGCGCCGTGACACTGATTATGCTCGTGATGACAGCGGTTAAACCGCTGACCGAGCCACGCGTCATGCCGGTCAGGGAGGATGTGGATACGACGCCGTCACGCTTGGCGATGGTCCTCGGGGCGGGCGTGATAGCGGGGGTGATCGGCTTCTTTATCATCTTCTGGTAGGGAACGAGCGGCAGTTTCTGGTCGGGAACGAGCGGCAGTCCATGTAGCCCCCACCTGGGGCGACGGAATAAAGCCCAGGGCGAAGCGCAGCGAGCCCTGGGATGCCGGATCACGGAATCCACAGCCCCCAGCGGGGGCGACGGAAGGACGTTGCACTGTAGCGTTCTGGTAGCGTTTGGCAGGAGAACATAAATGATACGATTCGGATTCGTGGCGGTGCTGACGTTCGTGGCGGTCGCCTTTTCAACATCGGCACAAGCGTCGGACACGATCTCGCTGGCCGGACAGTGGTCATTCAAGCTTGACCCCGACGGAATCGGCACAAAGGAACGGTGGTTCGCCGAGAAGCTACCGGACACCGCGCGCTTGCCCGGCTCGCTCGACGAACAGGGCCTGGGCATCAAGACCACAGATCGCCACCTGGGGAGGTTGACTCGGGAATATGCCTACGAAGGCGCGGCGTGGTATCAGAAGACGGTCGTTGTTCCACCCGATTGGACGGACAAGCATGTCCAGCTTTTCCTCGAACGTTGCCACTGGGAGACGCGTGTGTGGGTCGGCGACAACTACGCCGGCTCGCAGAACAGCCTGTGCGCCCCCCAGGTCTATGATCTGTCAGATTGGCTGACGCCGGGCGAGCACGTGCTGACGGTGTGCGTGGACAACACCGTGAAGATCAACATCGGCCATTCGCGCGGCAACATGTTGTGGACGCACGCAATCACCGAGGAAACACAGACGAATTGGAACGGCATCATCGGCAGGATGGAACTGACCGCTACCGATCCGGTCTGGGTCGATTCGATCCAGGCGTTTCCCGACGTTGACAAGCAGACAACACACCTGCGCGTCGTTGTGGCCGGCATGACGCGTTCGCCGGTCGAAGGCACGCTTAGCGCGTCGGCCGAGCCCGACGGTGGATCGGTGAGCGATGTGGCCTTCTCGACCGAAGACGCCCGGGCGGTTGTCAAGATGGACGTGCCATTCGGCGCCGCGCCGCGTCTCTGGGACGAATTCTCCCCGGAGATGTACGATCTGCGCGTCACACTGTCTGCGCGTGCCGGCGGCAACGAATACACCGACGGCAGCAGCGTACGGTTCGGCCTGCGCAAGTTCCGCGCCGATGGATCGCACTTCCGGCTGAATGACCGTCGCATCCATTTGCGCGGCAATGTGGACTGCGCGATCTTCCCACTCACCGGCTACCCGCCTATGAACATTGACGAGTGGAAGCGGCTGCTCGACATCCTCAAGGAATACGGTATGAACCACGTGCGGTTTCATTCGTGGTGTCCGCCCGAAGCGGCCTTTGCGGCGGCGGATGAACTCGGCATGTTCCTTCAGGTCGAGCCGCCTCTGTGGGACGGCCACGGACTGGTTGGCAGTGATATCAAACGTGCGGCCTTCATTCTCGCTGAAGCCGACCGGATCATTGATACCTACGGCAACCACCCCTCGTTTTGCCTGATGTCGATGGGCAACGAACTGGGCCGTGGTGATGATCCATATCTGCACTACCTCGTCGACTACCTGCGGAAGAAGGACGCGCGTCGCCTCTATACGACAACCACACATCCGCCCAACCTGGAGCGCGACGACGACTTCTTCGTCGGTGCAGGCACGGACAAGGGCATCGCGCGCGGCATTCGGCCGTTCGGCGATTTTCGTGGGTCGCTGGCGCACTACGATCGTCCGCTGATCACGCATGAAGTGGGCCAACCGGCCATGTATCCGAACTTCGAGGAAATCCACAAGTACACAGGTCATCTCAAGCCGCGGAACTTCGAGGCCTTCCGCGAGACGCTCGAGCAGAACAAGATGCTTCATCTCGCAGAGGACTTTCGGCTCGCCTCCGGCGCGTTGGCCGTGGAAATCTACAAGGAGAATATCGAAGCCCAGTTGCGCACACCAAATGCGGCGGGTTTTCAACTCCTGGGGCTGCAGGACTTCTCGGGGCAGGGGACAGCCCTGATCGGCCTCCTGGACGCGTTCTACGATTCCAAAGGCCTGATCACGGCCGAGCAGTTCCGCCGATTCTGCGAACCCACGGTTCCACTTCTTCGGATGCGCGGATTCACCTGGAAGGCGAACGAGACGTTCACGGCAACGGCGGAAATCTCACATTATGGCGCGGCTGATCTCACAAAGCAGCGCCCAGCGTGGTCTATCAAGAACGAGAAGGGCAAAGTGCTCGGCTCCGGCAGTTTCGGCCCGCTCGACATACCGACCGGGGCGCTGACAAAACTGGGCAAGATTGAGATGAAGCTGGATGGTGCCGCCGCGCCGTGCAAGCTTACCGTCGAGGTAGCCATTCCCGAGACGAAGATCGCTAACGCCTGGCACATCTGGGTCTATCCAGGCGAGGCGGACATCAGCCACGATGCCGACATTCTCGTCGCCGATACGTGGGACGAGGATACACGAAGCGCGTTGGATGCCGGCGGCAAGGTGCTATTGATCCCGACGCGCGGCACGCTGCAACACGTGCTGCCGGCCCGATGGCATTCAGTGTTCTGGGCCAGGCAGTTGTTTGCGGGACAGCCGCCGACGATGGGGATCTTGTGTGACCCTGCTCATCCGGCGCTGGCCGCGTTTCCCACGGCGTTTCACGCCGATTGGCAGTGGCACGACCTGTTGGAACGCTCCGAGGCCATGCCGCTGGACGAAGCGCCAGCCGAGTTTTTCCCGATTGTGCAGTTCGTGCCGGATTTTAATCTTAATAAAAAACTGGGCGCTGTCTTCGAAACGCGAGCCGGCAATGGTCGCCTGATGGTGTCCACGATTGATCTGCAAAGCGAGATTGAATCACGGCCTGCCGCCCGACAATTGCTGCATAGTCTTCTTGCCTACATGCGGTCAGACAGTTTCCAGCCCGCCCACACAATTGCTCCGGACATCCTCGACAAGCTACTACGCCGCACCGCCATCCTGGAGAATCAGGGAGCGCCGACGGATGGTGCGAAGGCCGTATTGAATGTACGTGCGTCAACGAAGGAAGCTTTCGCCAAGGCGGGTGCATGGAGGGCGGCCGTGGACGAGCAGATCGCCTTGGCCGACGGATTTGGCTACACCGTGCAGGGGGGAACGTACCGCGACGGACGGAGTTCGTCCTGGCACGCCCCGCATCTGATCATCAACGTTACCTGCCCGCGGGGTTTTGAGGGAACGTTTTACGCCCATTTCCACGACTGGAACGGACAGGATCGATCGGCGGCACTGTTCTTCGGCGGGCGTGATCTGGGACCGTTGCCACGTTATGCCGGCAAAGGGTTCTGGCTCAAGCTGCCTGTCACCGCCGCGATGTCCTCCGAAGGGCGTTTGACGCTCGATGCACGCGCCACGAAAGGTCCCAACGTGATGATCACTCAGATCGTGTTGGTTCCCAAGCAATAGCACGAGAAGAAGGCCTCGTCTAGGCAGTCCAAGTCTCCGGCACCACCGATGCCCACCAGGCACATTCCGCGCATCAAAAGTAATTGGCAACTGGTACTACCTGGCGCTTACGTACATCGATTATCAGAACGCCTGGGCAGAGACATACATGAATACGGTCGTCTTCCGGTCGGTCCGACCGGACGACCCGACCGACTTCGGCGATTACGATGGCAACGAATCCATGATCGTTGCCCGGCTGAAGGCCCACGCGGCCGAGTTTGTCATCGATCCCGAGTCGGGGAGACACTATCTTACTACTTGCGGTTGGCCCGGTTCGCCGAACCCTAATCCGGGCGCCGTGTCCATAGCGGAGCTGGAGTGGATCGAGACGGAGTAGAGAGGGATCGTCCGCCCAAGTTCGAAGAGATCTTCTGCACCCATCTCCATGACTGGGACGGCCAGGATCGGGCGGCGGCGTTGTTATTCGGCGGGCATGATCTGGGATCGTTGCCGCGCCACGCAGGCAAGAAGTTTTGACTCAAGTTGCCGGTCACGCGAAGTCACACATTGGATGGTTCTGAGCTGCTCGTCGTTCCAGGACGAATGGGCCCAGGAAGTGATCATGCAGAGAAGAACAGTGCAGAAACGACCGAATACGCCAGGGGGCAGCCTCACGCTGGCGGAAAACGCACTAGAGCGGTTTTCACTCGTTCGTGGCGGTATATCCGCAGTGCTGCATGAAGGCGCGTGCCTCGTCGGGGGTGATCGATTGCATCGCCTCGCCGATCGCATCGTGCAGGTCGTCGATCGTTCGGCGGCCG
>Ga0190284_1001380_pt1 | contig 10954 bp, 6 predicted proteins | sample 48691812_MG_FD_161668 | JGI IMG/M metagenome (GOLD analysis project Ga0190284, IMG submission 161668) | Hydrothermal vent microbial mat bacterial communities from Southern Trench, Guaymas Basin, Mexico - 4869-18-1-2_MG | ecosystem: Environmental > Aquatic > Marine > Hydrothermal vents > Microbial... | reverse complement strand
TTTAACAATGACCTCGCAAATAGAGAATACCTATTAAAAATTGGCGCTTCAGTTGAAAGGGGATCTGAACATCCTTTGGGAAAAGCGATTGTTAAAGAGGCCGAAGCCAAAGGTATGGATCTTTTTGAGCCGGAAGATTTTAAAGCTTCAGGGGGTCTGGGTGTTTATGCAAGGGTGGACGGGCATTCTGTTATGCTGGGAAAACCGAAATGGTTTCAGGAACAGGGAATCGATATTGAAAAGGCACGTGAGAAAATAAGAACCTTTCAATTCAAGGGACAAACTGTTATGGTTGTTGTTGAGGATAATAAACTCAGCGGACTGTTTGTCGTGTCAGACACCTTGAAGCCGGAATCAAAAGCCGCCATCAGTCAGCTTCATGATCAGAATCTTAAGGTTGTAATGCTAACCGGAGATAATTTTGAAACAGCGCGGACAATTGCCTCTCAGGTAGGTATTGACGAAATTGTAGCAGAGGTGCGACCGGAGGAAAAATCATCAAAAATAAAAGAAATTCAGGAAAATGGAAAAAAAGTTGGAATGGTGGGAGATGGAATAAATGATGCGCCTGCGCTGGCTCAGGCAGATGTGGGCCTGGCTATTGGAACAGGTACTGATATAGCAATTGAAACCGCGGATGTAATTCTTTCCAGCGGCAGCCTTACCGGAGTATCCAGGACAATCAGGTTAAGCAGGGCAACCATGAATACGATCAAACAGAATCTGTTCTGGGCCTTTGGTTACAACATAATACTTATTCCGGTTGCCGCAGGAATCCTGTATCCATTTGATTTTTTGCCAAATTTTTTAAGGCAGCTTCATCCTATAATGGCTGCCCTTGCAATGGCCTTTAGCAGTATTTCAGTTGTAACAAACAGCCTGAGGCTCTATAAGACCAAAATAGAATAGCATTAATGGCGTCGTAAAAAGACTCATCTACTGCGTTGTAGCGGTTTTTCAGGAACTCGACATACTTACATGTATAGTCTCGTCCCTGAAAAACCGCTACGCCTTGTATATTAGCCTTTTTACGACGCCATCCGGAGATCAACATTTTTATCTAATATATGATGAATTCTTAAAAAAGTAGGATTCATCAAGTTTTATGTTTTAAAATTTAGGTTTTAAGTTCAACCAATAAACTGTTTAATCAGATACTTAAAACTTAACACCTAAAACCTAAAACCATCAGTATATTAAAGGAGTACAAAATGGAAAGCATCTTAATCTTTATTGGAATAATAAGTGTCTGGTTCGTTTTGCAGATTTACATCCTGCCAAAATTAGGTATTTCCACCTGAATGCGGGAATCTTGTCAGGTGACAGGAAAAAAAGAACAGGGCGAGCAGATCGAATCGAAAAAAAGAAATAGTGATGATCTAAAGCCGGATAAAATGGAAAAGTGAGCTAAAGCGGCTAAAATTGTGTCCCGCTACAACGAAATTCGCATCGAAACCTTTGCAGATAAGCGCAGACTTCGAAACGACACTTTTTGCAAAGGTCTCGAAGCGTTGATTTTAATATCAGTAATGATATTTTTTTGTAAGGTGATATGTTGGTCATCTTTTCCGCCCTTTCGCAGTGTCCTGATATTTGGGATAAATGAACGAAGTTATATAGTTTAGCAACTTATGCACATTATCCCAAATATCGGGACACGCTGCCAACTGATTATATTCATATCAACTGGAAAAAAATGATATAACAGTCTCAATTCACACCTTCGATACGAATCAACTCTTCAGTAATTAAGGCTTCTTTGTAAATAAAAGGTGCAAAACTTGAGTTCTTATAAAACACAGGTTTTCTGCTTCAATTCTTCAAAAAAAACCTTTTCATTTTCGGAATAATCAACCGGAACTTCCAGAACATGAACTCCGGAAGTGTTAAAGCAGTCTTTTAAAATCTCAGTCAGTCTGTTTTCTTTGGTAATACGATAACCTTTTGCCCCGTAACTTTTCGCATATTTTACAAAATCAGGATTGCCGAAATCCAGTCCAAAGTTCTGCAAATCCAACCCGGTCTGCTTCCATTTGATCATTCCGTATGCGTTATCCTTTAATATTACTACAACTAAATTAATATTTAACCGGATTGCTGTTTCCAGTTCCTGAGAATTCATCATAAAACCCCCGTCACCGCAGATTGCAGCTACTTTTATTTCAGGATTAATCAGTTTGGCGCTGATGGCGACGGGAAGTCCTGCCCCCATGGTCGCAAGGGCATTGTCAAGGAGCACAGTATTTGATTCGTATGCCTTGTAATTTCTCGCAAACCATATTTTATACATACCGTTATCAAGGGATATTATTCCGTCATCGGGCATCGAAGTCCTAATATCACTGACAATTTTCTGGGGTGTACTCGGAAAAGCATCACTTTCCGTGCATGAATAAACATGGTTTTCAATCTCATTTTTTATCCGGATGAAATAATTCGTGTTCTGGTCTTTGCAGGGTTTTATTTCAGATGTCAGGGCAAGAAGATTTTCAGCAATATCGCCGATAACTTCATACTGGGGGAAATACACATCATCTATCCTGGCGTTGAAATAGTTAATATGAACCACCTTCATGCCATCTTTGGTCATAATAAACGGAGGTTTTTCCACGATATCATGACCGACGTTTATTATCAGATCCGCACGGTTTATCGCACAATGAATATAATCATGATCCGTTAGCGCTGCAGTCCCGATTGACCTGTCATGTCTCTCATCAACGACACCCTTTCCCATTTGAGTGCTGAAAAAAAATATACCTGTTTTGTCTAAAAATTCGTATAAAGCATGGCAGGTCTTTTTTCTGTTCGCACCTGAAGCGATTAGAAGCAGCGGATGTCGGGCACATTGAATCACCTCCACCACCTTTTCTATAGTATGCCTGTCCGCTCTCGGAAGAAGCGTCGTTATGACCTCAAAAGGTTCTCCTGTTGTTTTCTCTGCAGCGATATCTTCCGGAAGTTCAAGATGCACCGGCCCTGGCTTTTCCTGTTCCGCGATCCTGAAAGCATCCCTCACCAGTGAGAGTATACTGCCTGCGTTGACAATCTGCCGGGTGAACTTTGTAAGCGGTTCCATCATTCTGACGATATCAACTATCTAAAAACGTCCCTGTTTGCTCTTTTTTATAGGTTTCTGCCCGGTTATAAATAATACCGGCATCCCGCCCAGCAATGCGTAAGAAACGCTGGTGACAAAATTTGTCGCCCCGGGTCCAAGGGTGGAAAGGCAGACGCCGGGTTTGCCGGTGAGTCTTCCATATGTTGCTGCCATAAAACCTGCTGCCTGCTCGTGACGGGTAAGAATCAACCGGATTGTTGAATCCCTTAGCGCATCAAGGAAAAGGAGGTTTTCTTCGCCGGGAATTCCGAAAATATATTAAACACCTTCGTTTTCAAGACATTTAATAAAGAGTTTTGCTCCGTTCATTTTTATGTATCCTTTTGTTGTCAGTTATATTGCAATCACAGGCTCTCCAGCAGAAAATATAAAAGATTATCCGTTGGAGCGGCGTTCCTGTTAGATCATCCTTTTGACAACAGCTTCAGCAAATTCAGAACACTTCACTTCTTTTGCACCTTTAATCTGCCGCGCCAGATCGTATGTGACGATTCTATCTTTTATCGTGGTTTTAAGTGCTGTTTCCACTAAATTGGCAGCCTCCGTCCATCCCATGTGGCGTAACATCATTGCTCCTGAGAGGATTAAGGATCCGGGATTGACCTTATCCTTTCCGGCATATTTCGGTGCTGTACCGTGGGTGGCTTCAAAAACCGCGCAGGTGTCGCCTATATTGGCGCCGGGAGCCATGCCGAGCCCCCCCACCTGTGCTGCAAGGGCATCAGAGAGATAGTCGCCGTTTAAGTTCGGTGTAGCAATAACATGATATTCTTCAGGACGCAGAAGTACCTGCTGGAAGAGCATGTCTGCGATCCTGTCTTTTATTACTACTTTTCCTTCCGGTCTTATACCATTGTACTGTTCAAAAAGTTCTGTTTCCGTTAAAGTCTTATCACCAAATTTATCTTTTGCCACCTCGTAGCCCCATTTGCGGAAAGCTCCTTCGGTAAATTTCATGATATTGCCTTTATGCATAAGGCAAACGCTGGACAAACTGTTCTCAACAGCGTATAAAACAGCCTTTTGAACCAGTCGTTTTGTTTTATTTTCACTGATCGGTTTTATGCCTATTCCGGAATCTTCGGGTAATGAAACATCCATATCGACACGCAGGAATTCCAGTGCATGCATTGCAGCAGTGCTTCCTGCTTCCCATTCAATCCCCGCATACAAATCTTCGGTGTTTTCCCTGAAAACCACCATGTTAATCTTTTCCGGGTTTTTCATAGGGCTTGGAACATGATCAATATACTTCACCGGCCGCACACACGCATAAAGATCCAGTTTTTGTCTTATGGCAACATTGACACTTCTGATGCCTTTCCCCACCGGGGTTGTCAATGGTCCCTTGATGGCTATTCTGTGTTTTTCAATGGCATTTAAGGTTTGCTTTGGCAGCCATTCGCCGGTTTCTTTATATCCCTTTTCCCCGGCATAAATCTCTATCCATGCAATCTGTCTCTCTTCTTTGTAGACAGACTTTACGGCGCTGTCCAAAACCCGTTTTGTCGCATACCAGATATCCGGACCTATCCCGTCACCCTCGATAAACGGAATAATGGGAAAATTCGGTATATGCAATGTGCCGTCTGCATTTCTTGTTATCTTTTCTCCATGTGCCATCTTTATTCCTTTTCAATTACTATTACCAAATTGATGAAATCGTAAAAAGTCTTTGAATAAGTCGGATGGCATCGTTCCAAGGTTCATATACCCCCGCTAAAAATCAGCGGGATAAAAAGGCGTAGTGATTTTTCAGGGACGAGACAATACATATAGTATGTCGATTTCCTGAAAAATCACTACAACAAAGTAGATGAAACTTTTTACGACGCCATCAAACTGGGTTATCGCTCATCCATAGGTGTAAAACTGCATTCCTCCGGGCCGCAGTAATCGCCTATATAGTCCGATTCGGGACGATACAGGGCGGGCTTTGATGCAGCACCAGCAAACTGTTCTTCCAGGACATGCGCCGTCCATCCTGCGATCCGGGAAATGGCAAATACCGGCGTAAACAGATCCGTTGTTATCCCCATGGCATAGTATAGTGAAGCACTGAAAAAATCCACGTTCAGAAAGATGTCTATTCCCTTTCGCTGTTTAAACGCCGCCTTAGTCTTCTCTTCAAGTAGTTTTGAAATGTCGTACCAGTGCGACTCCCCAATCTTCTTGCACATAATTTCCGCCATGGGTGCGAGAATAAGCGTCCGGGGATCATCAGTTTTGTACACCGCATGACCCAACCCGAAAATTACCCTCCCCGCGTCAAGCTCCCGGTTGATATAATCTTGGACTTTGTCAACGGAACCGATGCGTCTTAGCATCTCCATTACCCGGACATTTGCGCCTCCATGCAGTTCGCCGGACAGAGAACCGACGCCCGCGGTCACAGCCGCATACATGTGTGCACGGGTCGAAGCAACTTCCCTTGCGGCAAAAGTCGAAGCATTGAAAGAATGCTCCGCATGTAAAACCAGCCCAACATCAAAAAAATGTTTCGCATCATCATCAGGGGTTTCCCCTTTGAGCATGTACAAAAAATTAGCTGCATGACCCAGTTCTACATTTGGCGGTACGATATCCTTCCCGTTACGTATTCGTTCCCATGCGGCGATGATGCCTGGGAATTTTGCGATGAGGCTGACGGCTCTGTCCTGGCATGCTTCCAAAGAATAATTTCCAATGTCCGGATCATGATTGGCTATCATGGGGATACTCGACTGAAGAATATCCATGGGCAATGAATCCGCCGGCCTTGTTTTAAGTGCTTCAATTATTTCATGAGGAATATCTCTTGCTTCTTTAAGGCGTGTCGTAAAACTTTCCAGCTCCTTTTCATCAGGCAGTTTTTCAAAAAGCAAAAGATGGGCGACTTCTTCAAATGACGTTCGCTCCGCCAGATCCTGAACCCGGTAGCCCCTGTAAATCAACTTTCCTGCCTGGCCGTTCACGTCACTTATTTTTGTGCTGGCCACGGTTACACCTCTTAAGCCTTTATTGATGAACGAATGATTGTCATTCATTTGGCACCTCTTCTTTTCGAGCGGTTGTATCTGTTACGCTCATGACCTTTCTTAATACATACGGCAGAATGCCGCCGTTTTCAAAATAATCTACATCGACTCCGGTATCGAGCCTTGCGACGGCTTGAAATTCGATCGTACTGCCGTCTTCTTTAACGGCTTCTACCTGTAAAACTTTCCGTGGTTCCATGTCTTCAATTCCGGTGATGAAAAAGGATTCCGACCCTTCCAGCCCAAGGCTTTCCCAGCTTTCATTATCCTTAAATACGAGCGGTAATACACCCATTCCTACAAGGTTGCTTCTGTGAATACGTTCAAGCGACTGAACAATCACAGCTTTTATTCCCAGAAGGCAGGTTCCTTTAGCGGCCCAGTCCCTCGAAGAACCTGTTCCGTATTCCTTTCCCCCCATCACGATCAACGGAATGCCCTGATCCATATATGACATGGCCGCATCATAGACATACAGCTCCTCGCGGCCAGGAAATTTTATTGTAAAACTGCCCTCTTTGGGCGATACGATTTTATTTTTTATTCTTATATTGCCAAACGTACCCCGCATCATGATTTCATGGTTGCCTCTCCTTGAACCGTATGAGTTAAAATTTTCCTTTTCGATGCCTTGATCAATCAGGTATCTTCCTGCAGGATAATTTTCGGGAATAGCCCCAGCCGGAGATATGTGATCGGTAGTAACAGTATCCGCCAGCATCAGAAGTGCATGACCGTTCCTTAAATCAGAAGGTCTTTTTAGCCCGGGGGTAAAGTTGTCAAAATAGGGCGGCTTTCTGATATATGTTGAACGTGTATCCCATGCAAATGTCGTACTTTTCGTAATGTCAAGATGCTGCCACAACGGATCACCGTCAAAAATTCTGGCATATTCCTTTTGATAAAATTCCGGTTTTACATGATTTTTTACGAGTATTTCAATATCTTCCGATGACGGCCATAAATCTCTGAGATAGACCGGTTCACCCTTTTCATCAAAAGAGACCGGCTCTTTCGTTAAATCAATATCAATCCTTCCGGCAATGGCAAAAGCAATCACCAGCATGGGGGAAGCCAGGTAGTTCGCCTTGATACTCTGGTGTATTCTTGCCTCAAAATTTCTGTTACCCGAAAGAACAGATGCAACCGTTAGATCGTTATCAACGATGACCTTTTCAATCTCAGGATCGAGCGGTCCGCTATTTCCTATGCAGGTCGTGCATCCAAAACCCGCCACATGGAACCCGAGCGCTTGAAGGTACACCATAAGATTTGCGTCAATCAGATAGTCTGCAACGACACGGGATCCGGGAGCAAAAGAAGTTTTTACTACAGGATTTGCCTTTATTCCGTTTTCAACGGCTTTTTTCGCCAGAAGACCGGCACCTATCATGGCATATGGATTGGATGTGTTTGTGCATGATGTAATAGCGGCTATCACGATACTGCCGTCACCAAGATTCACGGTTTTTTCGCCAAGATTGACTGTATATGTTTGGGTACTCACCGGCTTGCATGTAATGGACCGTATGGTCTGGCAGCCGGATTCATCGAAAAATTTAGACATCGGGATAACGTCCTCATCCGCATCATATTCACAGCCGATGATTCCGGCGAAGTTCTTTTTTACAACGTCCAGGCAAAGCCTTTCCTGGGGTTTTACCGGCCCGGCAATCGACGGTGTGACTACTGAAAGATCCAGCTCAATAACCTTTGTATATTCCGGCTTTTCCTTCCCCGTATAAAATAAACCCGTAGCTTTTGTATAGTGTTCCGTGATTTCCGCCTGTTCTTCCCTGTTTGTCATGTTCAGATATTCGACAGTTTTTTTATCCACAGGGAAAAAGCCTATGGTTGCACCGTATTCCGGCGCCATATTGGCAACGGTTGCCCTGTCCGGTACATTGAGCATCTCCATACCCGGCCCGAAAAACTCCACAAATTTTTCAACCACATTAAATTTTCTTAAACGCTCGGTTATTGTAAGCACCAGATCCGTGGCGTTTATGCCAGGTCCCAGGCTTCCGGTCATTTTTACTCCTATTACTTCAGGAATAGACATATAATACGGCTGTCCCAGCATCACGGCTTCAGCTTCTATTCCGCCCACACCCCAGCCAAGGACACCCAGCCCGTTTATCATGGTCGTGTGGGAATCGGTACCCACCACCGTATCCGGATATGCCAGAGTTGTTTGTCCGTTTCTATCTGTTATGATCACCTGCGCAAGATATTCAAGATTCACCTGATGACATATCCCTGAACCCGGCGGAACCACCTTGAAATTATCGAAACTCTGCTGCGCCCATTTCAGCAGGCTATATCTTTCTTTATTTCTTAAAAATTCCTTTTCCATATTTTTAGACAATGCATTCGGTGTGCCGGAATAATCGATTTGCACTGAATGATCGATTATCAGATCGACCGGAACCAGGGGATTGATTGCATTTGGATCGCCCCCCAGGTCTTTTACGGCGTCCCGCATAGCCGCCAGATCGACGACCACAGGTACACCGGTAAAATCCTGCATCACAACGCGGGCGGGATGATACGGTATTTCGACAGGGTCTTCATATGTTCGTTTCCACCCGGCAATATTTTTCAAATCCTCCCATCGGACGATTCGCCGGTCCAGTTTCCGTAAAAGATTTTCAACCAGAATTCTTATGGAAAAAGGAAGCCGCCCGATATCGGCTATTTCTTTTTCCTCGAGCATGGTTATATCTGAAACCGTGTAGTCGGTTCCCCGGATTTTAATCTGCCTTAGAAAGTCTTTTGGATTCATGATTGACTCCGCTTACTTGCGCGAATCCTTAGTTCAAATTCACGAGAGTTCTGCCTTTTAGCTCTCCTTTTAATATACGCTCAATTTTATCATTTAACTGATCCAGAAAAATTTCATCATAGATGCTTTCAAGCATGTCAAATTTCCAGTCGGTGGACAGTTTTTCCCAGACCTTTGACCTGAATTTCATAGGACAATGCTGGGAATCTATCCCGAGAAGGGAGACACCCCTTAATATGAACGGAAACACGCTGATGGGCAGATCCGGGGATGCCACATTGCCGCAGCAGGTCACGACCCCATCCAGTTTTGTTGATTTTATGGCTGTTGCCAGAATATCTCCTCCCACCGTATCAATGACGCCTGCCCATTGCGGTTTTAAAATGGGCGGTTTCGTGTTTTTAAGAAAAACGTTCCTGGCAATGATGTTTTTAACGCCAAGCTTATTCAGCAAGGTAGTATCTGTTTTCCCTGAGACAGCAGTTACAGAATATCCAAGGTGGGACAACATTCCTGCAGCAAGGCTTCCCACGCCGCCTGTGGCACCGGTGACAAGAATATCCCCATGCTCAGGCCTGATAGTTCGGGTCAGTTTAAAAATGGACATGCCGGCAGTAAATCCGGCTGTTCCGAATATCATGCTCTGTTTCAAGGAGAGGCCTTCCGGCAGTTTGACCACCCAGTCCCCCGGCACACGAATATATTGCCCAAAGCCACCTGCCGTGTTCATGCCAAGATCGTAGCTTGTAACAATGACCTTTTCTCCTTTTTTAACCGTGTCAACACGGCTTTCTTCGACAATTCCGGCTGCATCAACCCCTGGTGTATGCGGGTATTGTTTTGTGACACCCCGGTTTCCTGTGGCCGATAGAGCATCTTTATAATTTAAGGAAGAATAGTTAACCCGAATGAGAACATCTCCGTCCGGCAGATTATTAATATTTGCATTTTTAATCTGACGAATAAATTTATTTTCCTCAGGCTCTTCGACAATCAATGCTTTGTATGTGAAATTATCCATGTGCGCCATCCTTTCATTTTATCCATGATGTGTATAAAAGTTTTCTTGCTCTTCGCACTCCAGACTAACCTTAAGCAGAGAACCGTGTTAAACGCAAAATTATTCCTGATCACCCTGGCAATCATCCTGATGGCCGTTCCAACCATGGCCGATACAGTCTCAGTTCCATGTAACTCTTATAAGGTGAGAAACAGATGAAAGACAAAAACCTGGATACCATTATCGACACCTTTTTTACCTGCAATCGTGATGAACTGGCGGAAGTATTCAACGAACTGTTGAGCGCTCTGCAAACGGAAGGTATCCGTAATCCTGGCGGACTAATGTCACGCAACTATGATACGGCCCAGGCCAACCCGGAGATTCACACCCTGCCCGGCAACCTGCGCGATGCCCGCGACTCGATTTTCCCCTTCTACTGGGGAACCGACGAAAGGTATTCCAAACTGCACCTGGAAAATGTCAAGGGTCCGGCCAATTACGTCTCAATGATAAGAATTCCCATTTTGAGATTGAAGTAAGGGAAAATTTAAGGATGTGCACTATAACCGGTTGAATCTCAATATGTATTAGGGTCTGGAATCCAACGGCAATTTTCATTATCATACAAACAAATGAAATTAAGATAACGTATAGCTGCTTTATTGTCAAGATGGGATGTTGAGCGCAGGAAGTCGGTCTTCGCCAAGCTTCGCCCTGACAAGCCTGTCTGCGTGCAACGCACAGGCAGGTATGCGGGAAAAACTTCGATGGTCGGGGTACTCCAGATGCGGGTAAACATTAGCAACGGGCCGCGGCTTGCGCTTTATCACCCAAAGATCCAAGTGGTTGAGTATTTTCCCGAACACTGTCCGGCGCGGGCCGCAATTGAAGTCAGCGCCCTTCCAGAAGAAGTACTGGTGGAGATAAAGAACATCGTATGCAGTGACTATCCTTAACTGATCTTTGACAGTAAGATTTTAATTAACTAATAAAAACAACACATTAATACACTCCAAAAAGTTCTTGGC
>Ga0190284_1001379_pt1 | contig 10963 bp, 9 predicted proteins | sample 48691812_MG_FD_161668 | JGI IMG/M metagenome (GOLD analysis project Ga0190284, IMG submission 161668) | Hydrothermal vent microbial mat bacterial communities from Southern Trench, Guaymas Basin, Mexico - 4869-18-1-2_MG | ecosystem: Environmental > Aquatic > Marine > Hydrothermal vents > Microbial... | reverse complement strand
CCCCAGCTACACCGCCACATCCGTGCCCCCACCGACGCAACCGCCGCCCACCAACACTCGCCGCCGGCCCACCAAGACGCCGGCACCGCCGCCCACCAACACCCCGCCCCCGCCAACGCAGCCCCCGCCGACGCAACCGCCGCCGACGCAGCCACCCTATCCGCAACCGCCGCCGACGTCTTATCCGCTCGCCGCGCGCGTGCAGCACGGCGAGCCAGACTTGCCGGTCGTCGTCGTGACCCTGGGGGTGGTGCTGATGGGGGCGCTGATGTGCGTCCGGCTCGACCGGGGCCGGCGCTGACCGCAGGGGCAGTAGATGGCACATCGCAGTCGTGTTTGCGGTTTTTCGCATCTTGTGTTATAATCTGCGCTCGAACGAATCGATAAAGACACATCCAAATGACTGTTGTGCTATACTCAGTAGATCCAAATTTCAGACCTCGGAGGTCTCAAAAGGTGACGTTGGTAGCAAAAGCGGTTTGATCGCCCCTGTTTTTGCTGGCAAAAGTGCTCTTGAGAGACCTCCGAGGTCTTGTTACTGTAACATTCTGGATCTACTGATACTACACAAGCAGTCTGGCTACAGGTTAGGAAGCAAGCCCACGCCCTGAAGGGACAATTCGCCCAGGAGGATGGTAAGGTGATGGATTTCGAACCGAGCAAACTTGCAGAGACAATAGAAGAGAACGGGGCCGGTGCTTCTCTCATATCCGTACTGGAAAAAGTCCAGGCCCGATATCGCTACCTGCCCCGTGAAGCGATGATCCTGGTCAGTGAGCAGTTGGGAGTGCCTCTGAGCCAGGTCTACAGCGTGGTCACGTTTTATCACGCCTTCAGCCTGGTACCACGTGGCAAGCACACGATCTGCGTCTGCACCGGCACCGCCTGTCACGTTCGTGGGGCAGTGCAGGTGCTGAATCGCCTGGAGACCAAGCTAGGCGTTGAGTCAGGTGAAACCACTCGTGACCACGAATTCACACTGGAGACAGTCAATTGCCTGGGCTGTTGTGCCCTGGGGCCCGTTGTGGTTCTAGATGACGAATATGAGGGGCAGATGACGACCAGGAAGGTGGATAAACTGTTAAAGCGCGCGATGCATCAGGTGGGAGGGGAGCGATGATCGAGCTACGCAACCCACAGGCTCTGGTTGACTATCGCCAAAGAATACGGGCCGCTGCGGATCCGCAACGACGTCGCATCCGGGTCTGCGATGGCACAGGCTGCCGCGCCCTGGGTAGCCGCAAGGTGCTGGTCTGCTTGCAAGATACTTTACGAGAGGCGGGGCTGGCCGACAAGATAGAGGTGGTGCCCACTGGCTGCCCTGGCTTCTGTGAACTGGGGCCGCTCATCACCATTGATCCCGAAAAGATCGCTTACAACAGGGTCTCTGTGGATGACGTGCCGGCCATCGTGGCCAAGACGATAGCCCAGGGAGAGATCATCGATGGCCTGGTCTTTGTGGACCCGGTGACGGGGCAGACCATCATCCACGATAACGAGTTGCCTTTTTACACCAAGCAGATGCGGCGGGTGCTGGAATTGAATAGCGAGATTGATCCCACCCGTATCGAGGACTATGTTGCCCAGGACGGCTACGCTGCCCTCAGCAAAGCGCTCCACGAGATGACGCCGGAGCGAGTGATCGAAGAAGTCAAGCAGTCCGGGCTGCGGGGCCGGGGCGGGGCTGGCTTTCCCACTGGCATGAAATGGCATTTCTGCCGCCAGTCGCCAGGCGACGTCAAATACGTCATCTGCAACGCCGACGAAGGCGACCCTGGGGCCTTCATGGACCGCAGTATTGTGGAAGGTAACCCTCACAGCGTCGTAGAGGGAATGATCATTGGCGCGTATGCCATGGGTGCCACTCAGGGGTACGTGTACATCCGCAACGAGTATCCTCTGGCCGTCCAGAATCTAAAAATCGCCCTGCAGCAGGCGCGGGGACACGGTCTGTTGGGGAAGGACATCCTGGGCTCCGGCTTTGACTTTGATATCGGGATCCGGGTCGGCAGCGGGGCCTTTGTCTGCGGCGAAGAGACGGCGCTGATGGCCTCGATAGAAGGCAAGATCGGCGAGCCCCGGCCGCGCCCCCCCTACCCGGCCCAGAGCGGACTGTGGGGCAAGCCGACTAACATCAACAACGTCAAGACCTGGGCCAATATCCCTCTCATCGTCAGGAACGGTTCCGCCTGGTTCGCCAGCGTTGGCACAGAGAAGAGCAAGGGCACGATGATCTTTTCGCTGGTAGGCAAGATCCGCAACACGGGCCTGGTCGAGGTGCCGATGGGCATCAGCCTGGGCGAGTTGATCTACGACGTCGGCGGTGGCATCCCCGGTGGCAAGGAATTCAAGGCCGCTCAGATCGGCGGCCCGTCCGGCGGGTGCATTCCCAAAGAGCACTTGGACGTGTCCGTTGACTACGAATCGCTAACGGCGCTGGGATCCATTATGGGCTCCGGTGGGTTGGTGGTGACCGACGAGGATACCTGCATGGTGGACCTGGCCCGCTACTTTCTCGCATTCACCCAGGAGGAATCCTGTGGCAAATGCGTCCCCTGCCGGATCGGCACACGGGCCATGCTGGAGACGCTGGAGCGCATTTGCGCCGGTCAAGGACGCGAGGGGGACATCGAGTACCTGATCGAGATAGGCCAGGAGGTCAAGCGTTCGTCATTGTGCGCCCTGGGCGGGACGGCACCCAATCCGGTGCTCACCACCATCCGCTACTTCCGTGACGAGTACGAGGCCCACATCTACGACAAGCAGTGCCCGGCCAAGGTCTGCAAGGGGCTTATCACTTACGAGGTCGTCGCCGAGTTGTGCACGGGCTGTACGGTTTGTGCGCGCAACTGTCCGGTCGACGCCATTTCTGGTGAGAAGGGCCAGCCTCACGTCATTGACCCGGAGGTTTGCACCCGATGTGGGGTTTGCGAGGCGCTCTGTAACTTTGATGCTATCGTGATGCACTAGGAGTTGAAAATGATTCGTGTAACCATAGACGGTCAAGAGATAGAAACCGAGCCTGGTCGAACGATTCTCGAGGTGGCACGCGAACACGGCATCCATATTCCCACTCTCTGCTACCATGAGGCCCTGGAGCCGTTTGCGGCCTGTCGCCTGTGCGTGGTTGAGGCGGAGACGGGCCGGGGCCGGCAACTGGTGGCCTCTTGTGCCTATCCTTGCACCGACGGCCTGGTCGTGCACACTCGCTCGGACGTGGTATTGCAGTCACGCCGCATCACCGTAGAGTTGCTGATGGCTTCTTCAGCCCATGTCCCCATCATCCGCCAACTGGCTGATGAGTTGGGCGTCGGCGAGCCCCGCTTTACGATGGAGCCGGACGACTGCATCCTCTGCGGCCTGTGCGTGCGGGTCTGCGAAGAGATCGTCGGCGTGGGCGCTATCAGCGTCATCAACCGGGGCATCGAGAAGGAGGTCAGCCCGCCTTTCCACATCGCCTCCAACGTCTGCATCGGGTGCGGCACCTGCGTCCTGGTCTGCCCCACCGGGGCCATCACCCTGGACGACATCACCGGCGGCGCGCAGACGGTTCACCCGTGGGAGTCCGAGTTCGAGGCAGTAGATTGCCGGGTCTGCGGCCATTACCACCTGGTCCCCAGGTTCGCCGATCACATGATCTTGTTGGCTGAGGAGGCCGTGCCATGAGCGACGTCAAGCTGGGTGTCTTTATCTGCGACTGCGGCGACCAGATCGCATCCATCCTGGACATGGATACCCTGGAGAGCCAGGCTCGTGACCTGCCGGGAGTGGCCGTTGCCCGGCGGCTGTGCTACTCTTGTTCACCCGACGGTCTGGCGGCTATCCAGTCGGCCATCGCTGAAGAGGGGCTCAACCGGGTCCTCGTCGCCGGCTGCACGCCTCGCACGCTGGAGCCCTGCTTCCGGGCCGCTTGCCAGGAGGCTGGACTGGACGGCGACCTGTTCGAGTTGGTGGACATCCGGGAAGGCTGCGCCTGGGTGCATCAGGATGAGCCCCAGGCGGCCACGGCCAAGGCGCTTGACCTGATCCGGATGGGGGTTGCCAGGGTTGCGCTGCGCCAGGCGCGCCAGCCAATCAGCGCCGAGGTTGTGCCTGCTGCGCTGGTCGTCGGCGGGGGGCTGGCCGGCATGACCGCCGCCCTGACGCTGGCTAACGCCGGCCTCCCGGTCAAGCTCGTGGAACGAGAAGCGGCATTGGGCGGGATGCTGCGCGACGTGCATACCCTCTATCCCGACCGGCGCAGTGCAGCCGAGTTCGTGGCTCAGAAGGTCGAGGCGGTGACCCGCCACCCGCGCATCGAGGTTCTGCTGGAGAGCCAGGTGACGAACGTCGCGGGGACGGTGGGGCGCTACACGGTCAGCGTCGCTCCCCCTCAGTCCCCCCCAATCCTGGGGGGGAAGGCTCCCCCAACCCTTGACGTGGGCGCGATCATCGTCGCCACCGGCGCTCAATCCCTGCGACCGAAAGGGCTGTTTCGCTACGACGGGCAGCGAGTAGTCACCCAACTCGAGTTCGAACGCGAGCTGCGGAATACCCAATCTACCAATATCCCAATGTCCAACGTGGTTATGATCCTCTGCGCCGGGCAGCGCAACGAGACCATCCCTTACTGCTCCGGCGTGTGCTGCATGGGCGCGCTCAAGCAGGCGATGGAGGTCAAAGCGGCCAACCCACAGGCCAACGTCACCATCCTCTTCCGCGACCTGTACCTGCTGGGCGAGGACATCCATGAGGTGCAGGTGCTCGAGGCGCGGCGGGCCGGCGTAGAGTTCATCCGCTACGCGCCGTCGTCGCCCCCGGCGGTGACAGATGAGGCGGTCGAGGTTCACGACGAGTTGACCGGCGAGTCCTGTCGCCTGCCCTACGACCGCGTCGTCCTGGCCGCTCCGCTGGTTCCGCAGCCGGACGCCAGCGTGGTAGCCCACGTGCTGGGCCTTGCCCAGGACGCGAACGGCTTCTTTCCCGAGGTGCGCTATCGCCTGCGGCCGCAGAACTATGTCGAGCGGGGTATCTATGTTTGCGGCGCGGCCCACTACCCGGCCGGCTGGGCCGAGGCCGAGTTCCAGGCCATCAGCGCCGCCTTCAAAGCCCGGCGCCACCTGCGGCTGGACCAGGTCACCAGCCAGGCCCCCATCGCCGTCGTGGACGAAAAGCTCTGCACCGGCTGCGGCAACTGCGTGGAGACCTGTCCCTTTGGCGCCATCTCGATGTACAAACAAGAGGGGGTGCTGGACCTCTCCCAGATCGATCCCCTGCTGTGCAAAGGGTGCGGCAACTGCGTCGTCGCCTGCCCGGTCAAGGCCATCAGCTTGCCACTCGACGGCGACATGCAAGTGCTGGCCCAGATCGAGGCGGCGCTGAATGGCGGCCCCCGTATCCTGGTTTTCGGTTGCGAGTGGAGCAGCCACGCCGCCGCCGAGTTGGCCGGGGCCGACAAGTTGAGCTACCCGGCCGAGACGCGCCTCATCCCGGTGAGCTGCTCGGCTCGTTTTGATCCCGTGCACGTCCTGTGGGCCTTTTTCAGCGGCGCCGATGGGGTGTTCCTGGGAGCCTGTCCGCCGGGCAATTGCCACTATATCAACGGCAACCGTTACGCCCAGGAACGCATCAACACGCTACGAGGACTGTTGGCCGAGAGCGGCTTTGACCCGCGCCGCCTGCGCCTGGAGTGGGTCACGCCCGACGATCCGCATGACTTTGTGAGCAAGATTACCGATTTCACGACATTGGTTCGAGCATTGGGGCCGAGCCTTGTGAGATAGAGGAGGACAACGTATGTCAACGAAATTGCAACAGGAAGTATGGGCGCTGGACCGCTGCTCCGGCTGCGGGGTGTGCGTGGCGGCCTGCTCCAAGGGGGTGCTCTACTGGGGCGAGGAGCAGCATCCCCTCCTGGAGGAACGCGAGAAGGCGCTGGGCCTCTCGCACCTCAAGCTGCGGACCTGCGAGGTCTGCGAAAAGTTCTGCGAGTTGAGCTGCCCCCGCCTGGTGGACTGGACGCCGCTAGAGCCACGCGCCATGTTCTCGGCACGGTCGGCCGGCGTCGTCCACAGCGGCGCGCCCAACGACGTCATCCAGGCGCTGCTGGTGGCCGCTCGCTCGGCCGACCTGATCGATGGCGTGGTCATGCTGGACATGGACCCCTGGACGCTGGAGCCGGTCGCCCGCGTGGCCACGACGGTGGACGAGATCGTCAGCAGCGTGGGGATGCAGTACCTCTGGGCACCGGTGCTCGATGCGCTCAACGAGGCCGTCTTTGAGCTGGGTCTGACCAGGCTGGCCGTCGTCGGCTCCCCCTGCGTGGCCGAAGGGGCGCGCCGGCTGGTGAACGCCGAGCACGAGCGCTTGTGGCCCTATCAGCAAGCGATCCGCCTGACCATCGCTCCCTTTTGCACCGGCGTCTACATGCCAGACATGGTCACCGAGCTATTAGAGCGAGGAATGGGCATTGCCCGGCATCAGATCCGGGGCCTGACCACCTCGGTGACGGACGGCACGCTGGCGGTGTCGCTGTGGGACGGCACGGAGCGCACGATCCCGCTGACCGACGTGGAGCCCTTTACGCGGCACGGCTGCGGCAGTTGCGACGACTATCTGGGCGAGTCGGCCGACATCGCCGTGGGGACCGTCGGCGCGCAGCCGGGCTATGCCACGCTCATCGTCCGCACGCCGGCCGGCGAGGTTTGCGTCCAAAATGCTCGCGGCTTTGGCTTGCTGGAAACCATCGCCCCGGTGGACAAAGCGGCGTTGAGCGCGGCCAAAGAGGAAAAAGACCGGCGGGCGCGAGCCCAGGCCTTTGACGAGTTCCGCATCCTGACGTTGGACGCCCTGAGCGATCCCCAGAAGCGGGCCCAGGTCAGGAAGCAGTTCGTCAGTCTATACGGCGCCCCCCCTCTTTCCCCCCCAAAGTTGGGGGGGAGGAAAGGAGGGGCGGAAGCCGCCAAGAAGAGGGAGGAATGTGATGTCACTTGTAGTGGATGCTAGGGGACGCGATCTGCGATCCGTCAGCACAGAACTGAAGAAGGTGATTGCCAAAGGGTCGGTGGTCATCCAGGAGGCGGCCCATCTGCATGGCCTGGTGGCGGGTTTCAAGGATGGCGAGGTGACCATCAGCGGTGACGGGGCCGACTATCTGGGCGTCCTGAACGACGGGGCGACCATCCGGGTCACGGGAAACGCCGGCCGCTACCTGGCCGACAACATGACCCGGGGCACGGTCATCGTTGAAGGTGATGCCGGCTATGGCGTGGGCCAATACTGCTACGGCGGCGCCATCGTGGTCAAAGGGAACGCCGGCGACTTTACTGCCGTGATGAACAAAGGCGCTACCATCATTATCGAGGGAAACGTGGGCGACGAGGTGGCGACCTACATGCTGGCCGGTGATCTGGTCATCGGGGGTGACGCCGGCAAGAACCTGGGCAACTATCTCATTCGCGGCAACATTTACGTTGGCGGGAGTTGGGCAAGCCTGGGACACAACACGCTGTTGGAGGAGATGACGCCGGCCGATGTGGCCAGGCTGCGCGGTTATTTTGACGAGTACGGCATCGCGGCCGACCCGACGACCTTTAAAAAGATCGTCCGCCTGTCGGAAAAGCCCTTCTACAAGTAGCTACCGCGAGATTAATCGAAGGAGAACTATCATGCCACCAGTTAACGGGACATTTTGTGTCACTGTGATGAAAGACCGGTGCATTAATGCCCGGATGCCCGGCAAGTGCGCCACCTGCGTCGAGGTCTGCCCTTACGACGTTTACGCTATTGACGACGCGGGGCAGGTCTACGTTCAGAACTATAACGCCTGCGTCGGCTGCCGCATCTGCGCCGAGTTCTGCCCGGAGGACGCCATCCGCATCAACCCGGCCGAATCCGAGTTCCTGGTACGCGCGCCGTGGACCTTTCCCCAGGTGGAAGAGATTCACCACAAGGCGCAGACCGGCCAGTATATGCTGCGCGGCTTTGGCACCATGGGCTATGCGCCCAGCTTTGACAATATCACCGTTGTGCCCTCGCAGATCGCCTCACCTGCTCCCCGCGACAAGTACCGGGAGGAGTGCAACCTGGAGGTGGTCATCGGCGAGGACACCTGTGAGAACCCGATACGCATGAGGTATCCCCTCCTCTTCCCCGCCATGTCCTTCGGCGCACTGTCCAGAGAGGCCCGAATGGCGCTGGCCATCGGCGCTGCTCAGACGGGTATCATCAGCAATACCGGCGAGGGGGGGTTGCTGAAGGATGAAGCCTGGTTGATCAAGGGGTACGAGAACGAGGAGCGGACGCTGAAGCGGTGGGAGCCGGGCGGCTCCCTGGTCGTCCAGTGGTCCACCGGGCGTTGGGGCGTCTCGGCCGATTTCGTCCGCGCCGGCGATGGAGTCGAGGTCAAGATCGGCCAGGGGGCCAAGCCGGGCATGGGCGGCCACCTGCTGGGAGCCAAGGTCACCGAAGAGATAGCCGCCGTGCGCGGCATCCCGGTGGGCAGCGACGCCCTCTCCCCCTGCCGCTACTATGACGTGCAGGACCCGGAAGACATGAAGCGCATGGTCGCCTTCCTGCGCGACGTAACCGATTACAAGGTGCCCATCCTGTTCAAGCTCGGCCCCAGCCGCCCCTACGAGGACGTCAAGGCCTGCGTCGAGGCCGGGGCGGACGCCATCTCCATTGACGGGTTGGTGGGCGGCACGGGCTGTTCGCCGTCCGTGGTCACCCAGGGCGTGGGCATCCCGACGGTGGCCCTGATCCCGCCGGCCGTGCGAGCCCTGAAGGACATGGGCGTCCATCGCCAGGTCAAGCTCTTTGTCCTGGGCGGTATGCGCAGCGGGCTGGATGCATACAAGGCGATGGCTATGGGCGCTGATGGCGTCGGCTTTGGCGCGGCGGCCGAGATCGCCATGGGCTGCCGGGCCTGCATGGCCTGCCATACCGGCCGCTGTCCCTATGGCATCACCTCGCAGGACCCCGAACTCCGCGCCCGGCTCGACCCCGAAGAAGCCGGCGACCGCCTGGCCAACTTTATCAAGGCCACGGCGGAAGAGATCAAGATCCTGACCATGCTCTCCGGCCACGACGACATCAAGGACCTGAGCGAAGAGGACCTGCGAGCCACAGAACTCAACGTTGCGGCCATCACCGGCCTCAAGCTGATCGGCTACGAGAGAAGGCTGCCCTGGTGGGAGGATGGACGAGCAAGTTAGTCGAACGTCGAGAAGGACGCCCACGAGGGGCTATACTACGTTTTTCAGGTGGCATTGACTACTCTGTAAATAGCCCCCTTCGTGGCCGTCTCCCTCTCCCTACGAGGGAGAGGGCCGGGGTGAGGGTGGAACTGGCGGCCAGCACCCGACCCTCCCCCGGCCCCTCCCTACGAGGGAGGGGCGTTTTCATGCTACGGGGTGCGCCCCGCGCGTAGGCACTCCCTACCAAGCTCATCATAGGAGGATAACATGACTGTGAAATTCACCCTCGTCGCCCGGGGCAACCCGCGCGACCCGCAAGCCCCCAAAAAGTACTACCCCTCGATCAAGAGCAAGGACAAAACGACCCTGCGGTAGGTGGCCGACCGGGCCGCCGAGATATCGACCCTGAGTCCCGTGGACATTGTCGCCGCGGTGGAGGCATTCTTGACCATCGTGCCCCAGGAACTGACCGAGGGCAACCTCGTGCAACTGGGCGACTTTGGCACGTTCAGCCTGCGCATCCGCAGCACGGGGGCAGACACGGCCGCAGAAGTCACGGCCCGCAACGTCACCAATACCCTGGTCGGTTTCCGGCCCGGCAAGCGTTTCAAGGACACCCTGGACCACATCACCTACGAGAAAGCATAAGGCCAGGCGTTCGACATGCTCAAGACCTTTTATCGAAAAGGTCTTGAGCAGTTGTCCAAAAGGTCAAGACCTTTCGTCGCAAAGGTCTTGAGCAGTTGCCAAAAAGGTCAAGACCTTTTATCGCAAAGGTCTTGACCTTTTGCTTAAGGGAGCGGCTTCCCCCCTGCCAGCGTAGCGCAGCGGGGGGGACTGAGGGGGGGCGCATTTAGGGAGCGGCTTCCCCCCTGCCAGCGTAGCGCAGCGGGGGGGACTGAGGGGGGGGCGCATCCGAGGCCGGCAGAACGTTGACTTTTGCGCAGAGTTGAGCTATACTGGAATCTGTATCTGTTCGGACCTCCGGGGCTTGGCGTATTCCGCAAACCTCGGAGGTCTGGAGGGAAGAATAGTTGGGAGATGTCAGATGAACGATGACAAAGACGAGACCAGAGGGGCGCAGATGGCGGTCCGCAGAAAGTGGCTGTTCATGGTCGGCATGTTCGTTCTCCTCGCCATCCTGGTTTGGCTAGACGAGATCCTGGACCTGCCGCACCTGCTGCTGGGGGGACCCCCCACTCCCGTCAACTGGGGTGAGGCGATCATGGAAACGATACTGCTCGCCATCGTCGGGGCCCTTCTGTTCCAACTCAGCCGCGACGTCATCGCTCGCCGGCGAGCGGAGGCGGCGTTGCAGAGATCGGAGGAGCGTTACCGCCGCCTGGTCGAATCCAGCGGTGACCTGATCTTTAGCGTGGATCGAGCCGGTGTCTTTAGGACGGCCGGGGGCGGGCGCCTGCGCGGATTAGATCTCCAGCCCAAAGACGTCGTGGGCGGCTCGCTGGACGACCTCTTCTCCGAGGAAGAAGCCCGGCGCTACCGGGAACGGCACCACCAGGTATTCGAGAGCGGCACACCCATGACGTACGAACACACTTTCGAGTTCGCCGGTGTGACCAGGACCGATCTGACCACGATCTACCCCGTCAAGGACGAGCGTGGGGAGGTTAAAGTGGTAGGCATCATCTGTCGAGACATCACCGCGCGCAAGCAGGCGGAGGAGGAGCGCGAGCAGTTGATCGCTGAACTGCAAGACGCTCTCGATCACGTCAAGCAATTGAGTGGGCTCTTGCCCATATGCGCCTCCTGCAAAAAGATACGTGACG
>Ga0190284_1001378_pt1 | contig 10970 bp, 8 predicted proteins | sample 48691812_MG_FD_161668 | JGI IMG/M metagenome (GOLD analysis project Ga0190284, IMG submission 161668) | Hydrothermal vent microbial mat bacterial communities from Southern Trench, Guaymas Basin, Mexico - 4869-18-1-2_MG | ecosystem: Environmental > Aquatic > Marine > Hydrothermal vents > Microbial... | reverse complement strand
CGACAGGATGTAGCCGCCGCCAGGCGCTCCCTTGCTCAATGCCTCCTTAGTTGCAGCGATCACGTCTTCAGGCGTGCCGAAGGTCATAAGGTCGGCACAGTCCACATTTCCCTTGACAGCGATACGGTGTCCATACTTGGCCTTAACCTCGGCCAGATCCATGCCCGCCAGAGGATCAATCGGGTCCAGGCAGTCAATGCCCGTGTCGACGATCATATCTATAATGGGCCATAGGTTACCATCGGTGTGTTTGATGACGAGCAGGCCCAACTCCTTGAATCCTCCCATCACCCGGCGCAACCCCGGGTAGAAGAGTTGGCGGAAGTGTTTGGGCGACATAAGTGGGCCACTGCTGCCGGCATAGTCGTCGCCAGTCCAGACAAAATCAGCGCCCAGAGCCGCGACTTCTTTGGCCATTTCCAGGTTGATCTCCACTGACATGTCCACCAGCGCCCGCACCAACTCAGGATCAGTGATAATAGCCATGAGCAGATTTTCCATGCCCATCAGGTAACGGGGGATCGAGAATACGTCGTTGAGGTGCACCCCGATGGCTTTGTCCCCTTTGAATTCACGTACTGCCTCTTCTATGGAGGCATAACGGCCCGGGGCGTGAGGGTCAGGTGGTGTGTAGCACTCAAAGTCGGCCATGGTTTTGATGGGGGACTCGACTTCGACACCGTGCACCTCAACGCCATACACGAAGACAAAGCCCCATTCACTCAGCCACTGTTTCGGGCCCACCTGTTCCTTCTTAAAATCTGGACCGACCAGGACAACATCGTGCCCCATACGCACGGCAAATTCGTTATGGGTCTTGCAGCCAGGGTAAAGAGCCTCACGCACCTTCGGGTCCACCAACCACTCAAAGTGAGGCACCCGATCCGGTTCTTCCCGGCGCAGTACCCGCATCAAACGTTCAATAGAAGTCAATTCAGCCATTTGTCAATACCTCCGGGTTAATCACCATGTCGGTTTTGCCACGGTACAGATAATCCATCACCGCCCTGACCAGCAGTTCCGCTGAATAGTAGAGGGCATCCAGGGTGGTACCAGCCAGGTGTGAGGTTAGGGTCAGGTTGTCCAAATGGAACAGGGGACTATCCGGCGGCAGCGGCTCTTCCCAGAATACGTCCAGCGCAACTCCTGCGATCTGGCGTCGCTGCAGGGCCTCGATCAGCGCGGCCTGATCTATGAGCCCGGCCCGGGCGGTGTTGATCAGGTAGGCGGTGGGCTTCATCAGAGCCAACTCTCGCCGGTCGATGAGTCCTTCGGTCCCCGGAGAAAGGCGGGCGTGCAACGAGACCACGTCAGCCTCGCGTAACAACGTCTCCAGCGCAGCCACCTCGCCGCCCGCATCCTGGATCGTCGCCTCGGGAACGTAGGGATCGTAGACCAGCAACCGTACCTCGAAACCGCTCAACTGGCGGGCCAACGTCTGGCCAACCGCGCCGAATCCCACCAGGCCCACCGTCTTGCCGCTGAGCTCAAAACAGCGATTAGGATCCACCATGCGATTGTACCATACCCCGCTCCGCATGGCCCTGTCAGAACGGGCGATATTACGCATCTCGCACAGGATCATCCCCAACGTGAACTCGGCCACGGCATTGGCATTGCGGCCCACGACGTGAACCACAGGGATGTGATGCTGGGTGGCCATATCCACGGCGATGTTCTCCCAACCACCCCGAGCCACGCCGATGGCTTTCAGCTTGCTTCCAGCTTCGACGATACCCTTGGGGACAGGCGAGAAATGCGTCAGCAGGATCTCAGCATCTCGCACAGCTTCTTCCAGTCCGGCGGGCGGTGGTTCGGCTTCTGGGCCGTACCTCTCGACGTTCAGGTTGCGCCGGTTCAATTCATTACGATTCGGGGCCAGCCAATCGAACGTCTGAAACTCATAGCCAGTCTCCCGCAGCGGGCCACAGCGTGATAGAATCATCTCCGAAGAGATCAGGTTGTCACCGACGACGATAGCTTTCATTTTCAACTCACCCTACTCACATTTCCCGGCGTCCAACTCTCGTTTCCAGGCGTCCAACAGATGGGCGATGTCCTCAAAGATGAAATCCGGGCCGAATACCTCGGCCTCGGCCCGGCCGGTGGATCCCGACAGCACACAGATCGTGATCAGACCTGCCCTTTGACCGCTCAGGATGTCCGTGTCCAGCCGGTCGCCGATAGTGGCCGTCGTCTCCGGTCTGGCGTCCATCTGGGCCATGGCCAGTTGGAACATCGTCGGCTCCGGCTTGCCCATGACCAGCGGCTCGACGCCCGAGGCCGTCCGCAGCGCGGCGATGAGAGAGCCCGTGCCCGGCAACAGCCCCTCGTCGGTGGGTTGGGTGGGATCCAGGTTGGTGGCGACGAAACGAGCCCCACCGCGGATGAGCAGCGTGGCCCGCTTGAGCTTTTCGTAGGTCACATCCCGATCCATACTGGCCACCACCAGTTCCGCATCTTCGTCGGCCAGGACAAAACCTTCTTCCACTATGGCTTTCCGAAGCGCTGGCGAGCCGAAGACGTGGATCCGGGTCCCTGCCGGATACTCGCGGGCCAGGGCGCGAGCCGTCGTCTGGCCCGAGTTCAATATCTCCTCTGGGTAAATCTGCACGCCCATACGCGCTAGCTTCTCCACGCGTTGCTGGGGCGTGCGGGTCGAGTTGTTTGTCGCCAGGACAAATGGAATCCTGTCTTTTCTCAGGAAGGCGAAGAACTCACGTAGACCTGGCAGGGGGTTATCGCCCCGATAGAGAACGCCGTCCATATCAATGATCAGGTGGGTGATGTCTGTCAGTTTAACCATAGGTTCACCAGTGTGTCAGAGTTGTTTCCTCCGGGGTCTCTACTCTATTTGTCTGCCTGCATCAGCAACGAAGAGGATACTGCCCATACTTTTGGACGGCGCGGCACATGGCCAGCACATTAGCTGGCGGGACATCCGCCTGGACGGTGTGGGAAGGGGCCAGGATGTAACCCCCGCCCGGCGCAAACGATCTGATCCGCAGACGCACCTCATTTTCCACGTCTTCCTCGGAGCCGAAGGGCAGCACCTCCTGAATGTCCACACCGCCGTGAAAGGTAAGGTGATCTCCAAACTCCCGCTTCAGCTCTGATGAATCCATGTTCGCGGCCCGGGGTTGCACCGGATCGAGTACCTGGATACCATCCTTGATGAGATCGGGGATGAACGGCCGGATGCTGCCACAACTGTGCAACATGATCTTGACCGATGGATTCACCTGATCCAGGTACTCCCGGGCCGCATGCCAGCGCCGACGCAGGCGGGGCAGCAGTATTGTGCGAAACATCTTGGGCGAGTATAACGGCCCGGTCTGCATACCCAGGTCCTCGCCGCTGACCTTAAAGATCTGCAGGTACCTGGCGGTAGCCTCGAGGCCAACACGATCCAACGCGATTTGGATATCAGCGATCTTGTCCAAGAGCACCGTGGCAAACTTATGTCCCTTTGCTAGGTGCACCAGCCAGTTCTCCCACCCGACCAGATACAGAGGGGTCTCGATAATTGGGCCGCCGAAGCGCCCCAGCAACGCCAGATCAGTGTCCTCGTAGAGTCGTTTCGCCGCCGCCTCGGCACCTTCGCCTCTACCCGGGGCATAGGGGTCTGGCCAGTGATACTTTTCCAGATCATCTATGGTCGCGTCGGCCAGGGGGTAGTTCACCGCCTCAAGATAGCTGCCGCCGCCCGGTTGATGGACAAGTTGGCGGATCACTCCCCACTCATCCTTTGTATAACCGTTCCCGAGACTTGACGAACGATGGCCCCTTGGAGAGCCGAGTTTGACCGAGGTCACGTCTACACCTAGCTCAGACAATACTTTTGGGTGGGGGATTACCTCCATAGCAGAGTTGGGCTTGAGTTCCTCCTCGATCTCCAGGCCCAGGTAGTTCTTGAGGTTCAAGTAAGAATCCAACAACGGGTTCATATCAATCGGAACCCGGTCCGGTTCACGGTGTTCCAGCGCGGTAACGACCCGCTCTCTTGATGTCCAGGTCATCTGACTATCCCTAGAGACTCCATGAATAAAAACTGGCTCTTGCGCCGTTGATCAACCATGGCCTTGGCTCTTCTTCGGAGAGGAGCAACGCGACCGCCCTGCCGGTGCCTCGGCTGCTGCCCGTCACGACGATGACCTGGTTCTCCAGTGGCATAACCGCCTTTCATTAAGACTCCGCGGCCAAACATTGCCAATGAAAATGGGTGTGTTTCAAGTGAGTTGAAGGAGAAGGAGCGGATGTCCCGCTTCAGCGGGGATTTTCTGGCTGAAGCCGGACGTCCAACCCAAGTGAAACACACCCAATGGAAATGGCTAATCATTGGTTGAGCTTGCCCAGATGATCCCATGGTTCTTGCATAGCCTGTAGCAATCGCCGATATTCAGCATAGCGTGCCAGGTAGTGCGGGGTAGCTTCCACATTCGGTTCCTGTCGCCGCTCGAGCTGCACAGCTTTCGCTACCGCATCAGCGTGATCCTTGTACACCCCCGCGCCGATACCGGCACACAATGCTGCCCCCCGCGCTCCCATCTCGACTCCCTTGGGCACTTCCATGGGCAACTGGAGCGCATCCGCGAATATCTGAGTCCATACCTGGCTGCGGGACCCTCCACCGGTGAGGCGCGCCACGTCCATGTGCGCACCGGCCGCCCGCAGTTTCTCGATGTGATTCAGATGGCAATAGACCACGCCTTCGTACAGCGCCCTTACCACGTGCGCCTTAGTGTGCCAACCGGCGATGCCATAGAAGCCAGCCCTGGCAGTCGGCTGGACGTTGGAACCGTAGAGGAACGGGTGGAAAATAACGTCTGTCCCTCCCGGCGGCAGGCTGGCCACCATCTCATTGCACATTTCGTACACTGATACACCACGTTTCTCCGCTTCGACCCGCTCTTCGCCGCAGAAGTGGGTGACGAACCACTCCAGGTTCGTCGCCGAGGTGGCGCTGGCCTCTAGCGTGAGCCACAACCCCGGCACGGTATAGATTGATGTCATAAACAGAGACGGGTCAACGATTGGCTCCGCCGTGACGATCTCGTTGATGCTCCAGCTCCCGGCAATGATGCAGACCTGCCCGGGGCTAACCACTCCGGAACCCAGTGCAGAGGCATCCACGTCAAAAATGCCGCCCACTACCGGCGTACCGGCTGCAAGCCCTGTCGCTCCGGCCGCCTCTGGCGTGACCCGCCCGACCACGTCAAAGCTCTGGACCAGCGCCGGCATCGCATCCCAAACCTCAGCCAGGTCATACAGTTCCAGCAACTCCCTGGAATAGCGCTTATTCCTCACGTCCATAAGACTGGTACCGCTCATGTCGCTGAAGTCAGTGGTGATCTCACCGCTCAGGCGATACGTAATGTAGTCTTTGCACATCAGCACCGCACCAATTCGCTCGTAGACCTCGGGCTCGTTCCGCTTGATCCAGGCCAGGAGCGCGTTGGGTTGAGCGGGCCAGAAGGACTGGACGGTGAAGGGGAACACCTGGCTGTGCAGGTCTCGACTGTTCCACTCATCTACGATGCCTGCGGCCCGTGTATCCAGCGATTGAATGCCTGGACGCGCAGGGTTACCTTGCTTGTCGAGGAGATATAGACCATTGCCGTGACCAGTGGTGCCGATGCCAATGATCTGTTCCGGGCTGATGCCCGAGGCGGTAATTGCCTCCCGGATGGCCTCGGCCGTGCTTTGCCACAGCACGTCCATGCTTCGTTCTGTCCAACCTGGATGCGGATAATCCGGTTCGATCTTGCGGCTGGCGACCTGGATTTCGTGGCCCTCCAGGTCAAAGATCGCCGCTTTGGAAACGGTGCTCCCGTCGTCAACGCCGAGAAGATACTCTGCCATCAGCCTTGCCTCCTTGTTCAGGATTTATCATATAACACAGGTGTGACGCACGCACGCTGCCCGAGCCCGTTGTCGGACCCCACCTGGTCCGTTATTGGTCTGACATGGCACAACGGAAGCCGTTGGTCGGGTCAAACATGATAAAATCACCCGGGAAAGGGGGAAGACGATACGTGGTACGCGCCCGGTCACGACCGTTGATCCACGATCCGCCGCGCAGAGAACGAGTGCCATCGGACTCAAGCTCCTCACGCCCATCATCAGCGCGATAAGGATACGGTTCGTAGAGACTGCTGCACCACTCCCAGACGTTGCCGGCCATATCACAGGCGCCGACCGGGCTCTCGCCCTGCGGACAGTACTGACCTGGCACCGTCGTGTGTCCCAGGGCAGATTCCGAGGTGTTGGCCTTCGCCGGATCCCAGTCGTCCCCCCAGGGATACGCTCGTTTCTCCCGCCGCTCCGCATCCCAGCCAGCCGCGCGTTCCCACTCGGCCTCAGTTGGCAGACGGGCCCCGGCCCAACGACAGTAGGCCACGGCCTCAAACCAGGTCACACCCACCAGCGGGAGATCAGGCTCGTTCCAGGGGGACTGATCCCAGTATCTGGGTTGGGTCCGGCTTTCCCTCCCCTTCCAATCCCACCCCGCCTCCGTCCAGAACTCTCGCCTGCTGTAACCGTGGTCCTCAATGAATTGCGCGAACTGCCGGTTGGTCACCTCGTACTGGTCGATCCAATACGCGTCCAGGTGCACCGTGTGTTGCGGCTTTTCGCCATCAAACCACCCCGACGGGCATTCCTGGCAGTTCGCCTTCGCTTCAGCTATCTCGGCATCGGTGCTCCCCATAAGGAACTCGCCGGCCGGTACGTATACCACCACAGCGCTGTCGGCGGGCCGGACTTTTGAGACTTCAGCCGCGCGCGCCCCAAGGAACTCGTCTGACGGTGACGCTGTTGGAGTATTCTGCTGTGCTGGGGTCGCCGCGCTGCCACAATTGCTTGCAACGACACAGATGACTAAAGGCAGGATCGTGATGTCCAACCTGGGGTGCCATCTGGACAGTCCGGACATGGTGCACAATTCCCCTTTGCCTCCTATGGACCGGGCTTCTCCAATCCCCTAATCCCGGCAGGTTCTAAGCCTCACACGGCCGCTGTGTCGCTACGTCCCCGTCTCGCAGCGTCATTCCCAGAGCGCTTCATGGGCCGCTCCATAAGTCATAGCCCGCACGATGTACCTTTGCAAATAGAAGCCCAGCAGGATGACGGCCACGATGTTCAGGATGCCAAGCGCCGAGATTGCCGGCCAGTTAGGCTGGAGCAAATACTTTCGGCCAATCCACAAGCCGGGAACTACCCGAGTGAAGGGCACCACATTAGGCCCGGTCAGAATCGTGGCAAACAGGAGTTCGTTCCAGGTAAAGACCACAACAAAAAGCGCCACTGCAATCAATCCTGGCATCGCCAGAGGAAGAACGTGATCACGCACCGCCCTCAGCCGACTCGCACCATCCATTTGGGCAGCCTCCTCAATAGCGTAAGGGATCTCATCAATAAACCCCTTCATTATCCAGACCACGAAGGGGATACTGAACATGCTGTTGGCCAGAATCAGCAGCAGATGCGTGTCGAGCAGATGCAGACTGACGGCAATCAGGTAGATTGCCCCTGTCAAGGCAACCGGCGGCGTGAAACGAAACACCAGGATGGCGAAGGCAAAGTTACGTCTGCCCGCACTGAAACGGGAAAAGCTGTAAGCCGCCGGAACGCCCAGGATGAGCGAGACCAGGAGCGTGCCCGCGGCGACGATCGCGCTGTCTCCAATACCCTTGGCACCCTGCGCCCAGGCCTGCGCGAAGCCCACCAGGGTCCAGGTGTGTGGTATAAACGTGGGCGGTCGGGCATGCATCTCGTGCCAAGACTTGAAGGCCGTGATAAACATCCAATACAACGGTAACACCGTCCACAGTCCACCCAGCAAGACTATCAAATAGGCTACAACGCGCCGCGAAACAGGAAGTTTACTATTCATTTATCAAAGGCCGTCGAATATCACTGCCGAATGGCACCGTAGGTCATCCCCCGCACAATGTACTTTTGCAAATAGAAAGACAACAACATGATGGGGATGACAACCATCATGCCCTGCGCCGCGACCGCGGCCCAGTGTGGCTCATACACGCCGATGGTCATGCCGGGAACCGCCTTGGGGAACGTGGATACGAAACGGCCGGTCAAGATCGTCGCGAACAGGAACTCGTTCCAGGTGAAGATCAGGACGAACAACGACACCGCCACCAGCCCAGGTGCCGCCAGTGGCAAGACGTGGTCCCGCACAATCTTCAACCACGGTGCGCCATCCACCTGGGCCGCTTCCTCAATGGCATAGGGAATCTCGTCAATGAACCCCTTCATAATCCAGACGACGAAGGGGATACTGGCCATGCTGTTCACCAGGATCAGGATCAGATGTGTATCGAAGATGTGCAATCGGGTGGCGAGGATCCAAAATGCCACGGCCGGGGCGATGGGCGGCATGAAGCGGAACGACAAGATGGTGAAGGAGAGATCGTCGCCTCCGGTCCGGAAACGGGAGATGCTATAAGCAGCCGGAAGTCCGAGTATCAGGGAGACCAGGAGCGTTCCGATAGCGACGATGATGCTGTGCTTAATGCCTACTGCACCTCCGTGGGTCCACGCCTCGATGAAGCCTTCTGCACTGAGCTGTCGCGGCCAGAAGGTGGGGGGATAGATCCACACCTCGGCCACCGGTTTGATGGACGTGATCACCATCCAGTACAAAGGCAACGCAGTCCATAACCCGCCGAGTAAGACGATGACATGAGCTACAACACGCGAGAGTTTGTTAGTTGACATAGTAGTAACCTCTTTCTATTCCCTTTCACTAATTACGTCCCTCGGGATACCTCTTCCACTCGCGACAACTGGTTCAGCAACAGCTTGCCCATGATGAAAATGATGATCAGTTGAAGCACACTCAAAGCTGCGGCCAGACCAAGGTCGAAGTACTTGAACCCCATCACGTACGTGTAGTAGGCAATGCTCTCAGTCAGGTCTCCCGGTCCGCCCCGGCTGACGATGAAAATCAGATCGAACAGCTTGAAGGCATCAATGAACCTCAGGAAGACGGCCAGGAAAATGAACGGCCTCATCATCGGGAACGTCATGTCTTTAAAGACCTGCCAGGCTGTGGCGCCGTCCACGTAGGCCGCTTCGTAGATCTCCCGCGAGAGGCTCTGCAGCCCGGCCAGCAGCAGAATGGTCATGAACGGCGTCCACTGCCAGACGTCAGCCACCACCAGGGCTGGCAATGCCCACTTTGAGGTGACCCATAGCGGCCCTTTGATTCCGAACAGCGAGAGGACGTAGTTCAGCGGGCCGAAGGTGGGATGGTAAATCTGCTTCCACAGAATAGCGACCACGGCAGGGGTCATCATGAAGGGGGTCAAAAACAGAGTGGTCATGATCTTCCGGACACGAACGCTGACCTGCTGCAGGGACAGAGCCATGACAAAGCCGAATACCAGTTGCACACCGATACTGATGATCGCAAACCAACCGGTGACGTACAGACCATGCCAGAAGCGCGGCGACGCAAAGGCCCTGATGAAGTTATGCAGGCCCACGAACTCAAGCCCTTCCCCCGGGTGAAACTTGCTGAAACTAAGCGCTAGTACGTAGATCGTTGGATACAGGCCGACGAGGAGGAGGAAAAGCAGACATGGGGCGACCAGCATCCAGGCAAAACTCTTCCCCTCGCTCAACGAGCGCCGGCGCTCCGTCACTCCCGTATCGCCCTCAAGTGTTTTCGCTTTAACAGCCATATTTATGTCTCCTTTTTCGAAAGATTCGTCTTCCCCGACTTCCACACCGACATCATCTGCTGGGAAGCGGCCTGGCCTATGCTAAGGCTTTTTTGATCCCTACGATGATATCGTCCTTGCTCACGGTGACTGCTTCCAGCAGGGTGGCATTGTGAGGCTGTGGCACGTCTGGAGCAGCCACCCGGACGACAGGGCCATCTAGATAGTCAACGGCGCTCTCCGCAATCATCGCGGATATTTCAGCGCCAACGCCCCCTGTCTTGTAACCCTCATAGGCCACTACTGCTCTGCCCGTCTTCTCCACGGAGCTCAGAACGGTCTCCACGTCCAGTGGTTTCAGGCTGCGCAAATCTATCACTTCCACGTCCAGACCATCGCGCTCCAGTTCATCCGCCGCATCCATTGCCTCGTTAACCAGAACCCCATAGGTGATGACCGATACATCTTTCCCTTTCCGTTTGACCTCCGCCTTTCCTATCGGGATCACGTATTCTCCCTCTGGAACCGGACCATCTGTGAAGTAAAGGGCCGAATGCTCTATAAACACGACCGGATCATCGTCCCTGATACTTGCCTTAAGCAGCCCTTTCGCATCAGCCGGTGAAGAAGGCGCCACCACCTTGATCCCAGGTGAGTACAACATCCACGCATCCAGCACACCACAGTGATGCGGCCCCGATACCGTCCTCATCCAGGAACTGGTGCGTATGACTACCGGTACGGTCACCTGTCCACCACTCGTGTAATAGAACTTGCCGGCCTGGTTGTGAATCTCATCGCCACACAGGGCCAGCAAGTTGTTGAACATGATTTCCACCACCGGTCGTCTGCCAAATATGGCCGCACCTACACCAGCACCAGCGATGGCGGCCTCCGACAGCGGCGTGTCCATCACCCTTTCCTCTCCAAACTCCTTCTGCAACCCCTGTGTGACGTTGAATACCCCATCCTGCATGCCTCCGATACCTTCACCCATCAAGAAGACACGCTTGTCTCGCGACATCTCCTCTCGCAGCGCTTCGCGCAGCGCCTGCACGTACTGTATGGTTCTCGTCGCTGTTGGTGGGTCAGAAGCCGGGTTTTTTCCGAAAAACCCGGCTTCTACTCTGATCGGCATACTGTAGACCTCATCTAGGCCCTCCTCTGGCGAGGGATCCTCAGACTGCCTCGCGTAGGCGATGGCCGCGCCCAATCTCTCATTCACCATCTTTCTTATCTCTTCGTCTGTTGCGGCATCCAGTATACCCAGCTCTTCTAACTTGG
>Ga0190284_1001377_pt1 | contig 10976 bp, 9 predicted proteins | sample 48691812_MG_FD_161668 | JGI IMG/M metagenome (GOLD analysis project Ga0190284, IMG submission 161668) | Hydrothermal vent microbial mat bacterial communities from Southern Trench, Guaymas Basin, Mexico - 4869-18-1-2_MG | ecosystem: Environmental > Aquatic > Marine > Hydrothermal vents > Microbial... | reverse complement strand
TAATAGATGTACACAAACGATTGAGACGCAATTAATCCCAAAAGCGTATAAAATGCACTTTCTGATGCAAAGTCAGGATTTATCTCAAGTCCATAAAAAAACAGCGTTATAGCTGCTCCCAGCGGGTATCCTGCTATAATACCGGATATCCTCGGGCTTACTTTCTCTGCTACTAGTGATAGCGTCACAACCATTGCCATTGCAACGAATATTTTAATACAAAAAATCAGTACAGGCATTATTCTTTTTGACACACTTCTTTGGCTTCAATTCCAATCGACAAGAATGAGACCGATACTAATCCGATTGACATCATGGTCGTGATCCAGCAGGCTCTCACCGTAACCTGTGAAGTACTGGATATAACCACTGATCTTCTCAGAAAGCGGAAAACTCCATTCAAGCTGCAGGGCACCTCGATTTTTATCGGTTTTAAAGTTGTTACGCAACATTACCCCGAACCTGTTATTTTTCCACAGATAATAGCCCCAGATCTCGCCGGGCCCCATATAATCACTAATATCCGGATTGTCATCGTCTTCTGAACTTTCGGGAATTCGGTACCAGGCCTTCAAGAGCAAAGTGAAATCGCCTCTCTCGAAACCCATGTTCCCTACGATGCGGTTCCAGCTCCTGGAGAGGGGTTCAGAGCGACCATTGGATTGATGATTAAAGCCTACATTGATGATTCGGCCTTTCATCATCCCCAAAAATTTATAATTTGTGCGAAAATTAAGCAATAATTCAGGCTCATAATTGGTCTCACGAAATGGAGCAGAATCATCAAAGTTGTAAAGCTGCCAGAACGACTTCTGTGTATATCCAAACCAAAGGTCCATATTCTTGCCGAAGATATCCTGCCATAGTTTGATTTTCAGACTTATTTGAAACTTGACTTCGTTCTTCTGGACATCCATGTCCGGGGAAACTTCCTGTATGGGCTCGTTGTTAGGCGAATCGTTATATGCAAAAGGAAGGATGTAATTAGATCGATGGGGCATGAAAGCGTATTTACCCCGCGGCACTTCTTTATCCAGCTCCCACAGTTTCGTAAGATAGGAAACCTCGGCGGTTTTCTCCGACTCAGGTCCGGCAATTTCATCATAGCATTTAAGCCGCTTTTCATCATTTTCAATCTGGGAACAGTCAGTCAGACCGTGTTGATCGTCCGCCCAAATATTGCTCGCTGGAATGATGAGGAGTAAAAAGAAAAGGGTGAATTTTGATAAATATTTTCCTGGTTTTACTTTAAAATTTTTCATGAGCCATCCTTTCGACCGGATTTCCGGCTGACTTCGATTTACACAAAAAGATTTTTTATATTCATAAATTACTCTTTAATGAATTCGTAAAAAGCAAGCGCCGGATGGCTAAGTAAAAAGGCTTATATACCCCCGCTAAAAATCAGCGGGATAAAAAGGCGTAGCGGTTTTACAGGGTCGAGACTATACATACAGTATGTCGAGTTCCTGAAAAACCGCTACAACGCAGTAGATGAGACTTTTTACGACGCCATCACTCTTTAGTCCCAAAAGAAATACAGTGAGCCAAACACACATTATCGGCACAGGCTGGAAGGAGCCCTTGATCCACCCTGTGATGGCAGAGATTACACTTCCGGGCAAGGTCTTCATCTTCATCATAGGCAATGGCGTCGTAAGGGCAAACATCCATGCAGGCTTGGCAGCCCGTACATAAATCATAATCCATGACAACAATGCCGTCTTTTCTTTTTGTAATCGCCTCTTCCGGACAGGCATCCATACAGGGAGGATCATCGCAGTGTCGGCACATATTAATATGAAAGGAAAATTCGAATTTGCCGTTGATTTCTTTTGGCCCGTTCTCTGTAACGGCGATTAATTTAACGCCGTCCGCCGCATTATTCTCCTGTTTGCACCCTACCTCACAGGTTTTGCATCCCCAGCATAGTTCATGATCTATTGTCAGGGCATATTTTTTCATAAGACGCCCTCTTCCTTTTTCTCCGGATATATTCTGCACAAAAGGGTTCGGACAGGAGTGGCGCCTATGGCCGGATCACACGCCTCATAGGAATTATCCGTCAATATATTGATGTTTGATTCATCCCAGCCGTGCCCCGGGTCTTTTTTTTCCGGAAACCACCACCCGTGTTCCGCACTGACAACCCTCGGATCTATGCCGGCGAAAATCTTCGCTCTTTGTCTTATGCTGCCGCGGGGAGACTCTATAACCACCCAGTCTCCTTCCCTGATACCTTCTTTTTTAGCGGTATCCGGATGGATTTCAACAACCGGGTCCCTGTGAAGTTCTCTCATCCAGGGCAGTTGGCGGTTCTCCGTGTGAAAAAATCCGGGTAATCTTCTTCCTGTGATGATAATATAAGGAAATTTTTTATATAATTCGGGCGTGCTGTAAGGACTTTCAGGAGGCTCTTTAAACTGTGGGAGAGGATCGGCTCCCCAAGAGTCAAGTACTGTAGAAAAAAGTTCAAACTTTCGGGTAGGCGTGGAAAATCCGGTTTCCTTATATTTCTGATAACTGACTTCTCCTCTGATGTAGTCCGTTTTTTTGAACTCCTGCCAGGTGATGCCCATAGGTTCGAGGATGAAATCCAGCCCGTCTTCAAAGGTATCCCACCAGTAATCTCCCTGACCCACCCTGTGGGCAAGGTCATTGAGCATTTCATGATCAGATCGGCACTCACCCACCTGTATCACCTTGCGCCGCGGGAGAATATAGCCGTGACGTTTCCAGAAATCACCGATATAATCCATTTCAAGCCAGGTGGCTGCGGGCAGAACAATATCAGCCAGTTCGGCTGTCGGGGTTAAAAAGAAGTCGGAAACAACCATAAACTCTACCTTTTCAAGGGCACGATAAACCTCTTTTGCATTGGCGCGGGTTATGACCGGATTGGAGCTGATAAAAAACAGCATCTTCACCGGATAGGGTTTTTCTTCGAGAATAGCGTCCCATACACATTTGGGATTGATAATGGCAAAATTTCCTGCCAAGCGAAAACGCTCTCCCCCAAGCCGTTTTATTTTCTGTTCTTCCGGAAGCATTCTATGGGCGCCGAATTGACCCACGTTTATTATTTCAGGCGACTTGAACAACACCTGACCCCCTGGAATATCGATATTGCCGGTAATTCCCATAAGGGCCATAAGAGCGCGGTTGTTGTCCGCACAAGTGATTTGTTGTTCGATAGCAACACCCCATTGAATTGCAGCCGGTTTGACAGTGGCGAATAAACGTGCGGCTTCCCGGATTTTTTTCTTTGGAATCCAGGTAATCTTGGCAACCTTATCAAGAGGATATTCATTAACTCGATTAACAAATGGTTCCCACCCGTGAACGTAGTTTTCCACAAATTCCTTGTCATACAGTTCTTCGTTTACAATCACATTAAGCATTCCCAAGGCCAGGGCCGTATCGGTACCCGGCCTGAGTTGAAGCCAGATGTCTGCCCGTGCGGCGATCCGCGTAAGCCTCGGATCTACTGCAATCAATTTTGCCCCTTTGTTCAGGCTGACGCTAAAAGGTTCGCCTTTGTAGCAGTCAGGATTGCTGATCACCAGATTATTACCCCACACCATAATGCACTTAGGATGATTTTCATAATCGACAATCGGGTTAGTCCCGCAAGTGATGATGCTCGTTGCAATCCTGGGACCGTAACAGAAGTGTCCAGCAGTCAGGACGTTGGGTGTGCCAAGAAGGTTGGCAAATCGGTAAATCACCGACTCGTTTTCACGACCGGTACCGTAGCCCATCACAATGGATTCAGCCCCGAACTTTTCTTTATATTTCAATATTCGCTTTGCAATAGTATCAAGGGCCTCATCCCAGGAGATTCGTTTCCATTGACCGCTACCTTTAGGCCCGATTCTTTTGACCGGATAGGTCAGCCTGTCCGGGTGGTAAGCAAGTTGCGTAGATGCAATACCCTTGCTGCACAATGTACCGTGATTGATAGGGCAATCCGGATCACCGGCGATTTTGACTGCCTTGCCGTTCTTTGTATAGACCAGGACACCGCATCCGCCATGACACATTCGACAGTGGCTTCTGGTTACGGAATCATATCCGTAAACTTCCATTTCTCTTTGGACATTGGAAAAGGTAAATTCGGACAAACCTGATATCCTTTCAGCTATAAATTTTGCCGGCGGTTTGCTGCTTCAAAAGGAGCGATTCACTTGCTGTTCACTCAAGCTAATAGAGGTTAATAGTTTGAGGCGGTTTCAAAACGCTCCCTTTCGAAGTCTGCGCTTATCTGCCTCCCGCCCAGGCCGGGAAGGCATTAGCAGCGAACCAGATCATTGTGGGAAGGCTGGCATCAATAGGAAAGAGTTCCCTCCTTCAGGCCAAGAGGATCGATACCGAAACACACGGCACCATGGCCATATCCTCCCTCAAGTGTAAACAGGGTAAAGAAGAAGTGTTGCTTGACCGCATGGAAGAGCTTGCAAGCAAATTGATTCTAGCACCTTGAGGAATACCGCCAAAAATAAAGAATATCAAAGGATGATGAATTCGTAAAAAGCCATTTTTTCACCACTGAGCTCACAGAGAACACAGAGAATATCTTATTTTATTATCTAGTTATCTCTGTGAACTCCGTGGCCTCTGTGGTAAATTCGACTTTTTACGAGACCGTCAAAGGATGGATCACTCCTTTTTGATCGATTCAGATATTTCCGCTACCCTTTTAGAAATATTTCTTACAGTCATTTTCCGGTGATCTATCCACCATTTTGCCTCTGTTTTTTCCTGCCATTCCTTGAAAAACATATCAAAAGCTTTTCCTGATAGTTCCTTTTCATAATCATTTTCAAATTTGAGGCTTTTCCTCAAATAATCGACCTTGTTAATCAGCTCAGCCCTGATCTTTTCTGCCCATGAAACCATTTTCCAGGAACCACTAAGTTCAGGAAATCCGATTGCCTGATGAGCGATAGAAAGTTTTGTTGTCTGCTCACTGAAATATTCTTTTTTGCACTTTTCACAAAACCAGTCCTTTTTATCCACCAGAAACAGGTTTTTCTCGTGGCTTTCAAAAAGCTGAACCTTGAACATGGTACGGCATGTGCGGCATTTCACGTCATAAGTATATATGTCTTTGGTCAATTTTGATGATCTCGTAAAAAGTCTTTGAATAAGCGCCGGATGGCTAAGTAATATTTTTTGATGATATACCATTCTAATAAAAATGACAATAATTTTGCTATCATAAAAACCAGACGGATGTTCACCGCGATTTGGCCCAATTCAAAAGTGTTTTGCTAAGGGTTAGCGTAGGTAAGCGCTAAAGTAGCATAGCTCTTATTGCAATTCATATTTTCCATATTTTTATTTTACACATTTTCGTAATTTTTAAACTGTTGTTAAAAGAAATTGTAATTCTTATGGAAAACATATAGTTCATGATAGCGAACATTTAAATTTATAGGCCAAAAAATAAGTATATCTCTATATTATATCCTAAGTATATAGTTTTTTAATGATATATAAATAGGTTATCAATCAGTTAATATTAATTACTTTTTTTAAACAATCTACTTGACAATTATTAATTTCGAATATATTATCAAACTAAAATAATAGTTCATTATAATGAATTATTATTTTACGTGTAAATAGATTTAGTTAACATGAAAAAAAAGGAGTTAAGGCGGTGTCAACAAAAGTACTTGTTTCTGATCCTAAAAAATGTACCGGGTGCAAGCTTTGTGAGGCTGCTTGTTCGGTAAGACAGGAGGGGAAATGCAATCCGGCTCAATCGCGTATCCACATCATTGATTGGAATAATCAAGGGATTTTCCTGCCGGTATTTTGCCAGCAATGTGAAGACGGACCATGCATGGCGGCCTGCCCGAATGAGGCCATATACAGGAATTACGAAATGGACCGGGTAATGGTTGACTATGACCGGTGCATTAGCTGCAAGATGTGTATTTCCGCCTGCCCTTTTGGAGCCATAAGGTTTGACGAAGACCGTGGAAAGATCATCAGGTGTGATCTGTGCGACGGAGATCCACAGTGCGTACGATTTTGTGACACAAAAGCCTTGTCATTCATAGATACAAGTATGCTTTGCTACCCGAACGTACGTGAGTCTGCAAGAAAGTTTGTGGGCGTCAAAAAAGCTGCATGATATTTCTGTTGTATAATTTTATATTTTTCTAAATGGGACACGGATAAAGACTGATTACGCGGATATATTAATTTTTATAATTACTCATTCAGAGTTGATTACCTTGAATGTCTTCAACCATGAACCCTCGAACTGTGAATCTGATTGAATATCCGTGTGAATCTGTGCAAATCTGTGTCCTATTATAAAAGGACTAAATTATTTTCTGTTTAACTCGGAGAAAAGATAATGCAACATTTTCAGGTAAATGATAGATGCAATGGGTGTTTGGCATGTGTACAGAATTGTCCGGCAAGTGCTTTGGACTCGGTGGATAGAGGGGAAAAGCGAACGATTCTTCACAACATGGCTCGTTGTGCAAGATGCGGTACCTGCTGGAGGATATGTCCCCAGGATGCTGTTGAGTTTAAACATTTACTGGAAAGTGATTGGGATGAGGTAGCAACGCTGAATCTTGCTCGTTGCAAAGTTTGCGGTGAAACCCTTTATACAAAGGACTTCGGTGAGGTATTGTCGGAAAAACTCGACACAAAGGTTGATTATCTTTGTCCCAGGCACCGCGAAGAACTCTCCAGGCTTGCTTCTGTGTATTTCTTTCCGGGCAAAAGCAGAATGAAAATGGGTGAAAAAAGATGATTGTCGGAGACCTCAAACCTATTGAGGAAATTGTTTCCTCGATTTCTGATTTCAAAAAAATATTGGTTGTCGGTTGCGGAAGCTGTGTAACCGTTTGTCTTTCAGGCGGGGACAAAGAAGCCCGTGAGCTTGTTAGAGAACTTTCACATACAGGATATTATAAATATGATCCACCCGATTTTTCTCATTCAACAATCGAACGCCAGTGTGAACGGGACTTTTTAACATCCTATCTTGAAATTCCAAAAGATACTGAAGCAATATTGTCTTTAGGATGCGGCGCAGGCGTGCAAACCATGGCAAATACTTTTGAACCTCTTCCCGTTATTCCTGCACTTAATACAACCTTTCTCGGAGCATCGGAAGAACCTGGCGTGTGGCAGGAACAGTGCCGCGGGTGCGGTGATTGTGTGCTGGCCTTTACCGGTGGTATCTGCCCGGTGGCTAAATGTGCCAAGAGTATCTTTAACGGTCCGTGCGGCGGGTCTCGAGACGGGCGGTGTGAAATATATACAGATGTACCATGCGCATGGTCACTTATTTATCACAGGCTTAAAAAGCAGAATAACCTGAAATTTATGACAGAATATCGAGAACCCAGGGACTGGCGACCGGGAGGAGGGCTCGGCCCGAGGGAGCGCAGACGTACAGGGATTAATGGAAGCCCTGAACACTCTGCACCATATCCGGTGCAAAGGGATGCATTAGAGGTGGGCACTTAGGGCTCACTGCCACTTTTTTAATCTATCCCAATTTCTCTGAACGGCCGGTATATATTTTTCTTAATTTCGGCTTTTCTATTTTGCCGGTTGGATTTCTCGGAACATCAGCAAAAATAATTTTCCTTGGTCGTGTATACCTGGGAAGTCCTTCACAAAATTTCATGAGTTCTTCTTCTGTCAGCTCTTTAGAAGGTTTTACCTTTACTATAGCAGTTACAATTTCTCCCAGGCGCTCATCTGGATATCCTATAACTCCAACATCCTGCACTTTGGGGTTATCCATAATAAAACTTTCTATTTCCACCGGAAATATATTTTCACCACCTGTAATGATAATGTCTTTTGCACGATCCACCAGCCATATGAATCCATCTTCATCAAGACGGGCAATATCTCCTGTAAGAAGCCATCCATCTACCATTGTTGCAGCAGTTGCCTCGGGATTTTTATAATATTCCTTCATAACACCAGGGCCTCTGACGGCAAGTTCGCCGCTTTCACCAGGAGAGACCGGTTTCATTTCATTACTCATTGTCAAACTTTCCCAGTCGAAAATCATACACTCCCAGTCAAATCCCGGAACACCGATTGCACCAACCTTGCTTATATTTTCTATTCCGAGATGTACACAACCGGGGCCGGTGGTTTCGGTTAACCCGTAATTGGTGTCATATTCATGGTGTGGAAAAACCTTTTTCCAGTTTTTAATTAAAGATGGGGGAACAGGCTGGGCACCAATGTGCATAAGCCTCCACTGGGATAGTTCATAGTCGCTTAAGCTTATATCGTTATTTTCAATGGCAATCAGGATGTCATGGGCCCATGGGACTAGAAGCCAGACAACTGTGCATTTTTCTTCCGAAACCGCAGAAAGAATATCTTTTGGCTGTATTCCTTTTAAAATTACAGCTTTCGCACCTACAATAAAATTGCCGAACCAGTGCATTTTAGCACCGGTATGGTACAGGGGTGGAATGCAAAGGAAGTTGTCTTCATGAGTCTGATTGTGATGCCGGTTTTCCAAAAAACAGGAAAATTCAAGGTTTCTATGGGTAAGATGTACTGCTTTTGGCTTACCGGTGGTACCGGAAGTAAAATATAATGCTGCGCTGTCACTTATAGCGATTTCAACTTCAGGGTCTGTTTCCAATCCGGATGAAATGAAGTCAGAATACGGCTCAGCATAATCAGGCCGCATCTCATCTGGGCCGACAAATATATAGTTTAAAACTGTTTTGTCGATAGCTGTTTTTATAGTATTGACTCTGTCAATAAATTCCTCACCAAAAACAAAAGCCTTTGCTTTTGCAATTTCAGTGCAGTGTTTGATATCATCTGCTGCAAACCTGAAATTAAGCGGCACCGCCCATGCGCCTGTACGCAAAATACCGAAATAAGCAGGGAGCCATTCAATACAATTCATCATCAAATGCACAACCTTATCACCTTTTTTAATTCCCTTTGCAATCAAGGCATTGGCAACGCGGTTTGCCTCTGTTTCAAATTCCTCCCAGTTAATCTCTTTGCGTGTATTTTTTGCAGGATCTCTTTCGACAAGGGCGACTTCCTTTCCGTAAACCCTGGCGTTTCTTGCTAAAATTTCAGTTATCAGCATGATTTACTCCCTTCAGTGCTTACCTAATCTAATCAAGTTTTTGAAATGCTTCTTTGCGACCGGTATATTTTTCTCTCATTTGTGGTTTCATTAGTTTTCCTGTGGGATTCCTGAGAACCGGATCGAAAAGAACCTTTCGTGGAACCTTGTATGTAGCCAGTTTGGTTTTTGCAAATTCAATGATCTCTTCTTCCGTCATCGATTCTCCCTCTTTAAGCTGGACAATAGCCAGCACAACTTCCACCAGACGTTCGTCAGGGTATCCTATGCAGGCTATATCATCAATTTTGGGGTGATCCATCAAGGCATCTTCAATTTCTACAGGAAAGATATTTTCTCCTCCGGAAGTCACCATATCCTTCATACGGTCAACAATATAGAAATAACCTTCTTCATCGATCTTAAGCAGGTCACCTGTATAAAGCCAGCCGTCTTTTAAGGTTTGTTCGGTCATTTCAGGATTGTTATAATACTCTTTCATCATGCGGTTGGTTTTAAATAAAAGCTCGCCAACTTCTCCGGGAGGAAGTTCTTTCCCATCAAAATCGATAATCTTACCCTCTATTCCAAATGTGGGTTTGCCGATGGAGCCCGGTTTTTGCAATACTTCGTCAGGATAAAGATTAAAAAGTCCTCCCCCTCCTCCTTCAGTAATTCCATAAATATTAGAAACACCACAGGGAAGTATATCCACAAGGCGTTTTAATACATCAAAGGGTACCGGTTGTGCCCCTATCTCCATATATTTCCAGCTTGAAAGATCATAATCAGAAAGGTTGATATCGCCGCTGCTTATGCTGTTTAATATGGCAATAGCGATAGGTACCACGAAAAGAACATCCGTACCTTTTTCTTCACTCATAGCCTCCATTATCCATTTGGGCTCGCTAAACTCTCTTAGAATTGTTCCTACAGCGCCTGTAGCATAAAAGGGAGCCCACAGAAACATTGTCCCGCTGTGATACAAGGGAAGAAAAAAGACATAATTATCATTCTTCTCAACAAAATAACTCATTCCATTGCCGATAGCAGTATTATTAAGAGAATAATGGGTATGCAACACAGGCTTTGGAGCGCCTGTGGTGCCGGAAGTAAACATCATGGCCAGGTAATGCTGGTCATCCACATCCACCAAGGCTTCAGAAACGTCATCAGATGCCGCTATTGTTTTATAATCTATCATATCACTCGGTACTTTTTCGCCAACGCAGATATACTTTTCAACTGTATTTAAATCTTTTTGAACAGGCTGAACAACGGAAAGGAATTCCGAACCTATAATAAAGACTTTTGGACTGCATATTTTAGCAGCATAAAGAATATCAGGCCCGAGAAACCTAAAATTCAACGGCACGACAACAGCACCGATCTTTATAATTCCGTAATAGGTAATAAGCCATTCAAGGGAATTGTTCTGAAGGTGCATCACAAAGTCGCCGTCTTTAACTCCAAGTTCCTTTGAAAGATAATTGGCCGTTTTATTTATTTCATCGTTAAACTGCCGCCATGTTAAAGTCCTTCTCTCATTCTTTGAAGGAGTCCTTTCGATCAAACATGTTTTATCAGACAGATGACGAGCATGGACCGTGGCGTATCTGGCATAGTTCATTGTAATTTTCCTCCTCTTCGAACTTTATAATATACTTTTTTTGTATCCGTTCACAGGTTTACCCGCCTTTGGCGGCGCCGTAGGCGACCAGGGTTCAAAGTTCACCGTTCAAGGTTATCTTTCCTTCGTTGGAATTACTCAGGTGGATAGGCTGAAGACTTTTAGGAAAAAGCGCATTTTGAAGCCATGTTTAGTGCAAGAATCACATTTCGTCAAAATACGGTCGTGCTCTTCTGACCCCTTCAGCCA
>Ga0190284_1001376_pt1 | contig 10977 bp, 9 predicted proteins | sample 48691812_MG_FD_161668 | JGI IMG/M metagenome (GOLD analysis project Ga0190284, IMG submission 161668) | Hydrothermal vent microbial mat bacterial communities from Southern Trench, Guaymas Basin, Mexico - 4869-18-1-2_MG | ecosystem: Environmental > Aquatic > Marine > Hydrothermal vents > Microbial... | reverse complement strand
CAAAATATGGCAGGCACCCTACGAAATAAAAATAATCCCCGGTTTCCTGGAAGTCCCCGGCATCCTTAGCCCACGCAATACGTTGTTGTTTGATATCACACGTTTGCAGGCTTGCAATGCTCTGAAGCATGCCATGGTGGCTTTCCACAGGAAGATTGCCGTTTTTTCGGGCTTCCTCCCTGTAGGACCGGATGAATTCAGGAAAATCAATCTCCACGGGACAGCGTGAACTGCAACGGGCACAACTAAGGCATGCCCAGATTTCCCGACTTTTGAGAAAATCTTCATCTTGGCCTGCAGTGGTTCGTTTGATAATCTGTCTTGGTGAAAAGCTCGGAAGTTCATAGCTGATGGGGCAACTTCCCGTGCACACACCGCATTCCATACAATAGTTAATCTGTTCCCTGGTTAGTTGCACGATAGCCTTCCTCGTAACATTTTAGCTTTTTATGACAAAGTCAGGTTAAAGCTGTTTAGGCTGAAGGGGTCATAGGAGCACGATTGCCGAACTTTGGCGGAATGTGATTCTTGCACCAAACAGGGCTTTAAAATGCCTTTTTTCCTAACAGTCTTCGCGTAGCGCGGACGCTTGCGTCGCGTGCAGCCTTCAGCCTATCCACCTGCGTATTACATTGCTGATTCAGGATGAAAGACATTTAATTCTTTAAGATCGTCTTCTAAATATTCTCGTTCATTCGGCCCCAGGATTCCAAGTGACAGACAAATCAAGGTCCACAGGTGGACCGTACCCCATGCGTGATCACGCTGTTCGGACAAATCGTGGATTTGGGCATGACAGTTGTGGCACGGGGCTATACAGTAAGTGGCGCCTGTTGTGAGAATCTGATCTGCTTTTAATTTCCCATAAGCACGACGCTCTTCCGTGTATCCTGACTGGAGAAAGCCGCCGCCGCCACCACAACAGTAATTATTCGATTTGTTGGGATACATTTCTATAAAATTTTCTTCACCAACCACGGACTTGACAATAAACCTCAGGTCTTCTGCGATCGGATCCCCAAACGATTTTCGGACTATCTGACAAGGATCCTGAACTGTAAACTTGATTTTTAAATCCTTGTTCCAGTCGGAATTGACTTTCAGTTTTCCTTCACGGATCCATTTTGCATAATACTCATAAATATTTTTAACTACAAACTTATGCTCGATATTGAATTTTTTCAGTCCTGCCAGGACTGAGAAGGTTACGTGCCCTCACTCGGTGTTGAGAAAGACCTTGCAACCCAGATCATCAGCCTGTTTGGCCGATATTCGGGTGATGTGTTCCCAGGAGTCATTGTCTGCAAGGAACATGCAGTAATTTTCTCCTCCCCATCCCTTGCTCCCGTAAGTCCAGTTAGCTCCAACTAAATTAAGAATCTTCCAGAGGGGAACCATTTCGTCAGGCTCGGTTACAGGTTCCCTGGAATTCTGATTCAAGAAAAACTCAGCTCCTTTCTTGTCAATTGGGGCTTCCATGTCCTTGAATTCGGGTTGTGATTCCTGGTATTCTTCAAGCACGTCTTCCACAACGAACACAAAATCGTCCGGAGCAGTCCCCATGGCACTGCAACTGTCATTTCTCAGCGCCATGTCACATGATCCCAATATACCCTTGGGTCGCTCTTCTCTTGGCCAGGTTGCGCGGGCATTAAAAACAAGCTGCGGAATGTCGATTTTCATGGGACAGACGTAAATACACCGTTGACACATGGTACACATCCACGCCCATTTGCTGCTTGTGATTTCATCGTCCATTCCTAAAGCTGCCATTCGCAAGAACTTTCTGGGATCCATACCGTCCAGGCCGGTTGCAGGGCACCCGGAAGAGCATGCTCCGCATGTAAGGCAAAGATTCAAATTCCCCCCTTCAGGAAGAAGCTCTTTTACCTTGTCTATAAACATACTTTTTTTCTTGCCTCCAAGTTTGATTGCTGTTTCAGCCATATCGAATAATCCTCCGTAATATATTTTTAATTTCTTAAAGCACTTGGACCTAATTCTTTTATTTTTCTTTCCATGTCAATAGCAGCTGAAGAAAAATCCTGTCCCATATTTGAAGCCAGAGTGACGTACTTCAGTCTGTCGTTTTCAAAACCTGTCACTTCAAACATTCTGTGAACATCGCCTACCCGCATATTTGCAAATGTGTTTCCCTGTTCAGACTTGCAATTTCCACTATGGCAGGTCATGACTAAAACGCCGTCCGCTCCATTTACAAAAGCCGATAAAATATAATCAATATCAACCTTCCCCGCACATGGAACTTTAATTATCTTAAGCCCCGCCGGAAGCGGCATATTGAAAGCTTCAGCCATTTCTCCAGCCTCAAAAGCAGAGTTCTGGCAACAAAATGCAATGATATTCGGTTCATTATTTCCGGTTTCAATACATTTTTGAATTTGGACTTTAATATCTTCGTCTTTAAAGCCGCCTATTTGTATAGCATCCATGGGACATTCACTTGCGCAGATACCACATGCCTGGCATGCAATTTTAGATATAACGGCCTTATTATCTTCATCCCAGTAAATTGCGCCATGGGGACAACACCTGTAACAAGTAAGGCAGAAAACACATTTACCGGTATCAACAACCGCTTTTTCCTTTGGAACCATTCGTGTGCCGTCGCCAAGGAGATTTTTTACCTTAAGCGACATATTTTCAACATCCGTCCATATTAATGGCAAATCCTGTACTTCCCGAGTTGCGCCAACAACAAAAATTCCTTCCCTGTTTGAACAGACCGGGAAAAGATGGACGTTATCTTTTTGTAAAAAGCCGAGCGGGCCCATATCGATTCGTAAAAGTTCAGCAAGTCCCTCATTACTTTGATCAGCACAAACCGCCTCTTCAACAACCAGAAGATCGGGGGACAGCTCCATATCACGTCTTAATACATCGTCGTAAAAAGAAATAGTTTTGCCATCAGGGTTAATATTCGGCGCTTCTTTTAGTTTAAAATACGTTGCACCATTGTCTCGTGTATCTTTATAAATCATTTCAAGACCATCTGAAGCAACTTTTAAGTCTCCTGCATAGACATACGCATTGCAACCATCTGTTTCTTCAGCGGCTAAAACGCTGCGCATAACTCTTTCCATAACAAGGGGATACCCATCCTGCGCAAAACCTACAACAAAAGCTACAGTTTTATTTGCAAGTTTTTCCCTGCCTGACTTGTTATCAGGAGCCAATAGTTCTTCCATTTGTGATTGTGTAAGCACATTTTCTGAAAGGGAAAGCCCATACTTTTCATTCATAGGTTCGACAGAAAAATTGGTCGCAATTATAATTACTCCTACCTTTTTTCCTTTAAGCTCATTTTCCTTTGACAGTGTTACATTAAAATCACCCGTAACACCGGTTACGCCTTTTATCTGTGTTTGAGTGAAAACTTCAATCTTATTGTTCTTTTTTACCTGCCTTATAAGTTTTTCTAAACTTGCAAGCTCTTTCTTGTTTACGCTAAACAGGTAATTCGTTTCTTTCTGAAATCCAATGTCGGATTCTTTCTCAATCAGGCTAACCTTATATCCTGAAGCGGCTATCTCCGAAGCAGCCTTTAACCCCGTTAAACCGCCGCCAATAACCAAGACCTCGGTATTGATATTAATTTCTTCCATTTCAGCATTTATCATATCTGTCATTTGCTTACCCCCAAATATTTCATAACCTCACCAGCCGCCTGGGTTGCGTGGGCCATGGAAGCGGCAATGGTTTTTGGACCTTGTACGGTTCCGGCAATGAAAATGCCGTCCTTTGAGGTTGATGTTCTGTTAAACTTGTCTTTACAGGCAAAAAAACCATCTTGATTAAGATTAATGTCCAGCAGTTCTGATAATTGAGCATTGTCGGAACCGGGCATTATTCCGATGGATAGGACAACCATGTCAAACACCTCTTTAACAGACAGGCCGTCATCATCATTCATATATCGCATTTGCAATTTATCGCCTTTAATTGGATAAAGATCCACAGGTATATTTCGTACAAAACGCATGTCGGACTTGCACTTTTCATAAAATACCGGAAAGTTTTTCCCGGCATTCTGGATATCCATATAAAATACTGTAATATCAGTATCAGGATTTTTATATTTTGTCTGTTCAGCCATTCTCAAAGCATATGGGCAGCATACCTGTGAACACCACAAATTCCCAAGATTTTCGTCTCTGCTTCCCACGCATTGAATAAAGGCAACAGCTTTTGGTTCTTTACCGTCAGAAGGCCTCACAACTACGCCGTTTTTTCTGATAATACGTTCCAGGTCAAGACCTGTGACAACATTATTGAATTTATGATACCCGTATGTCCCTTTGATTTCAGCATTAAACGGATTAAAACCGCTTGCGAGTACGACTGCATCTATATCATCTATTTTGTTCACAAGTTCGATATCGTCAAAGGCTACAGCTCCATCAGGAATCTTCTTGCAACTGCTTTTGTCAACAACTACAAGCAAGGGAGAATTATTCTTTGAATATCCCTTTGCAAGCCCTCCTTCTGCCGAATCGGTTTGAGGGGAACTTTTTTTCAAACTTACTGAAAGTTTTCCGTTTTTATTGATTTTTTCAATTTCTGTTGCAAGATGAACCTTAATTTTAGGCTCGTTTACCACATTGTAAAGCATATCTTCTGCCGAGCATGCACCGCATGTCACACATTCATCCGTGGCCTTGCAGCAAAACTGGATTGCATACCCACCTAAAAAGCATGTCTTTTCAATAAGTTCCACATCAATATTGAGTTGTGACAACTCCCAGGCGGCCGTAAGACCGGCAATCCCTCCTCCGACGACCATCACTTTCTTATTTGCTGTGCTCAATTGAAAACTCCTTTATTTATAGATCGTTCTTTAATCTATACCTCTGGCCTGGGCAACACCTTTGCAAGCTCCGCAATTTCAGGCACTTTGTGTTCCCATTCAATAGCCATTAGATGAACTCCTGCTACACCTTTCATCTCTTTGAATTCTTCTATTTGCTCACAGGCCATTTTTATACCTTCATCAGCCTGTTTTTTCTTATCAACTCCTTTAATCCGGTTAATTATTTCATCAGGCACATCCATTCCGGGAACATTGTTTTTCATGTACCTTGCCATACCAAGACCCTTCATAGGAGTTACACCGGCAAGAATATAAACTTTTTCCGTAAGCCCCATATCGTTTGCCTGTTTAATCCATTCCCGCATCTTTTCCATATTATAAATGCATTGTGTCTGGATAAAATCCGCTCCTGCATTTATTTTTTTTGCTAAACGGTGAACCCTCCATTCGAAAGGATCTGCAAAGGGATTTGCAGCAGCACCGATAAATATTTCAGGCGGAGAATCGATATCGGCTCCGCCTAAAAATTTTCCATCATCCCGCATCTTCTTTACCATATTGATAAGCTGCATAGAGTCGATGTCAAAAACTCCTTTAGCCTGGGGATGATCTCCGAATTGCTGGTGGTCCCCTGAAAGGCAAAGCATGTTTTTAATTCCATGGGCACTGGCCCCCAGGATGTCGCTTTGCATGGCCAGGCGATTTCGGTCTCGGCACACCATTTGGTAATTAGGTTCAAGCCCCTCAGATAAAAGAATAATTGATGCAGCCCAGCTGGACATACGAACCATAGCTGTTTGATTATCCGTAATATTAACGGAATCAACATTTCCCTTAAGATAGCCGGCTTTTTTCTTGACTGCCTCAACATCTGTTCCACGAGGCGGCCCTACCTCACCGGTAAAGGCAAAATGTCCGGCTTTTAACACTTTCTCAAGATTACTCCCTGATTTCATATCAATATTTCCTCTGTATGTTAGTAATACCGCTGGTTATAAAAATTCAATTTTACTTTATGGCTGGTAACGTTCTTTATACGCGGGTTGTATAACCGTTCGAGGCGTCTGGTTCCGCCAGTCAGTAGGCGGACAGATCTCAAGGATATTGTCAAGGCGGCCCTGTTTTTCCAACCTTTCATATATCTGAAACCATGCGCATGGTTGATCTTTGTTGATTTCGCAACTACCCTGATTTGTACCGCCACAGGGTCCATTAAAAAGGCTTTTTGCACACATTGTTACCGGGCATATGCCGGCAGTCATTCCCAGCACACATGTTCCACACCCTCGGCATCTTTCTTCATACCAGCCAACATCTTTATTAACACCTATAAAGGTAGTATCTACAGCCGGGAAAACAGGTATTTGAGGAAACCTTTCAGCAAGGAACTGGATTCCGGCACCGCATGCCATAGACAACAAGGCATCATATTTACCTACTACATCGTCAAGTTCAGCTAAAAATTCCATGTCACATTGCCGCTCCAAAGTTGCAGCTCCAAGCTCGATGGGATTATCTTCCATTTTTCGTGCTATCTTAAGTTCGGCGTTTAAAACTCCCACCTCCTTTTCACCACCTGCAAGACAAACGGCAACACAAGTTCCGCAACCAACTGTTAAAACTTTTTTGTAGTCCTTTAATAGAATCTTAATTTCTTCAAAGGGCTTTTTCTGAGCAACAATCATTAGTCCTCCTGTTTTCTACCCCTTAATTCTTTATTAGCTAAACCGAATAACAAATACATGATTTACAATTTATACAAGAATTTTTTTATGTCAAATTATCCTAAAAGTGTCAAGAGAACTAATGTTATTATTAAAAAATAATTACATTTGAACGTATGATTATATAATAATTAAGCATGTTATAAATAAATGTAAAACTACTATTTTTGAAGAAAACGAAAGCGGTGAGCAGGTTGTACTTTTGAAACCAAAAAATGACCTTGAAACAGAGACCGCTGCGTGATAGTGTTAACTGGATTAAAGGCTCGCCTATATACCTGAAAATGTAAATTTGTTTTCGGAGTCTACGCTTACCTGAGCGAACTCTGAGGAGTTGCAAACTATGCCGGACAATAAATCCTCTGTCATTAACATCGCCCTTGTAGGGGGGAAAACTTACTGCAAGGAAGTCCTTGAAAAAACCAACCTTGGGTTTATCGATTCCGAGGTTAGTTCCCGTATTATTGCTGTCGCCGATCCAAACCCAGGCACTCCGGGAATGGCACTTGCCAGAGAACTGGGACTTAAGACGGTGAGCGACTATTACGAACTCTATTTGCCGGAGAATCATATCGACCTTATTATTATTCTTGCACCCGGAGAAGCCATTTTAGAGGATATTCTTGCAACGAAGCCGGACAACATTCGGGCTATGTCCTATTATACTTTCGAGATCTTCTGGAAAGCCATTGGTGTTCAGGAACAAAAGCTGAGGGAACGGAACGAAGAAGTCGAAACCATTCTTAACAGTATCCAGGACTTTATAATAGTTATCACACCGGACAAGGAAATCTTCGAAGTCAATGAAGCTTTTTTGCAGAAGATGGGGTATACATCTGATGAAGTGATCGGCCGTAAATGCTATGAGATTTTTCAGGGAGAGAATAGCGTTTTCTGTAACTCTGATGATATAAAGTGCCCTTTAAGCGAAGTTATCAAAAACAAAAAATATAACCGGCAGGTTATGCCCAGGTTAAATCGTGATGGCGAAACTCGCTATTTCGAGGTTGCCATCTTTCCCATATGGGAAAAAGATGGCAAAATTTCAAAATTTATAGAAGTAAGCCGGGATATTACGGAACGTAAAAAGGAAGCGGAAGAAATCACCAGGCGCCTTGAGCAGATGGTTGAAGAGCGGACTCTAAAACTAAAAGAAACTCATGCAAAACTGCTCCACCAGGACAAGATGGCCTCTTTGGGGAAACTTTCCGCTTCAGTTGTTCATGAGATTAATAATCCGATTGCGGGAATATTAAACCTTACCAAGTTGCTCAAGCGAATAACTGCTGACGGATCAATCCCGGCGGGAGATGTTAATGATTTCAACCAGTACCTGGAACTTATGGAGACGGAGACATGGAGGGTAAGCCGGATTGTCTCCAATCTACTTACCTTTTCCAGACAATCCGAGATGGGATTTAAAAAGGTAAATATTAACCGGCTGATCGAAAAGACGCTTATTTTAAATTCTAATCTGCTTATGATAAATCAGGTCATGGTTAAAAAGGACCTGGATTCGAATCTGCCTGATATGGTCGGTTCAGAGGACCAGCTACAGCAGGCTTTTATTAATTTTATTTCGAATGCGGCAGAAAGCATGGAAACAGCCGGAAATGGTGTTCTGAACGTAAAGACATGGTATTCCCCTGTTGATGATAAAATCAAGATCGCATTTAAAGACAATGGTGTCGGTATTCCTCAAGAAAACTTTTCAAAGCTTTTCGAACCATTTTTTACCACTAAAAAAAAAGGCAAGGGGGTGGGACTCGGTCTTTCCGTTGCATACGGCATTATCGAGGAACATGGCGGTTCTATCCATGTTAATTCAAAAGAAGGAAAAGGCACAACTTTTAATATTAAACTTCCACTGAAACAGTTATCCTTTGCACAGAACCGGAACGGAGGTGCCCATGAGCAGCACTAAGATATTTATCGTTGACGATGAATTAGTTATGCGCAAATCACTAAGCGGATGGCTGGAACGTGACGGCTATGAAGTTGATACTGCGGAGAGTGGAGAAGAAGCTATAGAAAAATTAAAGGAGACCCGTTTTGACCTCCTCCTGGTCGATATAAAAATGGAAGGAATAAGCGGACTGGACGTTTTAAAGCATGTCAGGGAAAACGATCCTGATATGGCCGTAGTCATGATTACCGCATATGGATCTATTTCAACTGCAATTGAAGCTATGAAGAATGGAGCCCATGATTATCTGCTAAAACCCTTTGATCCTGATGAGCTTGGAGTGCTCATTGAAAAGATCGTTGAACAACAGGCACAGGCGCGTGAAAATCTTTTTTTAAAGGAACAATACAAAGACCGAACCAGGTTTGAAAGTATGATCGGTCAATCAAAACCGATGCAAGAGGTCTTCGACCTTATCCAGGATGTTTCGTCCATGGATTCCACGGTTTTGATTACAGGTGAAACTGGTACAGGCAAGGGGTTGGCAGCCAAGGCCATCCACACGAACAGCCCCCGCAGCGAAGGTCCGTTTGTGCTGGTCAACTGTGGTGCAATCCCGGAAAATCTTATGGAAAGTGAGCTCTTCGGTCATCAGAAGGGGGCTTTTACTGATGCCAAAGAAACGAAGAAAGGACGGCTGGAACTTGCCCATGACGGCACCCTTTTTCTGGACGAAATAGGAGAGATCAGCATGAGAATGCAGATAGATCTCCTGCGGGTGCTGGAGGATCGTGTCTTTTATCGGGTCGGCGGCACTCAGCCACTTGAAGCCGATTTTCGGGTTGTTGCGGCCACTAATAGAAATCTGGAAAAGGCGATTAAGAATGAAACATTTCGCGAAGATCTTTATTACCGCCTGAATGTAATAGCATTTCAAATGCCCCCCCTCCGTGAGCGCAAAGAAGATCTACCGCTTCTGGCTGAACACTTTCTCAGACGGTTTTCCCAGGAGACAAATAAGCCTGTTGATAAGATCAGTCGCGCGGCAATAGATGAAATGATGCTTTATGAATGGCCTGGTAACGTCAGGGAACTTGAAAATGCCATTGAGAGGGCGGTGGTTGTGGGAAAAGAACGCGAGATTCGTCCTGAAAATTTGCCTTTCCGGCTTTCCGATGACCCCACCTTCATTTCAAAAAACGCTCTAAAGGATATTGAAAATGCCCATATCAAAAAAATTCTTGATAATAACCAATGGAATATAGCTAAAAGCTCAAAAATTCTGGGTATTGATCGCACTACTCTTTACAGCAAAATCAAACGCTATAATATTAAAAAACCGGATTGATTACCTTATCAGAACATAGCATTGTTATTTCGCCGATAGGAGATATAGACAGCGAGCTTTTTGAACCTATCAGCATAGAGATCAACCGGATTTTTAGTTACAAAACCGAAATAATACCCCTTTTGCAGGATGTAAACTTTGCCTTTGATCCAGGCCGCAAACAGTATCATTCTACCCCTATTCTGGAAAAACTTGCTAAGAAAGCCCCGCCTCAGACCATTAAGGTACTCGGAATTACAGAAGTGGATCTCTTTATTCCGATTTTAACTCATGTTTACGGAGAAGCACAGCTGGGTGGAACTGCCTGCATCATTTCGACCTATCGACTTGCTGAAGGTCTTTCTCTTGCGGCTGATAAAGATACATATTACGGCAGGGTTGCTAAAGAGGCGGTTCATGAACTGGGTCATACATTTAAACTTCGCCATTGTAAGGATAATGCCTGTATAATGCACTATTGCCGGAGCATAAAAGATGTGGACAGGAAATCAGAACAGCTTTGCAGGTATTGCAAAACTCTTTTAGAGGATGAAATGAAAAGGATGGCAAAAAAGTAAAGAATCCACGCTCGAATGACCTGGCATTGATTACCTTTGCAAGGGGTTCCATCGTAAACACCACACGTTGCGAGTTGCGGGATACGGGGTTACGGGTTATAAAAAAGGATTATTTCCGATTAACAACTCGCAACTCGCAACTCGCAACCCGGAATACCTGCGTGATAGGCACAAACAAGTTGAAAAAGACGCGTTATGGTTAGCGATAAATGTCGTTGCAGGGTTATGTATGCAGGAAAAGTTTTGTTAGCCTTCCCCATCCGATTTCAGGCATTTTCCCGCAAATATCGTCTCCCAGGTGCCCGCCGTCCGCTGCCAGGGGAACTGTATCTTCTATAACCTGGTAAAGGCGACCGACCTCTTGTTTCAGAAAATCTTCTGTTTCACTGCTTATCATAAGGTTTTTCAAATCATTACGAAGATTATTGGAATGAATCCTTAAAACCCAGCCTTCAGAGTAAGGATGCTGATTGGCCAGGTTTCCCTTCTCTCTCAGGGCGGGATTAATGGCTGTAACAACTCCGCTGACAGGAGAGAGCACTTTAGCTTCGTACCGGCCACGATTTATTATGATATCAGGACGATCCTGTTCTACTTCCTTGCCCATAAGA
>Ga0190284_1001374_pt1 | contig 10988 bp, 8 predicted proteins | sample 48691812_MG_FD_161668 | JGI IMG/M metagenome (GOLD analysis project Ga0190284, IMG submission 161668) | Hydrothermal vent microbial mat bacterial communities from Southern Trench, Guaymas Basin, Mexico - 4869-18-1-2_MG | ecosystem: Environmental > Aquatic > Marine > Hydrothermal vents > Microbial... | reverse complement strand
CAGCACCTCTGGAAAGAGCGAGCGGGGAAAGTCAAAAAAGTCAAACATGGCGTCAGACCAGGCGCGCTTTTCGACGTCGAACAGCAAGGTACCGCTGGCCTCGGAATAGTCGGTGACCATCTGGCCGGTGAGTCTGAACTTGATAAAATCCTTGGCGACCAGTATCCGCTCGACTTGATTCCACACCTCCGGCTGGTGATCCTTGACCCATTTGACTTGCGGGGCGGTATAGGTGGGCGTGGCAAAGTTCCGCGTTTCCTGGAAAATCAGTTCTTTGGCGTCGGCATCCTGGTTGATGTGGTCAACGATACCGCTCGACCGTTGATCCATCCAGGTGATGGCCGGACGCAGCACCCGGTTTTCCGCATCCAGATAAACCTGGGTGTGCATCTGCCCGCAGATACCGATGCCGGCTATGTCGTCGAAAGCGGCTGGATATTTGCTTTTGAGGTTCTGGCAAGCGGTGACTAAACCGGTCCACCAGGCTTCCGGGTTCTGTTCTGCATAGCCGGGCTGCGGTGAAAGGATCGGGTATTCACAGTATTCAGAACCGATCAACCGGCCGTTCTCGGTCAGCAAAGCGACCTTGAGTCCGGTCGTGCCGAGATCAATTCCCATAAAATTGCTCATATCGTCCGCCTTTTCTGTTGATATTGCTCGCTCAGATAGTTGATTACCATCACCAGGATGAGGATGCCCCCCCAGATGGCGATAGTCAAAAAGTTACTGACGCGCAAGAGATTGAGGCCGCTAGAGATGATCTGTAGAATGACCAGGGCGATAACCAGGCCAGAAACTTTGCCAAAGCCGCCGGCGGCGCTGGTTCCTCCCAGTACAGAGGCCAAAACCGTCATCAATAGATAAGATTCGCCATAATCCGCCTTGGCCGAGTTGAAACGAGACATCATGATAATGGCCGCGATGCCGGAATAGAGGCCAGAAACCAGATAGGTCTTTAGCAGGACGCTCGCGTTATTGATTCCAGAAAAATAGCAGGCGGTGGGGTTCGAGCCGAGCATATAGATGCTCACCCCCATGCGAGTGCGGGTCAACAGCAGCGCCATCAGGGCCGCGCAGGCGATAAAGACGATCATCGGCACGGGGATACCCAATATCTGCCCGTTGCCGATAAAACGGATCGGTTCGGGAAAACCGGAAATGACGTATCCCCTGGTCATGACGATGGCCACCCCATTCAGGAGCGTCATCGTACCCAGCGTGGCTAGAATGGGAGAAACCTCCACCCTGGCGATCAGAAAGCCGTTCAACAGACCAATCGCCGCCGATGTCAACAGCCCCGCGCCGACCGCCAGAATGATGATGGCAAACGAAGCGGCCCCGGTGGCTTCTGGGGCCACGAATCGCGTCAGGATCAGAGCCGTGACGATTCCGGTCAGGTTTGCCGAGGCGATGATCGAGAGGTTGATCCCCGCCGTCAGCATCGTCACCATCATAGCCAGGGAGAGTATGCCCAGTTCGGGCAGTTGAAAGGCCATAGACTGAATGTTCCCAATCCGCAAGAACTGGCTGCCGTTCAAAGCCCACATCAGCAAAAATATGCCGCTCATCACCAAACCCAGGATGATGGTATCTGAGAATTTACGGTTCAACGTTCTACCTCCAGATTCACTCGATTTCTACCGCGATAGCCCGTTTCTTTTTCCTCTTGTGCCGGTAAGCGTTGGCGCTCACACTGATGACGATGGTCAAACCGATGAAAACGTTGTACCAAAAAGAAGAGACCCGCATCATGGTCAGACCATTACCCATTATTGCGACCAGCGCTACCCCCAGCATAGTCCCCCACAAGCTCCCGACCCCCCCGGTCAGACTGGCTCCGCCCAAAATGACCGCGGCCAAGACGTCCAGTTCCTTGCCCACGATAGAGTTGGGGGCCACCGTTTGCACCAACAGGGCCAGAATCACGCCTGCAATGCCGGCCATCCATCCCATGAACGAGTAGACAAACAGTTGCAAGCGCAAAATATCAAAGCCCACCCGCCGGGCCGAAGTCGGGTTGCCGCCCATGGCGTATATGCCCCGGCCGATCATCGTGTAACGGAGAATCAGCCACGCCAATGCCAGGAGCGCGAACCAGATCACGGTAATGATGGACAAGCCATACTTGATACCCGCGGCGTTAGTCAGGGTGAACACTCTGATCTCGGTAAATTCCCGGAACCAGGGGGGCAGGGCATAGATCCACTTTCCGCCCGAAAAAACCGTTAGCAGGCCATAATAAATGTTCAGGGTGGCAATGGTCGTGATGATGCTGTGGATATTGAAAAAATGGATGATGACGGCGTTGACCATACCCAGGATGATGCCGATCACGCTGGCGATCAGAAAGGCAGTGAGCATATTGCCCCCGTATCGAACAATGATCACGGCCATGACGTACATCGCCACAGTAGCCACCGCCGTGAACGAAATATCAATACCGCCCGAAATCAATACAAAAAGCACCCCGATAGCCAAAATCCCCACAAAGGAATAACTCTTTAGCAGGTCGAAAAGATTTTCCAGGGTCAAAAAACTGGGGTTCACCCAAGTGATGATGACGCACAGGAGTACGATCACCAAAAAGACAAAAGTTTCATAGGAGGATAATAATCTTTTCATATCCAGTTCCCCAAGACATAAAGCTGCCAGAAACCAGGTTTTTTCTGGAAAACCTGGTTTCTTCCCCGTTAGTCGGCCCGATTGATACAATCTTGGATCGCGTCTTCTGTGGTCTGCGCTGTATCAAATTCCGCAATGAACTTGCCTTTGTGCATCACGATGACGCGATTGCAATTGTGAAACACTTCTGGTATCTCGTCCGAAACAATAATGATACCCATGCCTCGACCGGCCAACCCCCGGATGGTATCGTGAATCGCGCTCTTGGCGGCCACGTCAATCCCGACCGTCGGCCCGTCCAGGATCAGAATTTGCGGCTCAGTGGCGATCCACTTGGCCAGTACCACTCGCTGTTGATTCCCTCCCGAAAGGGTCTGCACCGGTGAATCAGCCGAAGGCACCTTGATCGAGAGTTCCTTGATCCATCTGGCGACGCTATCCTGCATTTTGTCTGCATCAATCAGCCCCAGCCCATTCAGCAGCTTTTGGAGAATGGTCACGACGATATTCTTGCCCACCGATTGTTGCATGATCAGCCCTTGCACCAGCCTGTTCTCTGGCACATAGCCAATACCCAGTTTGACGGCCTCCTGTACAGAAGCGATTTTTACCAGTTGGCCCTGGATCAACACCTCGCCCGACTCGGCTGGATTCAACCCAAACAGGGAGAGGGCCAGTTCGGTCCGTCCTGACCCCAGCAAACCGGTGATACCCAGAATTTCCCCTGCGTGGAGCCTAAAGCTAATGTCCCTGAAATTCCCTGGTTTGGAAAGGCCCCTCGCTTCGAGGAGAATATCCTCTTGTTCCTCTACAGTATACCTGGTGTATGCGAGCTTTTTGCCCGTCATGAGCATGGTGAGCTTTTCATCACCCAATTCCTGGCTGGCAAAAGTGCCCACCTTTTCACCGTCGCGCAGAATGGTGACTCTTTCCGCAATCTGAAAGACCTCGTCGAGCTTGTGGCTGACGAACATGGTGGCAATGCCCTTGGATTGCAAGTCCTTTACCACCGCAAAGAGCGATTCCACTTCCTTTCTGGTCAGGGCACTAGTAGGCTCGTCCATAATGACCAGCCGGACATTGTGGGTCAAGGCCCTACAGATAGCCACGAGCTGTTGATCCGCCAGTGGAATGTCCGCCACCAGTTCATCCAGAGGCAGATTTGCGCCGATTCGGCCCATCGCTTCTCTGGCAATGTTCCGCATCTCCCCCCAGTTGATGAACTTGTGTCCCTGGGCTATCGTCTGGCTCAAGGCGATGTTTTCCGCCACGGTCAGGTTAGGGAAAAGAGACAAATCCTGGTAGATCACCTCAATTCCCTTGTGGATGGCGTCAATAGCGTGATAGTCGCGGAACCGTTCGCCGTCAATCTCAATATGCGACCCGTCGTCTGGCCTGACCACCCCAGAGATGATCTTGATCAAAGTTGATTTTCCAGACCCGTTCTCTCCCACCAGACAGTGGATCTCGCCCTTGTGTACCTCGAAATCAACAGCGTTCAGAGCCTGCACTCCCACGTACCGCTTGCTGATGTTTTTCATGGAAAGAAATAGTTCTGTCATGGGATACCCACCATTTACTGTTGATGGCTTACGCTTGTTGTCCAGAGAGAGCCTGATCCGTTAACATCCTGAAATCCGTGTTCTCAAGCCTGAAGGGGGTCTCTTTACGAGAAAGAGACCCCCTTTTCGTGAAATACTTTAGAACCCAAAGTCCTCAGCGTTATCGGCAGTGATGTCAACCATAGCATCCACCTTGATCACGTTGCCATCAAGAGTGATCTTGCCAACTCCGGGCACTTCCATGCCATCGGTGATCTCTTTACCTTGCAAAAGCTGCAACGCCACCCACGTCATCGAGTAGCCGGCGTCACCGGGATCCCAGAGGATACCGTGATCCATAGAACCGTCTTGGAGATAGGGCGCCGCGTGGCCCGGGAGCACAGTGCCGACGACGGAGACAACATCGGTCAATCCCTTTTCCTTGAGCGCCTGGGCCGCTCCGGGAGGCCCCAGACTGCCAAAGCCGATGATCCCTCGCAGATCGGGATATGCTTTGAGCAACTCGAGGGTTTTCTGCTTGGAGAGTTCCTGATCCTCGCCACAAGGAATGCGCTCGGTGACGAGTTCCAGATTGGGGTACGCTTCTGCGGCGTATTTTATACCTTCATCGGCCCACAGGTTATGCAGGGGCACGGTCAGCGAGCCAACAAATATGGCATACTGCCCGGAATCACCCATGTTCTCGACCAGCATATCCCAGTGATGACGGCCAAACTCTACATTGTCAATCAACTCCAGGTCATAGTCGTTGCCCACCTGGTCGGGTGACTCGTGGGTGACGATAATGATGCCCGCTTCCTTGGCCTTGGCAAAGACTGGTTCCAGGGCTGTGGCATCGTTGGGCACCACGGCAATGGCATCAACGCCCTTGCTGATCAGGTCCTCGATGATCCGGGCCTGCTGGGCCGGGTCTGCGTCTGCCGGCCCCAACTGATAGGCGTTCACGCCAAAATCTGTCGCTGCCTGGTTCACTCCTTCTTCCATACGGTTGAACCAGGGGATGCCGGTGATCTTGACGACGGTGACAATCTCAAACTCTTCGGATGTTTCTGGTTCAGAGACCTCTGGTTCGGATGGCTCTGGTGTAGATGTGCTACAACCGGCGATGATTAGCGCGGTCGCCAGAAAAACCGAAACAAGTAACAACCAACTTTTACGCGCGTTCATACTTTTTCTCCTTTTTCTTGTGTCAGAAGTAACTAGGATACGAACGAACATCCAATCTTATTTTTAATTTGTACCTCCTTTCTATTTTGACTTGTTAGCGCAACTGTTTACGAGTTTTTGAGCAGTGATGTGATCGGTGATCAAGATGTTGAGATATTGCCCGCGCAAGGCGCCTAGAATCGCCTCGAACTTGTCTTTGCCGCCGGCCACTCCTATCCTGCGATTGATACGCAGCAACTGCTCGATAGGAATGCCCACCACGCGCTGGCACAGGCTAGAGTTGACGAGAACGCCATCACTGTCATAGTATCGAGACATAATATCGCCGACTGCCCCCAGTGATTTTAACCCGACAGTAACATCTTCAGACAAAAGACCGGCTCTTCCCCAAAGAGTATCGGCGGCGATAGTGCCTATGCCGAAAAAGGCCATGTTGGCCTCACTGGCCAGGTCGAACACCTGGCGAACCTGGGCATCCGCCATAAAGGTCTGCTGCGTTTGGGGACTGTCCACGACGCCTGGGGCTTGAAGAATATAACACTCTCCCCCCAAACGCGCCGCTAAATTGCGGGTCAGAGATATGGCGTGCACATCGGTCATCTGCGGCGTAAGTCCGCCATTCATCTGAACGACCTTGACGCCCAGATCCGTTTTCGGCTGCATAGCGTCAACCATAGCCTTCATGGTCGTCCCCCAGGCAAAGCCAATCACATCGTTCGCCTGAATCGTCCTTTCCAAATAATCCGCTGCCACCGGCCCTAACTCGCGGGCAATACCGTGCGGTGAATCATAATTGAAGGTTTCTATCACCACTGCTTCGACCAGGCCAAAACGCCGTTCCAGCGATCTTTCCAGGTCAGGGTAAACGCCAGGGGGAACCTCGATAGAGATTTGGATAATGCCCTCGTCATGGGCCTTGGAGAGGAGCCGGGAGACGGTTGACCGGGACATGCGCAAAGTGTCGGCAATCTCTTGCTGTGTCGCGCCATCCTCAAAATACTGTTTGGAAATCTTTATCAACAAGTGGTATTTGGAGTGGGCTTCCATTGGATACTTAATGGTCTGCACAGATGTGCAATGCCAGGCAAATGTGCATACATATTTATTATAACACAGACCTCAAAGGTTGTCAAGCCAGTTGGATGCTGGCCAGCAATGAAGAATACGCGAGCCAGTGATGAGGCGCTAAGGTGAGAGAGGGAATGAGCAAAGGGGGATATTACCCCAAAAACCTGTACCAGTAGGTAATGTGTAAGTTGACCTCCTCTGGCAAGTGTGAGATCATATCATACACAGAGGAGGCAAACATGGGGAAGCGGTATTCGGCGAAGCTCAAGTTCCAGGTAGTCATGGAGTTGTTGGCCGGTGGCAAGACGGCAGCGCAGGTGGCCAAGGTGTACGGGATCCACCCCAACACGGTCAATGCCTGGAAAAAGACCTTCCAGGAGAAAGGGCCCGATATCTTCGCCGAGGACAACATCGTGGCCCAGTACGAGCGACGGATTGCAGAGCTGGAGCAGTTGATCGGCAAGAAAGAGGTGGAGATCGCACTTTTAAAAGGCTTCTTGAGCTCCAGGCGATGAGGCCGGAGCAGAAGGTGTCCCTGGTAAAAGCGGTGAAGGACACATACGGTCTCAACTGCGCGCTGACGGCGGTGGACCTGCCGAAGTCGACGTGGTACTACCACCAGGATGACAAAGTGGACTACGAGGAGAAGTACGCCCACCTGCGCCCAATCCTGGAAGCCATTGCCCGAAAGTATCCTGAATACGGGCTGCCCCGGATCATGGTTGAGTTGCGGGATGCCCACCACTGTCACGTCAATCACAAAGTGGTGGAGCGATTGCTGGGTCTGTGGGACTTGAGTATCCTGCGTGGCACGCGCCGGCGTAAACCCAGCGGTGTCCAACGAGCGATTCTGGAAGCCGGTGGAAAGGCCAATTTGGTAGCCCAAATGGAGAAAATCGGCCTCTTTGAGGTGATTTACACCGATTTCACGGAGCTTTTGTACGCTGACGGACATCGAAAAGCGATCCTGATGCCCATCATCGGTCACGCCAGCAAGATGGCGTTCGGATGGGCCGTCGGCGAGAGCGACGACACGCCTCTGGCATTGCGAGCCTGGAAGCGGGCTAAAGAGACATTTCAGGGACTGAACATCTCTTTCGCGGGAATGGTCATGCACCACGACCGAGACCCTGTCTATACCGGCTACGGATGGACCTCGCAGTTGCTCTTGAAAGATGAGCTGCGACTCTCGTATGCCCTGCGAGGAGCCAAGGACAACCCAGAGATGGAGTCCTTCAACGGGCGATTCAAGACCGAGGGACATTCGCTGTTCCTGGAGGCTCAAAGCCTCGATGAGTTGGTCGCAATTGTGGATGACAGGATGTGCTACTACAACACCGAGCGGCGACACTCTTCCATCGGCTATGTGCCGCCGTTGACGTACATCGAACGCACACGTTCGGACTTTAACATACGACCTTAGGCTGGGCACCGTCCAAGTCGCAGATTGCTCCAGCCTCTCAGGAGAGAGACCGAAAGGCTCCTTGTCGGAGTTGCGCCCTCTTCCTCCGTGTGGTATCATTCGTTTGCCCAATAGGGGGAGGGGGAAAGGGCTGTTTTCTTGTCCCTTCTCCCTTCCCTTGGGCTGGCTTGACTGACCACCGGTGGCCGGAGGGCTCGTAGAACACTTCCAGAGGATCACAATAAACACAGCTCCAAGTGGTACATATTTTGGGGGCAACCTCAGCGCCTATCAGCCGCGCGAAAACAGCAGCGTTTTTGCGTTTGTTGGTAATCTTGAAGTGAGGTGAACGTTGCAAATCCGGCGCGGCGCGTGAGTTCGATCCCGTTAGCCCGCTTAACGGAGGGGAACAATGAAAAGTGTTACATCGGTATTCTTTTTTGTGACCATACTTTCCGTTGCTATAGCGCTATCACCTACATCAACACTGGCACCGCAAGGGGAGACCATTATCGTCACCAGCCCTGCAGACAGCGGCCCCGGTACCCTGCGTCAGGCTCTCCTGGACGCGCAGAATGGCAACACCATCACCTTCGACCCCGTCATCTTCCCACCCACCGCGCCGGTCACCATCTCCATCACTAGCGAACTGCCGCAGATCCTTGTGAGCAACCTCACCATCGACGCCAGCAGTGCCGGAGTGATCCTGGATGGCAGCAACGCACCAGGGGACTGGGTGGGCGGCCTGCAGATCGTGTCATCTGGCGGAAACAGGATCCAGGGGCTTCAGATCTCCAACTTCTCGGGTCGGGCGATCGATATCAGCGGGGATGCGCAATATAACGTGATTGGCGGCGATCGCAGTGTGGGTACAGGGCCTTTCGGCCAGGGCAATCTGCTCACTCGCAACGGCAACGGCGTCATTCTGTCGACTGGCGGCACTTCTGCCAACACCGTCACGGGCAATCTGATCGGCACGGATGCGGCGGGCGAGAGCGCCTTGGGTAACAACACTGGTGTCTGGATTTGCGAGGGCGCTCACGGAAACACCATCGGTCCAGACAATGTAATCGCTCATAACGGCGGAGGTGGCGTTGTGGTGCAGCACCAAGGTTCGGAGCACAACACCATTACCCAGAACAGCATCCACGACAATGGCTCGGCGGGCATTGCCCTGGGGGCAGGAGGCAACGCAGACCTGGTCGGACCTATCCTCTTCGGCTTTGACCTGGGCGCGGGCACCCTGGCAGGTGCCACGTGCTCCAACTGCACGGTCGAGGTGTTCTCCGACAACAGCGACGAAGGAGCGGCCTACGAGGGCCGGACAACGGCAGATGGCACAGGCTACTTTACCTTCGACAAGGGCGTTCCCCTTACTGGCCCCCACCTGACCGCCACGACCACCGACGTTGACGGCAATACGAGCGGATTCTCACTGCCGACGACGGGTCCCATCGGATCCCTGAACCTGCAACAGGGAAACGATCTGCCCATCACGCAATTCGTGCCCAAGCAGTCGAGTGAGCTGGCCGACAACCGCATTGGAGCCCAGTTCGACAGCTACGGCTACCCGGAATTCTACGACTTGGAGATTTACCCCCGAGGTGTGAAGCGAGCCCGCACGGCCATTAACGGTCTTGAACCTGAGCTGGTGGACTGGGACAAGCCCGAAGACTCGGTTCACCCCGACCACGACGCCGTGTTGACGAGGATGGCCGACAACGGCCTGACGATCACCTACGTGCTCCTATTCTGGGACAAGGCGACCTATCCTGGCGGAGAGGGCGCGCCCTGTGCCAGATTCAAGACAGAGGGGGAAATAGAGAACTATCTGGAGTTTGTGCGGTTCATTGTCCGCCACTTTAAGGACCGCGTCCAGTACTTTGAGATGTGGAATGAACCGGATATCCAAGGGTATTGCCCCAAATGGATAGAGGTGGCTGACTATGTCAACCTCGTCGAGCGAACGGTTCCCGTCATCCGCGAGGAGTATCCTGAGGCGAAAATCGTGGTTGGTGGGGTCTCGAATACCCGTTTTCCCAACGCCTACGACTACCTGTTCGACGTCCTGGAGTCCGACATCATGCCGTTGGTCGACGTGGTTGCTTGGCACCCCATGTATGGAACGTCGCCAGCCTACGAGCTCTACCGGGAATACTACTACGAATATCCCTCCTTCGTGCAAGAGATCAAGGACGTGGCTGCCGCCCACGGCTTTGATGGAGAGTACCAGGCGGACGAGATAGGCTGGGCCACCCCTGAGACTGCTGTTCCCGATCAACCTTGGGTGTACAGCCCGACGGTAGCTGCCAAGTACCACGGCCGGGGCATTCTGATGCACCTGGGTATGGACATTGGCGTGGGGGCGCCCGATGATAACATTGTCGTGCGCAACCTATGTACCGCGATGGCCGGAGCCGCACCTGTGCCGATGCCCGTGCAGATACAGAGCACAGTGACGAACATGGTGAGTTACACGTTTTCTCTGCCCGATGGTGACCACTTGGTTGCCCTGTGGACGGATGGTGTGGCGGTGGAACACGATCCCGGGGTACCGGTCACGCTTACGCTCCCTGGTTTGTCCGATCACAGGGTGATGGGCATTGACGTCCTGCATGGCTTTGAGCAAGAGTTGATCGCTGGCGAGGAAGACGGAAATCTGGTCGTCCGCGGGCTGCTGGCGAAGGATTACCCAATACTGATCCGGCTTATCTCACCGAAGCGTGTTTACCTGCCTATTGTGTTGAAGGGTCACCCTCGGTAACGGATTGTGCAATCTTCGTCACAAGAACCGCAAGTCGCCAACTGTTGCGCCGTCACGTGAATCGGAAGTACGTGAAAGCAAGAGCGGGCTAACCCCCGCTGGAGCTGACCGGGCTATCATGCTCCGAAATCGAGGTTGGTCACGTTGTCTTAGTAGGCTTTCTGGCGAGGTTGATGTAGTAGACCCGCCCGGCAGCTCAGCTTTTCCGTTAGCCGCCAACTCGTTTGGCTGTGCCGTAGAAGAACAAACAATTCAAAGGAGGTTTGACAATGTCGTTTCGCATATCACCCGTATGGTGGCCGGTTTTGGCTGTGGCTTCCCCGGTTATCGTCCCTTGGTTACTTGTCAGAAACCGTCACTTCCAGGAAGACCGCGCCCGGGCTGCTGAACTCAACCAGGAGCG
>Ga0190284_1001373_pt1 | contig 10989 bp, 11 predicted proteins | sample 48691812_MG_FD_161668 | JGI IMG/M metagenome (GOLD analysis project Ga0190284, IMG submission 161668) | Hydrothermal vent microbial mat bacterial communities from Southern Trench, Guaymas Basin, Mexico - 4869-18-1-2_MG | ecosystem: Environmental > Aquatic > Marine > Hydrothermal vents >... | reverse complement strand
CATTGTATGCACTTTTAGGATAACGTCTTTTTATCCTTTCAAAATTGTCGATGGCCTCCTTTTTATCCGACTTTTTATATGAACGCTTATAAAGCTCCATATAGAGATTTCCGCTCATATACAGGCCGGCTGCCGCCCATTTTCCTGAAGGGTCATGCCGGTAAACCGCCTGAAACTTTTTGATACACGCCAGCCAGTTTTCTCTGTACTTTTGCTTTCTGGCGTTTTTTTTTAGCTTCCTGTAGCAGGCTTCTGCTTCAAAATATTTATCCTCAGCCGTCTCAGCAGATATTTCAGCAGGCCATGCAATAAAAACAAAACAGCATATCAGACAAAACGATATAATGAGTTGTTTATGGTTGCCCATACCATAGTGCTTTTTAAATATTTTCGTTTGTTTTGTAATCATGTAGATGTTTTGTCTTCCGGGTTATGAGTTGCGGGGAATATAAAAGGATTACTACCTGTTGAGCCTCCTTGCTTCCAAGCTTCCGAGCTTCCCAGCCTCCAAGCATATGTGCCTCCCAGCCTTTTTCACCGTGTTATGTTTTTCGCTTTTTCCCTCAGTTCATCAAGATAATTCAGCGCATCCAGAGGTGTCATTGCCGATATGTCAAGATTGCTTAAATTTTCTATTATTAATCTTTCGGGTTTGCGGAAAAGTTTAATTTGTACGTGCCTCTTTTTAGAATCATCATCATCTCTATCCGGAGCAAGTGTATCATTTAAGCTGAATTCACCATTTTCAATTTTAGAAAGAATTTTTTTTGCTCGTATTAACACTTCGTCCGGAATACCTGCAAGCCGTGCAACCTGTATACCATAGCTTCTATTTGTGCCACCTTCAACCAGTTTTCTTAAAAAAATAATTTCATCATTCCATTCTCTTACCGCTATATTGAAATTCTTAACACGGGTTTTTTTCAATGCAAGTTCAGTCAATTCATGGTAATGGGTGGCGAATAATGTCTTCACCCCCTTTTTTTTTAAGTCGTGCAGGTATTCTGCAACAGCCCATGCGATAGAAAGCCCGTCAAATGTGCTTGTTCCTCTTCCTATCTCGTCTAAAATTACAAGGCTCTGCTCAGTTGAATTGTTTAAAATATTTGCAGTTTCCTGCATTTCAACCATGAAAGTACTCTGGCCCCCGGAGAGATTGTCAAGAGCACCAACACGGGTAAATATCCTGTCTGTGATATTAATCGAGGCCGTTTTAGCAGGCACAAAAGAACCCATTTGCGCCATGAGAACAAGAATTGCTACCTGTCTCAAAACCGTTGACTTTCCCGCCATGTTAGGACCGGTTATAATAAGTATCTGGTTTTCACGATTGTCCAGCTTTATTGTATTTGGAACAAAACGTTCTCCGGTTATCATTTTTTCGACAACAGGATGACGGCCTTCTTCAATAAATATCTCTCCGTCCACATTCATCTTAGGCCTGTGATAATTATTTTGATCTGCAATTTCAGCGAGATTAAGTATACAGTCCAGACCGGCCAAAAAACTCGCAACAACCTGAATACTTGAATTATTCTTTACAACCTCTTCTCTTATCTCATTAAATATTTCATATTCAAGTTTGGCCCGTCTTTCTTCAGCGCCAAACACCCTGGATTCAAAAGTTTTCAGTTCATTTGTAATATAGCGCTCCGCGTTCACCAGGGTCTGTTTCCGGACATAATTTTGAGGAACATTTTTCGAACGCGCTTTTGGAACTTCTATATAGTATCCAAATACCTTGTTATACCTTACTTTTAAAGTATTTATTCCTGTTGATTCCCTTTCCTTAACTTCGAGCTGTGCAATATAACTTTTGCCGCTGCGGCTGACTTTTATAAGCTCGTCAAGTTCTTCGTTATATCCGGTTTTTATTATCCCTCCTTCATTTATTACAGGAGGCGCATCTTCCCTAATTGATTTTTCAATTAATTCAGCCAGATCAATAAGATTATCTAACTTTTCACTGCAAATAAAATATTTGGACTCAAGCCCTGAAATAAATGACCATATTTCCGGCAATTTTTTTAACGAACGTTTTAAAGCAACAAGATCTTTTGCATTGGAATGCCCCATGGAAATCTTGCTTCCGAGACGTTCCAGATCGTAAACTGATTTCAGGCATTCTATAATACTTCTTCGAATATGAAGGCTGTTTTTTGCCTCCTGCACAGCATCCAGTCTGGACTCTATCTCCTTTACGTTAATCAGCGGATATCGCAACCATCTTTTAAGGAGTCTGCCGCCCATTGCCGTTACCGTATTGTCAATTATTCCAAGAAGGGTCCCCTGCCCTGAACCTGTCCTGATATTCTTTATTATCTCAAGATTTTGAAAGCTTATATCATCAAGCCACAGATAATTGCTTAATACATATGTTTCTATCCTTGAGATATGTTCTGTTTTTTGTTTCTGGGTTTTTCGGATGTAATAAATAAGTGCGCCTGCGGCACTTATTCCTGCCTTAAGATTCTCACAACCGAACCCTTCAAGGGAGAGTGTATTAAACTGGTTAAGGAGTCTTTCACGGCCCCTTTTATGCTCAAAAACGGTTCTTTCAAGAAAGGTTACTGCTTTTTCCGAAATAGCATTTAAAATTGGAGAAAAAAACGGATCGTTTCCGGAAGATTCCGGTAAAAGAACTTCGCTTGGCGATATTCTTAAAGCTTCGTCCACAATTGCCTGCAAATCTCTTGATTCCGTAACTCGAAAAGTGCCTGTTGATAAGTCTAAACATGAAAGTCCTGCAACATCAGTATCATGAACCACAGCGAGAATATAATTATTTGTTTTTTCATCCAAAAATTCATTCTCTATTATCATTCCCGGAGTTATCACCCTGACAACATCTCTTTTTACCAGGCCTTTTGCTATAGCCGGATCTTCAATTTGATCGCATATAGCCACCTTATTTCCATGATCGAGTAACCGAGCAATATAACCCTGCACGGCTTTATGCGGCACACCGCACATGGGAATCGGAAATTCATCTTTCTTATTCCTTGATGTTAATGTAATTTCAAGCTGTCTTGATGCTATCTTTGCATCCTCAAAAAACATTTCATAAAAATCACCCATCCTGTAAAGGAGTATTGCATCAGCATACTCCTCCTTTATGGACAGATACTGTTTTATCATCGGAGTTGTTTTAGGCGAACTCATTAATTATTCTTTTTCTTTGTTCTCGCCGGCAGGTGTTTTCATCTCTGTACTTAAGGTAACAGCCTGATTAAAAGGTTTAAGTGTTTCAAGCTCTTTTTCAAGCGAGGAGATCTTCTCAAGGTGAGTATTTATTGTGGTATTTAACGTTTTATTTGTCTTTTTTAGTTTAAAGCGGTCGAAAAAAAGAAAATATGCCGCAAAAAGCAGACCTGCTAAAAAACATATAAAAAAGAAGAAAATATTAACTATTTCCGGTAATGAATAATTTTTAAAATAAAGATTTAATCCAAGGCTTTGCCGAGCAAGAAAAAAATTCTGGTTCTGGTAAACCATAAGCGCTAAAAATCCAATAATAATTACCCATATACCGATTTTGACTCTTTTCACATTTTTATTCCAAAAATTTTTCATCATTTTATTTCCAATCTATCAAAATAAACCTTCAGATTATTATAAGTGGTTTGCAAGTGTTCCGGGATAACACGAACATCAGCAAAAACAGTTAGTGCATTTGTATCGCCAAACCATCGTGGAACAATATGGAAATGAAGATGTTCCTCTACTCCGGCACCTGCTACTTTGCCTAAATTAAGCCCGACGTTAAAACCATCAGGATTCATAGCTTTTTTAATAATACCAACAGATTTCTCAACAGTTATTAAAAGGCTTTGCGTTTCTTCGCTGTTTAGTTGATCCAGTGCGGACAAATGCCTGACAGGGGCTACCAGGATATGACCGTTAATATATGGGTATTTGTTCATCATAGCCATGGTAATTTCACCTTTAAAAAGCGTCAGCTCGTCCTTCTTTGAAAGAGCGTCACAGAATATGCAACTTTCCTCCTTATCACTCAGAATATACTCGATCCGCCACGGCGCCCATACTGTCTTCATAAAAGCCCTTCATATTTTTACCACGGATTTGCACGGAAATTTCACGAATATTAAAAATTAAAATTCAGTGTCTCTCCGTGAAACTCCTTGGTAAATCTTTTTTCTACTTTCCAATTTCCCCGCTTTCCTTTCGTTAAAGACGGGATCTCCGCTCCGCTCCGACAAGTTTCAAGCCGTAAACGGCTATCTTTTATTCAAAACTACTATTTTTATCCTGAAAACTCAACCTTTTTTTCCTTTTAAAGCTACAATCTTCACATCTCCCCACATACCAATTTTATCGTCTGTTATAACAGCAATCCCTTTCACACTTTCAATCGTTTTACCGAAATCTATAGCTTTTTGAATATCTGTTTTCTTTATAACATGATTTCCTATTGAAGTCGCAGCCGCATCAGCAAGAGAGCATGATTCTGATACAACACATACTGCGTCAGCTTTTCCCAGACTAAAAGAATGACCGACACTGCCGGAAGATGTGCATACAGCGACCTGGTTGCCGCCAGGATCAACATTCAAACCGATATGCATACTAAGGGGTGATTTTCCTGCAAAAATACCGACTGTTACAGGATTATCTGTTTTTATAAACAAATCACCGCCATTTTCTACTATAACCTCATCAGTATGTTCTAAAAGACCGATACCGACATGTTCAGCAACAGTTCCCGCCACAGAAGCCATTGGACCAACACCTGCTTTTTCACCGGCTTTCATCATATCTGATATTATGTTTGGTACAGGCTCGTTAATCTTCCATGGTTCAAGCGTTTTTTCAAATTCCGGATGCTTTTTGATATATGTTTCTATATAGCTTCTGTATCGCAGAGTTAATTCCCGTGCGATATTCTTTAGATTTTTTGTAGAATGAATATAAAGATCGGTCTCTTTTATCACCACCCTGAAAGAAACAAGTTTATTGCTACAGGTTATATTCCGGTAGGAGCGTTCTTTATACATTACTATCTTTTTATATAAAAATTAAAAGCAATCACGAAAACACGAAAGAGAGAAAACACGAAATAATAATATCTTTTTCGTGTTTTCGTATTTTCGTGCTTTCGTGATAAAATAATATAATTAGTTCAACTGAATATCTTTTAAATGGCATGGAGCTGCTAATAATACTGTGGCTCCGGTCTCATACTCTCAGGACACTGTCTAAGGAAATATTGATCCGTCATCCCTGCAATAAAATCCCTTACCATCTCTTCTTTGCTGTGATGATTAAGATAATTTTCAGACATATCCTTTAAAAAACGTGTAAAAATAACTGAAGAATGATTTTCATTTTCAAGATCATTAAGGTATTTTTCAAAAAGTATTTCAAAAAGCTTCTTTATTGTACCTAAATGCTTTTTTATTTTTGGATTCATATAAATATGCTTGAAATTGAATTCTTTCAGCAGTTTTAATGCATCTGAAATTTCAGGACTGAATGCAATGTAAATATTTTGAAAGCTGTTTTCGATCATATCAGTCACAAGATTAAATACAATTGTTCCGTTTGAATCTCCGAGATATTTAACGCTTTCTTTTGGAAGATCGGATCTTTTTATCATATCCAGGCGTATGGCATCCTCAATATCTCTTCCTATGTAGCTGATTGTATCTGTCATTCTAACAACACAACCTTCCAGAGTCATAGGTATAAGTAAAGTATCAGGATCTTCTTTTTTGGCGGCTACCTCTTTTTCAAGTTTTTCAAATGATTTTTCCCTTTCCGGCTTAAGCTTTCTGTCATGAATTTCTCCATCATGGCACAGAATTCCATCCAGGGTTTGAAGACATAAATTCCAGCCGTCCCCATTCCTTTCTACCCTGTCAAGAAACTGGATACTCTGAACGCTATGCCTGAAATATCCGATACCATTATTTTTACAAATATCTGAAAGAATCCTCTCGCCGTCATGACCAAAAGGTGTATGTCCGATATCATGCCCCAGGGCAATTGCTTCTATTAAATCTTCGTTTAATCCAAGAAATCGACCTACAGTCCTCGCAATTTTCGATACAAGCTGAACGTGCAACACCCTGTGAGTAATGTGATCGTTTTTTATAAGATAAAAAACCTGAGTCTTGTCTATATATCGTGTATAAGCACTTGAATGTAAAATTCGATCCACATCAACAGAAAACGCCTGGCGGTATTCTGTTTCAATCTTCTTTTCATCCATGCGACGCACAGCATTTTTGTTTAAAGTTGCGACTGGAGACAGGTTCTCCGATTCTCGCTGCTCTAAAGCCAGCTTAATACTATCAAGAGTAAAATCTTTAGATTTCTTCATTATCTATCATGGTCTCCATTAGCTCTTTATAATCTATTCCGGCCTTTCTGAAACCTTCCTTACCATATTTCATATTCGCTTCAAGGACATAAAATTTTTTGTTATACATGCATATATCAATACCAACATCATCCCATTGGCATATTTTTGTTGTATGAAGTGCAAGATCAAGAGCCTCTGCAGGAACAGGATCTAAGCTGACAACACCTCCAAGGGCGACATTACTTCTAAACTCACCCTCAGAAGCAATACGCCAGTAGGAATGAACAATTTTTTTACCTATAATAACTACACGTACATCACGGTCTATCGCCAGGTACTCCTGGATATATGCTGGACCAGTCACTTGCAGATAAGCATCGAGATCATCTTTGTTTTTAATAAGGTAAACACCCCTGCCCATTGCTGATCCGCGAGGAATTTTACCTATAAGTGGAAATTGAAAATGATCAGTAATAATTTTTTTCTGGCGCTTTCCATAAAAAACCCTTGTTCTGGGATGTGGTATCTTAAGCAGATTAAACAAAGCTGTTTGTTTTATCTTGTCCTGAACACATTTATAAGTATGGTAGCTTGGAAAAGTTTTTTTTCCCATTGCATCAAACAGGTCGGCATAGAACGTTGTCGGGTAATATATTTTTCCGGCGTTTCGTATCATGTTGGCTTCTTCATCACTGTAGTCGGAAAAATTAGGCCTGACTCCAAGTGTGTTAACATTTCTGCATCCTTTAAGACGTGCTTCAAGGGCAATTACTTTTGATGAATTAGTCATATTGGTATTTTTCACGATTCAAACAGCTTTTTTATCAGTTCCATGCTCCGTTTTGTATGGCTTCCCTGCCAGTATATCCTTTTACATTTACTGCAAGCTTTGAAGGAATTCTGATTTTCCCATATATAATCAGGCACAACAGAACGTATTGAATTCTTATCTATCGTTCTTATTTCTGTGTTGCATCTAATACATCTGGTAAACGTTTTTATATCTTCCTTAACAATTCCAAGTTCTTTAATAACTTCCTGCAGCTGTTTAAAAGGTTTATCAGATTGTATAAAAATCAGTTTATCGGTCGTGTACTCATCTTGGATATGTTTAGTTCGAGTCAGGAGTATCCTGCCGCTTTCAGCCGGATTTATGTTATCTGGGTCGTAAATAGTGTCAAATCCCAGTATTCGCAGCCATTTAGCAAGTTTGCCGAGTGTTTTTTCCGCTGCAAAGTTTATTTCCATGATAGAAAAAATATATGTAAGTGTTCACGGAACGTTGAAATTAGAAAATAGAAATTTAAAATTTGTCCTTCATCTCTCCCGAAATTCTACTTTCTAATTTCAAGCCGTGAACGGCTAACAATATATATAACATGTGGGCTTTATCTTTCAACAGATAAAAGTTGATGGCGTCGTAAAAGTATCACCGATGTCTAAGCAGTTGCGAAGTGGGTGTTTAATTGATTCTACACTGGTGGTTTGGAGAAAAGTTCAAAATGTGCAAAAAAAAAAGGGCATCCGCTATTGGAATGCCCTTTAAATTTGTTATTTAATTATTCTTTTTCGACGTTTTTTGCTGAAGGTCCCCGATCACCCTCTTCCACGTCAAACGTCACCCGATCGCCCTCGGAAAGGGTTTTGAAACCTGACATATTGATTGAACTGTGATGAACAAAAATGTCACCACCATCCTCTTTTTCAATAAAGCCATACCCCTTCTTGTCACTAAACCATTTTACAATACCATTTGCCAAAACACTAATCTCCTTTTAAAAAAAATTATTGCCCGTTGCCCCAAGTCGCCGCCCTCTCAAAGAAAACACTTCATCAGAGCAAAACCAACCGGTTTTTATTACCGGAACACTATTAAATAGTACAAATATGATATATCTCGTAAAAGTCAAGAAAAAAATGGTAATCTATTGTAACAGTTAAAAAAAGATCTGCTTTTTTAAGTGAAATCTATTTTGTACCCATCACGCCCATTAGGAACAAAAAGTTGCGCAATCACCGTCCCGTCCCGTAAACGTTCACAGGTGCTGCAGATGTGCGCGCTCAGGGCGATCAGCTATAGTCTGCTATGCTGCTTGCCCTGAGCGCGTGCAGATGCGGTGCCTGTGAACACTTACCCTATTTTTCCTTCAACACCTCATAAGCTTCTTGTATTTCTTTAAATCGTTTTTCAGCAATCTCCTGGAATTCTTTTCCAAGATGAACAACTTTATCAGGATGGTATTTTTTTGCACTCTTTCTGTAAGCTTCTTTTATCTTCTCCTGTGATGCATCTTTTTCAATACCAAGTACTTCAAAAGGATCTTTCATAGAGTGGTTTTTTTCAAACTGAGAATTTGAACCGGAAGTCTTTTTGTTTGAAAATCTTTGCCCTTGATTTTGTTCAAACGACTTACTTGCCTGCTCGAAATTTGCTTTATTGTATTCCTGTTTCCTTTTATTAAAATATAAATATCTGAACAAAAGACCTAAAATAGCCAGATCATCCAACCACCCCCAGCCTATAATGAAATCAGGAAGTATGTCATAAGGGGAAAGTACATAAAGAACAGCCAATATTATTAGTATTATTTTCATATCTTTATATAATCATCTTTAATTTATATCTTTAATAATAAGACTGCCGATTTCACAACCGATATTCCTTGCAATTACCGGGCACTTTGCTTTTAATATGAAAAATATGCTTTTGTCTACATTGCTAAGCGTTTCATAATTACCCTGTCCTTTTGCTATGATTAAATCTGCATCTGAAAAGTGCTGTAAAAATTCTTCTGAGCAATCCTCAAGAATAGTCCCGGGTGCATCCGACCCGTTGTCGATTACCTCAACAATGTCAGTCAATCCTGTGGTTTTAGCATCAATCATAGTAGCATCATTTATGGCAGGATACCCTCTTACAACAAATGTCACTCTATCTTTAGGCAGCTGTTCTATTAGCAACTTATCGAAAACAATCTCTCCTGTATTGTCACCCAGATAAAGAATTTTTTTTGCCGAATTTATAGCTATGCGCAATTTTTCTATATTTCCTGACAATTTTTGTGACATAGCCTGTTCTATCGTTTCAATTATATAAGATTTATTCAGATTATGAACTGCGCCGGAATCAATAATATTTCCGGCAATGGCAAAACGTACTGCTGCCTCAAAAGGATCGTTCGCCTTCTTAACCATGCCTGAAAGATCAGGATAAATATCAAGTGCCAGACTGTTAAAGCTGTCTTTTAATTTTTTGTAAGGATCCTGACTCCCGGAAATTTCCCTTATTAATCTGTGGATATATTGCCCCATAACAGGGGGGGATTTGCTAAGGTCCATTTTACTTACAGCTTTAAGAACTCCCCTGAATATCTTTTCCTGAAGTTTTTCATCTGAAGTCGCAATTCTTGCCGCTTCAAGTGTTTGGCGAATAAAGCACGGTATGCAATCGAAGTATGTTTTCATATTACCTTAATTGTTAATATTTTTTGGTTTTTAGGGCAAACCATTTTCGCCACCAAGGCACGAAGACACTAAGATGATTTATATCAAACAGTTTTTCTTTGTGTCTTGGTGCCTTTGTGGCAATTTTTAGGTTTTTAACTATTTACATAATTATCGATATATAGTATTTTACTTGACTAACAACACAACATATTGTATAAAGAAGATGTTGCATAACTGCTTTAAAAGGAAATGATGAATAGAAGAAAATTTCTAATAAAAAGTGCTTTTTTACTTACATCAAGCTTTTTCGGACTCAGCAGCTTTTCAAAATCTTTCGCTTTTTATAAGAAAACAAACAATTCTTTATCTCAACCTTTAATTTCCATTATAATAGATGATATCGGATACAGCATATCCCGTGCAAGAGATTTTTTAAGACTTAACATCCCGATTACCTTTTCCGTCCTGCCCCATCTTACCAATTCATATAATCTTGCTGTTGAAATCGACGACAAAGGCTACGAAATCATGCTGCATCAACCCATGGAACCTTATAATTCACACCTTGATCCAGGCCCGGGTGCACTATATGTCGGATATGAATCGGAAAAGATTGCCGGTATTGTGGAGAAAAATATTTCAAACATCCCTTTTGTGACCGGAGTTAACAACCATATGGGTTCAAGGTTTACTTCTTGTGGTAAGGAAATAAATGAAACACTAAGAGTAATCAGAGGCAGAGACCTCTTTTTTATAGACAGCCTGACTTCAGGCCGCAGCGTTGCGTACAAAACAGCCAAGAAACTTCGAATGCCGGCTGCGTGCAGAAATATCTTTCTGGATAATCATTTGGAAGACAAATATATCCTGCGCCAACTCCATAAGCTTCAAATTCATGCAAAAATACATGGGCATGCAATAGGAATCGGCCACCCTTTTCCGGAAACCGCAAGAGCTATCAGGCGGTTTTTAACAAATTTCAAACATCCAGGTATTTCTTTTGTTCATATCTCTGATTTGCTCCCGGCTTTCAATAACAATACAGATTACAGTTGAAACTTTCTTGCTTTTTGTGATAAACTCTAAAAACAACGGACCTATAACCAATAATAAGGCTAAAGTATTTTAAGCATGCTCCAGGCAGAAGATACCACCATTTGCGGATCTTCGAACTTGGCGACCTTGAGCATGAACCAAAAGCGATTCGAGCATGGTAA
>Ga0190284_1001372_pt1 | contig 10991 bp, 9 predicted proteins | sample 48691812_MG_FD_161668 | JGI IMG/M metagenome (GOLD analysis project Ga0190284, IMG submission 161668) | Hydrothermal vent microbial mat bacterial communities from Southern Trench, Guaymas Basin, Mexico - 4869-18-1-2_MG | ecosystem: Environmental > Aquatic > Marine > Hydrothermal vents > Microbial... | reverse complement strand
GCCGCACAGGCTGCAAACGATATGTATGAGAAGAGCATGGAGCCCAAGATGCTTGAGATACTGGATGGAAGCGCACACGGTACATTCGTATTCGAAGAAGAGCCTGAGAATGCAGCGAAGGTAGAAGAGATCGTTCTGAACTTCCTATATTAAAATATAAAGTCATAGGCAATAATAGACCCGCCTCGCCCCTGCCGCAGGGCATGCGAAATCCGGCGGGTCATTTTTTTATGCATTTTCAGCTAATTTCTATAGATGACGTTGATCTCAAGGTCCGGAGTCTCTACATTGGGTGAAACAGCTATGATATTTATAAGTGATGAAACATCGGTCTGCACTGGTGAGAATGGGGTGACCTCCGGGTCTACAGCAGTAACCGACGCAGGTATGAGCTCCTGCACAGGGTCCGTGTCTCCTCCCACAAATCCGTCTGTTCCTACCTTTGCTATTAGAAAATCCCCGTTTGGCTCGGCGAGCCTGGTAACTCCGGACATAATATAGCCATTGTCTGCCGGCAGTATTTCCTCTATCTCGTCCAGGCGGGCAGTTCCCAGGGTCCTTGCCCATAGGAAATCGCCATTTTCATCAAGCTTGAGATATACTATATCGCCTCCATTGCCGGCAATATCATATTTTCCTCCGGCAATATAGCCGTCAGGAGTCTTATTCATCGTCCACCCGGCATCATCCCTGGGGCCGTCTATCATAAGGGCCCACCTAATACTGCAGTCCGGATTAAGCCTCATACAGCAGATAGCCTGTTTTTTTGCTCCATATGAAGTCGTGCCCTCCCCGAGCACAAATCCTCCATCACTCAGGACCCTTACACCGTCCCAGTTGATGCCTTCATCGCCGCTGCCTCCCACGGCTTTGCTCCACAGGACATTGCCTGAATCATCGATTTTAATAAAGCATCCGTCAGCTCCTCCGGCCCCATATGACCATATAGTGCCACCGATAATATAACCGCCGTCTATCTTGGAGATACCGGCTCCCTTCTCATCCTCTGTGCCGCCTATCGCATGGGCCCATATTATATTTCCATCAAAATCATATTTTACTGCCAGAAGGTCCATTTTTCCGGCTCCTGCCGAACCAGTATCCCCCAGGGAGATATATCCTCCGTCTACTTCCAGGGTTGTCTTTCCTGTCTCCTGCCCGCTGCCCCCGATGGTCCTGGCCCATTTCAGGCGGCCCCTGGCATCAAGCTTTACCACAAAGATATCAGCTCCTCCGGAGCCAAAAGATTTTGTGGTCCCGGTAAGCAGGAATCCGCTGTCGGATGTTGGAGTTACAGAGAAACTTCCTCTCTCGTCTTCCGCTCCTCCGATAACCGTGCTCCAGATAAGGTCCCCATTTTTACCCAGCCTGACTGCAAGAAAATCATGCGAGCCGTTCAGGTTATCGCTTCCGCTTCCCAGGCCGTATGATGTGGTCATGCCTACGGCGGCATAGCCATCAGGCATTACGGCCACGGAAGGTGCATAGTCGCGGCCCCCGCTGCCTATGGCCAATATCCAGTTAGGGCCGCTGGCTGGAGAGATATTTTCTCCGCTATTTCCGGTAATCTCCTCCCGGCTGGCTGCCGGAGTTTCCTCCTCGATGTCTGACGCGGGTTCCTGCTGGTCTTTAACATTTTCAAGAAATGAGGTCACCCCGGAACCGAGCTGGCAGCAGCTGGTGGTCAGTAAAAGGATAGCGGACATTGATATTAATACGGCAGTAGATATTGTTTTTATGTTTTTCATCAATCTTTTATGAATTAAGTTAATATTATATTTATTAATTAATTATTATAACTTATTATTATAATTTATTAAAGGTTAAAAATGTAAAAGTCCAGGGATCTTAATAAAAAAGAAGTTTTGTATCAAAATGGCATATTGTTACGATAAATCAACTTTGTTAAACTAATGCTTAAGAGGTTATTATCAGCATTATTCTGCATAGCGGATGAATTAAAACAGGAAAAGATGAGATAAGGGTCTTATGAGATATAGGTTAATTTTTACTATAATTATTATTATTTTTATAATGCTTATGAGCTCCTGCATTATTGAGGGATTTGACAATTTTATAGGTGGAAAGGATATCCAGGGTGAAGGCGGGGATGAAGGTACTGACGGGACCGGTCAATACAGCAATACAGGCACTGATGATGAGGGTTCCGGATCCACAGAATCTGAGATCAATGATGATGATAGTGATCAGGAAATAGCGCGGGGGTTAGAAAATAATATTATGTTTTACAGCGGTGAGGCAAATTTTGCTTTTATATACCCACATAATGATCTTACACTTTCCTCGTATTCCGGCTGGAACACAGAGTACGGTGATCTTTCCTTAAATGTCAGCATCGTTTCCTTGGAAACCATGGAGGGAGAAGCGAGGGATGCTGCAATCGGCGAAAGAGAAGCGCTTGAAAAAGGAGGCTTTGGCCGGGATACTGCTTTTTCCTTTGAACCTTCAAGAAAAGTCATGAAGACTGGCGATGTATTTGTAAAAGAGTTCCTGGTGTTTAGTAGATATGACATATGTGATATAGCCTTTGAGCACAGAGCTGTCTTCTATAATAACGGCTATCAGGTGCAGATAGCGCTTCTGGCTGATAGGGATAAGATGATGGAAGGCATGGAACAGTATTTTACCTATGATGAGATAAACTGCCTGGAAGAAAAAGTATGGGCCCCGGATGGAAAAGACGGGTTCTACAGCCAGCTGGTATCAGGACAGGCAGCATCGCCTGCGCTTGAGTGGTATGGAGTATTTGATGATATTATGTATCTGCTCCAGATAAATGATTTTAAGGGAGCGTCGGCCGGGTACAGCAGATTAATGGATAAGAGGTATTTTGAGGAAGACGGAGAAGAAAAATATATTATAGATATTGCATACCCCCTGTTCCAGTCCGCTTATGCCGGAGGGCTTGATGATAGTATAAATAAAATAATATATGATGATACCATTTCTCCAATGATCGGTGATTTTAGGGAAGAGGTATTATCTTATGATGATGAAGATATTGATCTCAGATATTTCCTTGCAGTCGATTATCAGGTAGCAGCCTTTGACGAAAACATTATCTCGCTATGCCTGGATATCTATCCCTATATGGGAGGGGCCCATGGAATGCTCTACTTTGAGACTATTAATTTTGATATCGGGAGAGACAGGCTTATCGGGCTTGAGGATCTTTTTGAGCCGGGGTATGACTATGCCGGGACAATATCGGAATACTGCCGCAGGAACCTGATCGGTCAGATACAGGACAGGGGATTCCAGCCTGATGAAGAATGGATAGAAGACGGTACTGATCCGGATTATGCGGATACATTGACTAATTTTCTTGTGGCACCATACGGGCTCATAATAAAGTTTCCGGCTTATCAGGCCGCTCCATATGCTGCCGGGGATTTTTCAGTCATCATACCTTACAGCCGATTTGAAGGTTTTATTGATCCGGATAGTGTAATAAGAAAGTATACTGTTTCCCGGTGAAATTCCATGTAAATAACATTAATAAGCCTGTATATTATGTATACTCCACAAACTTAAAGATTTAATGATATCCTGTTTAGTATATTAAGATAAATATGTATAATGATAAGTATGGCAGCATTACTGGTAATAGTAGTTATTCTTGTCGGTGTGATCATTGCAATGTTCTACTACTGGCGGGAAAAAACCAAAGAACTTCAAAAAGAAATTGAAAGGCTCAGGAAGTCTGTAATATCCGGGGGTCTTGATTTTGAACAGATAGAATACAGGATCTCAAGCATAAAAGATACGGTCTCAGAAAAAAGAAAACAGTTAAAAGCAGATAAGACAGCTGGCAAAGACATGGATAAGTATCTTGCAGATATGGAGAAAAAGCTGGACAGGGTCATTTCAGAGCTTTTTAGCGGTAAATCTGTAAAATAGAATAGAACTATGTAGACAGGTAATTTGCATTAATGATGGTCCACAGACAAACACTCGAAGACAGGGTTAAAAAAGCCAGGGGAAATAATGACCTTACCAGTTCCCTGATCTCAGATTTCAAACCTTTCATAGCAAGCGTTGCCCAGAAGAGGGTCGGGCGCTATCTTCATTATGGCGAGGATGAGGAGCTTTCTGTGGGCCTTATAGCTTTTAAGGAAGCTGTAGATTCATTCAGGCCGGGGAAGGGAAAATTCCTTTCATTTGCAAGGATGGTCATCTCCATGAGGCTCATTGACTATTACAGGAAGTGTGACAGGGAAGCTTCTATTAACATTGGCGATGATGGGGAAGACACAGAACTTGCCTGGGACAGGAAATCCATTGAGCGGTACCAGGCAGATGGAGATAGCGAGGACCTGAAGGCAGAGATCATCGGATACAGCGCCGCACTGTCAAAATGGGGAATAAGTCTTGATAAGCTGGTGAGGGTCTCGCCGAGAAGTGAAGAACTAAAGAAACTCTATCAGGATATTGCAGGGAGGATCGCCGGCAATGAGGGTCTTCTTGATAGCTTGATGGAGACCGGAAGGCTTCCGATAAAAGAAATAGGAAAAGAAATCATGATACACCGGAAAAAGCTTGAACGCGGTCGAATATATATAATAGCTATGGTTCTGGCCATAAGGTCCGGCCTCAGCTATCTGGACATGTGCCGGGGTAAGGGTTGATATGAAAGCTGTAGTAATGGAAATACATAAGGAATATTGCATAGTGATGACTGGCGACGGCCGTTTCATCAGGCAGGCGGTACCAGCAGGCGAGCTTGAGATAGGCGATGAGATAATAGTAGAGGAAGAGACCTTTACGGTGCCCGGCAGGGACTGGATAAAGACCTTTGCCATAGCTGCCGTGGCGATACTTGTAGTAGGTTTTGGCTCTTATGGAATTTTAAGAATATTTGGCGGATCCGGCAAAACAGGCGGCGAAACCGCAATGGTGGCTGATGCTGAAATGCGTATAGAAGAGAAGGCAGATGATGAAGCTATGGCGGCCACTGCAGAAGTAGAGGCCGCACAGGAGTCTCCTGAGGGAGAAGAGGCCGGAATGGCTGAAACAGCAGAAGAAAGTGAAGACTTTGCTGCCGGAATAGAGCAGGTAGAAGGTGTTCCGGCCGGTCCCGGGGAAGTAGATTCGGAGTTTGACCTCCAGATCTCAAAATTCGGGGAGCCAGTCCGTATAATTGCTGGAAACCTGCTATTTATGTACTTTGCTGCTATGGGTGATGAAGCTATGGAGTTGATCCTGACAGTGGAGATGCTGGACCCTGATCTTGAGTTTACCGGAAAGATAGAAGCATCTATCTTATTTGATGACGGCGAACCGGCAGGCAGCGGAACAATAAAGTTTAATAATTTTTCATCTGGTCAAAAATCACAGGACTTCATTGAATTTTTACCGGATGCGTATACACTTCATATAAATATTGCCGGAGTTTTTGAATAATACTTTCCGGTGACCCCGGTTTCGGCCCTCATCCATGCGTATATATATTATGGTCGGGTAGTGCAATATTTATTATTAGGACCAGGCAGGGAGATGAAAATGAAAAAGGTAAAAGCAATTATCAGTATAGTAATAATAACAGCGCTTCTTCTTTTAAGTGCCCCTATTTTTTCCTCATGTGCCAGAGGCAGCGGCATAAGTACCGTTCCGGTGGTATCCGGCGAGGAGTCCGATGAACTTGCAGGCAGGGTCGATAAAGGCCTTGTAGGTTCCAATACGGATTTTGCCTTTAATATTTTTAGCAGGCTCATCACTGAGGATAGCGGTCAGAATGTCTTCATATCACCCCTTTCCATACTCCTTGCCCTTGCCATGACATATAATGGCGCGGTGGGCGATACAAACCTTGCAATTGCTGATGCAATGGAGTTTAGCGGTATGGATATGGAGGAGCTTAACCAGGGTTTTAGCGACCTTCTGGTCAGCATTCTAAACGGTGACCCAGGGGTACAGATAAATATTGCCAATTCCATATGGTCAAGGCTTGGCTTTGACCCAAATGAGGATTTTATAGAGATAAATAAAAAGTATTACAGCTCAGAGGTAAAGGAGCTTGATTTTTCTGATCCCGGGGCAGTTGACATCATAAATGGCTGGATAGAAGATGCGACCGAAGAGAAGATAAAGAAGATGCTTTCTGAAATTCCTGCCGATGCAGTGATGTATCTTATAAATGCGATATACTTTAAGGGCGACTGGACATATCCCTTCGATGAAGAAGCTACATATGAAGAGGATTTTAATCTTGAAGACGGCAGCAAGAAGCCAGTGGAGATGATGCATATAGCAGAGCATTATGGCTATATAACCGGAGAAAATTTCGGAATGGCGAGGCTTCCGTATGGAGATGAAAAATTCTCTATGTATATAGTGCTTCCTGATGAAGGCGCGGCCGTTGACGGCATAATAGGGTTTTTAGACAGCTACTACTTTAATGATCTTAGAAACAGCATGGTTGAAAGGGAAATAGAGCTTGCGATGCCAAAGTATAAGATGGAATACGGGGTAAAGCTTTTAAACGATGCGCTTACCGATCTTGGCATGGGTGTGGCTTTTGGCCCGGAAGCTGATTTTTCGAGGATAAATCCCGATATATTCATCTCCAAAGTAATGCATAAAGCAGTCATCGAAGTCAATGAAAAGGGAAGCGAAGCAGCTGCGGCAACTATTGTAGAGATGGTCGAATCAGCTATGCCGGTTGACGGGATGGTAGAGTTTAGAGTGGACCGTCCGTTCTTCTTCATAATAGCCGATGACAGGAGCGGTGCCATATTGTTTATGGGTAAAGTGGTAGAGCCCTAATAGAAGATAATAAATGTCTAAATGGTGAATCTAAAATATCTGTTTCCATTTTTAATTGGATATAAGATGTTTCCATAATTTAATTCCAGACTGAAATTACAGTCAAATATTTATCATAGTGAGACTTGTTAATATAATGGATACAATACAATAAAAAAATACAATAAAAAAATTGTTGACTTTCATTTTTTTTTGTATTAAGGTAAACGTAAACCGTATACGTATACCTTAATCTATATGAAAAATTATTTTTTAAAAAATATTCAGATAACTTCTTAAAAATGATAAACAAAAGATCAACAATTAAAGATATTGCCAGAGAAACTGGTTTATCTATAGCGACAGTCTCTAGGGTTATAAATAAAAAGAAGGGTCACTATAACAAGGAGACTAAAAAGATTATTGAAGAAGCTATAAAAAGATTAAACTATAAGCCGAACATAGCAGCAATAAACTTAAAAAAACAAAAGACCAGGACTATTGGTTTTGTAGCTCCCGAACTGGATAGTTTTTACAATGAAGTCTATTTAGGATCACAGGATTATGCATTTAAACATAAATACTCAACATTTCTTTTTAATACAAACTACAATGAAGAGCTAGAGGAATTGCAGATAGAAAATCTATTAAACAGAAGAGTCGACGGTGTGATATTTGCATCAGGACTTATGAATAATAAGCTTGTCTATAAATTTCTGGAAGATAATGTTCCTGTAGTATTAATAGAAAATTTTCTAAATGATTCCAACATTCCCGCAGTAATGCTTAATAGCTATAAATATTCCCGGATGGCCGTTAAGCATTTGATTGACAGGGGTTATAAAAGAATAGGATATTTATCAGGTCCTATTGAAGAGATGTACACCTTGAAGGGAAGATACAATGGTTATATCGATACTCTAAAGGATAATGGAATAGAATTTGATAAGAATATTGTTTACTTCGATAAAAGGTTGAGAGGTAAGTGGGACCTGGCTGGCATTAATAAATTAATAGAAGAGATCATTTCCAAACCTGAAAGACCGGATGCATTATTTATCATATCAGATATCGTGGCTTTAATTGCGATAAGGGTTATCACCAAACTAGGTTATAAAATTCCTGACGAGATCGGAATAATGGGATTTGATGATAGACGAATGTCAAAAAACTCAGTCATATCACTCAGTTCTGTATACCAGCCAAAATACGATATGGGTAGTAAAGGGATGGAGCTTCTTATTGATAATATTGAAGGTAAGAAGAGGTCTGAAAAAAACATATATCTTGATATGAAGCTTTCGATAAGGGAGTCAACCAGTAGATAAATATTTAGAACGATGGCTTGCGTTAAAAGGAGGTGATATTTATGAATAAAGCGGTTTGCCTGAGATAGACCACGTGCACAGTCTTATACAAGCAAACCAAGTGGATTGTAAAGTTTTTTTGTCAAAAAGTAAAGAATCCTCAAGAAGGAGGGAAACAAGATGAAAAAGATATTTACATGGTCGGTCGTAGTAGTAGTCTGCCTTGCTTTAGTCGCAAGTTTCGGTCTTGCAGGATGCAAGGAGCAAGCAGTTTCTAGTGAAGAAGCAGCAGAGGAAACTACAGAAGAAGCAGCTTCTGAGACCGAAGAAACTACAGAAGAAGCAGCAGAAAAGGAACCTGTTACTTTAAAGGTTCTGAACTGGGCACCTGGAGGTCAAGAATTTTGGGATGCAACAGCAGCGGCTTTCATGGAAGAGTACCCCTGGATAACGGTAGAATATGAAGCAGTTCCAAATACTCAATATTATGAAAAACAGGGAGCTTATATTAGCTCCAGATCTGGACCTGATGTAATGGTCAATAATGGTGGCTTTGAGATGTGGGACAGAATAGATGCATATCAGCCCGTTACGAAGTGGATGACAGATGAGATAAAAGACAGTGTATACAACTGGACTGATTCATGCATTGGCTATAGTGGTGCTAACGACTGCTATGGAATTTCTCCCAGCTATCAGGGTAATGTGATCTATTATAATATTGAGATCCTTAACGAAGCTGGAGTAGATCCAGACAATCCTCCAAAGACCTGGGAAGAATTTGATGCTGTTGCCCAGAAAATAAAAGCCATAGGGAAAGCTCCAATGGCTATGGGTATAGGAGGAGTTGTGCCTTACTGGATATATCCTGACATACAAAAATATTTCTTTACAGCCGAAAGTGATCTCCAAGATTTTATGAACGGAGATATACCTTGGTCAGATCCTAGATTAAAGGGAGCTCTGGAATACTTTGAAGGATGGACACAAATGGGATGGTTCCAGGACGGTGTCACAACCACCCAATATCTTCCTGATGCCGGAGATGTATTTCTGCGAGGAGATGCAGCTTTTATACCTGGAATAATATCAGACGTCTTTAATTGGAAGATATGGGGTGATGAATTAGGTCATGAAAATATTGGTGTAATGGAATGGCCAACTATAGATTCGAATGCAATTTTTGACAGTAAATTCATCGGTCTTGCAGGTCTTGTGCACGGAGTTACTGCATGGACAGATAAACCTGAAGAAGCATGGTTGTATGTAAAATGGATGGCAAGTGAAAAGAATGCAGATCTATTCCTGACAATGGCAGGTGGACAGCCAAACTTTAAGGGTTTTGATAAAAATGCAGTTGATTATTCGCCTGCTTTTAACAAGATCCAGACTATCATTGAAGACAATATACCACATATTGGAACACTTATAAGCGGACGTGAAGCAGATGCGTTTAACAGAGGATTTGAGCAGATGCTTACGGGTACAATAACAGTTGATGATTGGGTAGTTCTACTTCAGGATGCATTAGATAATTCAGAATCAAAACAGTAAGATAGAGCAGTTCCACTAGTTTTGATCAGTGCCAGGATTAATGGCCTGGCACTGATCAAAAAAAACAATTATAAATTACTCATAACTCAAATAAAAATATTTATGATAAATAAAAATATAATTAAAAGACGAAGTGAAAACTGGACAGCCTGGCTTCTTGTTATTCCTGGAGTTTTACTAGCACTTGTTTTTAAAATTTTCCCCTTAGCTCGTGGTTTATATGACAGTCTATTTCATTTTAAGGGAGGCTGGGACCGAACTTTTGTAGGTCTTGAAAACTTTCAGAGGATGTTCGGTGACCCTGCAGTGAAGATAGCTTTCTTAAATGTTTTAAAGGTAATGGCGACATTACCTATCTGGATACTTTTGCCCTTACTTTTATCATTTTTAATATTCCAGAGAACCCCTGGGTGGTCATTTTTTAGATCAGTTTTCTTTCTTCCTTATATTATATCACCTATCATAGTTGGTCAGATTTTCAGGGAAGTTCTGAGCCCTGAAGGACCCATTAATAAATTTTTAGAATTGATCAAATTGGATTTCCTTGCATTGGTATGGTTGGGAGATCCAAGAACGGTTCTATGGACTGTTATATTTGTAGTATTATGGAGCTTCAACGGACTTGGTGTCATAACTTATCTGGCTGGATTTGCGACAATATCAGAGGATTTGTTTGATGCTGCAGACATAGATGGAGCTTCTTTTTGGGGAAAGTTTTTTCATATAACACTTCCTATTATGAGGCCTATTATAGGATACTGGGCTGTATTATGTACTGGTGGAATGCTTCTCTGGATGTTTCCTTTTATATTCGCCTTGACACAAGGTGGTCCGGGATATAGCACAATGATGCCCGAGTACCTTGTATATATGGTCTCATTTAGATTCTTTGAGCGGGGATACGGCACTGCAATCGGTGTTGCATTATTTATTGTAGTTCTAATATTTACTTTTTTCCAGGTGCGATATATGTATGGTGTTGGAAATGTCAGAAGAAAAAAAGGATGAGGCAGGAATGAGAAATAAGAAAAAAGATCTAATAAATTATTTATCTTTTAAAAATATAACTAGTAGAATATTTATAACAATTATTCTTAGCATATGGGGAATAATATCCCTGTATCCAATACTTTATACTATTATATCCTCTTTTAAGACAAGATTGGGATATGCTCAAAATAGATTTGGACTACCCAGCATTGATACGTTCACAGTTGCTAATTATATTACAATGTCTAATAGATTTAATTTCTTAAGACTCACACTTAATTCTGTAATTGTAACGACAGGTGGTGTTGTTCTGTGTACTATTCTTGCATTTTCACTTGCTTATGCTGTAACAAAGTTAAGGCTCAGAGGAAGCAA
>Ga0190284_1001371_pt1 | contig 11010 bp, 8 predicted proteins | sample 48691812_MG_FD_161668 | JGI IMG/M metagenome (GOLD analysis project Ga0190284, IMG submission 161668) | Hydrothermal vent microbial mat bacterial communities from Southern Trench, Guaymas Basin, Mexico - 4869-18-1-2_MG | ecosystem: Environmental > Aquatic > Marine > Hydrothermal vents > Microbial... | reverse complement strand
CCCCCCTGACCCCCCAATCCTGGGGGGAACCGCCGCGCTCCCCTAAGCGCAGCACCCTGTGGGCAGACTTGGGGGCCGGGGGGCTATTTACGGAGTAGGGAAATCCGCTTTTGACAAACTCGCGCGGCTGTGATATAGTCTGCCCAACTCACGCTCATCGCCTGGAGAGGAACCAGATGTCCGACACCGAACGCCCCCAAAAGCCCGGCGCCCACTGCCCCAGTTGCGGCCGCTTTGTCGGCGCGCGCGAGGTCTGTCCTTATTGCGGTGCCAGCGTTCCGCGCCGCATGAGCCTGCGCCTGTTCAAGTACGGCGCTATCGCCCTGGCGTTGGTGGGCCTGCTGGTGCTGTGGATCGCCGCCACCTGGTCCCAGGTCCCCACCGTCCATGTGGAGGACGTTGTGGGCACCATGAACTGGGCCTACGTGCGCATGGAGGGCGTCGTCACCCGGCTGCCGTCCTATGACGAGGAGACCGGCTACCTGAGCTTTTGGCTGAACGACGACACTGGCGACATCATGGTCTCCGCGTATCGCAGCGAAGCCCGGGCGTTGGTGGAAGCGGGCAAGGTCCCCATGCTTGGCGATAAGGTGAGCGTGGAAGGCACCCTCAAGGTCAGGGAGGATTTCGCCTACCTGACCGTCGGCGTGCCGGACAAGGTGCAGATCACCCGCCCCGAGCCGGCCGACATGCGCCTCGGCGACATTACCTACGAGCACGAGTGGCAGCCGGTGCGCGTGCGCGCCGTGGTGCGCCAGGTCCGCGAACCCTACGAGGGCCTCACCGTCGTCGAGTTGCGCGACGCCACCGGCGTCATCGACCTGAGCATTGACGAAAAGATGGTCAACCTGAAAGGCCAGCCGGCCGAGGTGCAGCCCGGCCAGGCAGTAGAGATCATCGCGCCGGTGAGCCTGTACAAGGAAGAACCCCAACTGACCCTGGTGGACCCGGCTGATATGCGCGTCATCGACGAGGACATCCCGCTGGCAGAGACCGTGGCCATCGACAAGCTGTCGGTGGCCGACTTGGACCGGTTCGTGCGGGTGCAGGGCACGGTGGTCCAGGTCAAGCCCTTCTCGGCCGGAGTAAAGTTCACCGTGGACGATGGCAGCGGCACCATCACCGCCCTGGTCTGGCAGAGCGTGTACGAGGGGGTGGCGGACCGCGAGTACTTGACCGCAGGAGCCGAGGTCGCCTTTCAGGGCACCATCTCGGAGTATCGCGGCGAGTTAGAGTTGATGCCGGAGCAGCCCCTGGACGTGGTGCTGGTCAAGGCTGGCCCGGGCGCAGCGACGACGAGCATCGCCAACATCACCACGGAGCACGTGGGCCAGATGGTGCGCGTGGAAGGCCAGGTAGTTGAGATCAAGCCGTTCTCCAAAGGCACCAAACTCAAAGTAGACGACGGCACCGGCCGCGTCACCGTGACCCTGTGGCAGGACGTGTACGACACCATCCCGGACCGGGAGCGCCTGGCCGTGGGCGTCCGCGTCTCGGTCCAGGGCAAGGTGGGCGAGTACCAGGGCGCGCTAGAGATCAGCCCCCGGCGCGGCACCGACGTCATCGTGTTGACGGCTGGTGGGCCGGCCACAACCCCCGTGAGTGCAGCAACGCCCACATCCACGCCGACCTCCGCCCAACTCACGCCAACTCTGACTCCCCCAGCCACCCCAACTCCCATACCATCAGGGTTCACCGTGACGCCCAAACCCGCCGCCCAGACCGTCACTCTGGATAAACTGCCCGGCCTGAAGGGCCAGACGGTCACGGTGGAAGCCGAGGTCACAAAGGCCGAGAGTTTCTCCAAGGGCATGAAATTCGCCCTCAGCGATGGGACCGGCACCGCCATCCTGCTCTTGTGGCAGGACGTGTACGACGCCGTGCCGGCCAAGGCCAAACTGGGGGTGGGCGTGCGGGTGCGCGTCACCGGCAAGGTAGAGGAATACAAGGGCGACTGGGAGGTGGTCCCGGCCAAAGGTGCCGACGTGCGCGTCATCGGCGGACAGGCGGTTCCTACTCCCACTCCAGCCGCTGCCGTCCCCATCAGCGGCATCGACGCTGGCATGAAAGGCCAGGTGGTGACCATCGATGGGTACATTGAGAGCGTCTACCAGCTCTCTACTGGCTACAAGTACATCGTGGACGACGGCACCGGCAAGATCATCCTCCTCATCTGGCAGAACGTCTACGAGGCCGTGCCGGACAAGGACAAGCTCGTCAAAGGCGCGCGCGTCCGCGCCACCGGCAAGGTGGACGAGTACAAGGGCGATCTGGAGGTCATTCCCCAGGCCGGTGCAGATGTGGTCGTTGTGCAGTAAAACGTGATTGACAGTGAGATCGGGAGAAGGTATACTATGTTTAGGGTGACTACTCAGGCAGGCATGAAAATGGCCTCTGTAGCGCCTGACCGCCCCCCGGCCCCCCAATCCTGGGGGGGAGTAGCGCGGGTTCCCCCCAGAGTTGGGGGGTTAGGAGGGCCAGGCTGAGTAGTCACTGTTCAGGAGGCAATCGTGAGCCGAATGATGACGATCCCGGTATCCAAACAGGCGGCACACCGCGCGGTTCTCCTGGCCTCTTGGAAGCGGCAGCGCGTGGAGGACGTTCTCGCCGAATGGCTGGACTGGGCTGCAACCGAGATCCCCGTCGAGACGTTGCCCGACGACGAACTCTTGGCGTTGTGTGACCTGGAGATGAACGAAAGGCAGCAGCAGGAATCGAGTCGCTTGCTGGCCGGGAACAGAGAATGTGTGCTCGACGCCACGGAGCAGGCCCGGTTGGACGAGTTGATGCAGGTTTACCGGCGCGGGCTGGTGCGCAAAGCCCAGGCGCTCCAGGTCGCCGTGCAGCGCCAGCTCCGGCCGCCGCTCAGTTCGGCGATACCCTGAAATGCGTCGATCCCGCCTCTCGCCAGTCATAGCCGACCGCGTACGAAGGGCGGCCCGCAACCGATTTTGTTGGGGGAAAGATGGCCTGTGCATCATTGGCCTGACGCCGGTGGGCCGGGCGACTGTCCTGGCACTACATCTGAGCGACGATCCAGACGCACTTCAGGTGCGCAGCTATTGGATACAAGCCGGTTGGCATCCACCGGCAGACTGAGAACGTCCTGGCGGCCCTCCTTCTCTGGACGGGAAGAAGGGTCGTATGCTTGCAGGAGACTATCAACACACAATACGAAATACGCAATACGTTCATCAGGAGGTATTCACACATGCGAGATCAACTACTAACCCTCATCCCCGAATTCGACTGGGTCCAAGACGAGGATCTGCGCGAACAGTGCATCCGCACCTGGGAGGTGGGCCTGGAACGCGGCGGCTGGACCGTGGCGGACCTGGAGACCATCCCTTTCACGCTCCTCATCCCGGACTGCCCCATCCACTTTGCCGACCACGTGCGCGCCGTGACCCACACCTGCGCCGGCGTGGCCGATGCCTTTGAGACCGTCTATGGCGACCGGAACGAGCTGGACCGGGACGTGCTCATGGCCGGGGCCCTGCTCCACGACGTGGGCAAGCTGCTGGAATACGCCCGTGACGCCGACGGCCAGGTCGTCAAGAGCGCGCAGGGCCACATCCTGCGACACCCGGTCAGCGGCACCGTCCTGGCCGCCGAACAGGGCTTGCCAGACTCGGTGCTGCACTGCATCGTCGCTCATTCCAAGGAGGGCGAGGCAGTGAAGCGAACCAAAGAATCAGTCATCATCCACCATGCGGATTTTACGAATTTTGAAACGTTGAAGTAAAACGTAAAACGTGATTCGTGACTTTGCATATTGCGTTCACGGATCACGCAACACGCATCCACGCAAAAGGAGAGCATCGATCATGAGTGGCAAAACTATCGTTGAAAAGATACTCACCCGCGCGTCCGGCGCCGACGCGACGGCCGGCGACCGGGTCTGGGCGAACCTGGACCTGGCCGTGGTCCGCGATTTTGGCGGGCCGAACGTGGTGCTGGAATACGAGCAGCAAATGGGAGATAGGCCGGTTTGGGACCCGGACCGCATCGCCATGACGTTTGATTACCAGGCCCCGGCCAAGGTCGTCAAGGTGGCCGCGAACCAACGGCTGTGCCGCGAGTTCGCCGCCCGGCAAGGTATCCGGGGCGTCTATGACGTGCACCGGGGCATTGGCCAGCACGTGCTCCTGGAAGCCGGCAAGATCCTGCCCGGCGGCGCGGTCATCGGCACCGACAGTCACATGAACCTGCTGGGGGCCGTGGGCAATTTTTCCACCGGCATGGGCACCACCGACGTGGCGGCCGGCTGGTCGGCCGGCAAGCTCTGGTTCCGCGTGCCCCACACGATAAAGATCACCTTCACCGGCGGCTACGAGTGGCCCACCACGGCCAAGGACCTGGCCCTGTACCTGCTGGGGACCATCGACCGCAGCCAGGCCATCTACAAGTCGCTCGAGTTCTATGGCCCGGTCATCGAGGCCCTGGACCTGGCCGGCCGGCTCACTCTGTGCAGCCTGGTGACAGAGATGGAGGGCAAGATCGGCCTCATCGTGCCGGATAACGAGTTGCTGGACTGGCTGAGCGAGCGGGCCGGCTACCAGGTGGAAGCCGTCACCGCCGACCCGGACGCCACGTACTGGGCCGAGTGGGAGTACGACGTGAGCGGCCTGGAGCCCCAGATCGCCGTCCCGCACCATCCCCACAACGTAAAGCCGGTTCGCGAGGTGCAGAAGCAAGGCGTCAAGGTGGACGAGGTCTTTATCGGCTCGTGCACCAACGGGCGCTTTGAGGACCTGGAGGCCGCCGCCGAGGTCATCGAGCAGATGGGCGGCCAAGTGGCCCCCGGCGTGCGGCTGGTGATCACGCCGGCCACGGCCGAGGTAGCGATGCAAGCGTTGGAGGCCGGCCTGTACGACACGTTCATCCGCGCCGGCGGCATGGTCACCAACCAGGGCTGCTCCCTATGCACCATCGGGCACCACGGCGTGCTGGCCCCCGGCGACGTGCTGGTGAGCACCTCCAACCGCAACTTTCAGGGCAAGCTGGGCAAGGGCGCGAGCGTGTACCTGGCCAGCCCGGTCGTCGCGGCTGCCACCGCCGTGCGTGGCGAGATCGGATTGCCGGCATGACCGACTCGGACCCGAACTCGTGCGGCGTATGGAGCCTGTCCGTAGACGAGCTCAAGGAGTTGCCCCTGGAAAAGGTCAAGGCCCTGTTGGGCAGGGCCACGCTGGAGGACCTGGCTGCCGTGCCGGTCAGCGAGCGCATTTTGCTCCTGCCGCACTGCCTGCGCCGCAGTGACCGCTGCCAGGCCCGCCACGACCGGGAGCTAGGTCTGCTGTGCGAGGGTTGCGACGAGACCTGCGCTATCAACGTTCTGCGTACCGCTGCCCTCAAGCTCGGCTACAGCGGCGTCTGCGTCGCGCCCGGCGGCTCGCTGGCGGCCCGGTTCCTGAAGGACCGGCAGCCGCAGGGCGTGGTGGCCATCGCCTGCGACAAAGAGATCGGCCTGGGGTTAGAGGCCGTGGGCGAGATGTTGACCAACGGCGACCTGTCCACCGCGCCGGTGTCTGTCTTTGTCCGACTGAGCCGCGACGGCTGCGTGGACACAGAAGTGGACCAGGCGGCGGCGTTGCAGGCCATCGGTGCCTGAACGAAAGCGCCACTTTTTTACTAACGTGCCATGAAAAAGTTGCCTCCATCCATAAACCTGATCGCGTCGGTGGCTGTGGCCTGCACCGTGGCCCTGGTCGTCCCGCTTGTGGCGTCCGGGTTGCCGACGATCACCGCCAGCCTGCCCGGGTCGGCTGCAGTGCCGGCCGATTGGCTGCGGACGGCCCGCATTGGCACGCCCTGGGGGTACGCTTCGCAACCGGGCACCTGGGAGGCCTCGGTGGACCAGGCCGTGACCGACGGCGTTACCTGCATCCTGGACTGGTCGGCCTTTGCTGACACATACCAGGGCCGGGTGCTGGACAACCACACTACCCCCCTGGCCGGGATGCGCGACCGCGCCGAGTACGTCCACACGAATCACCCTGGCGTCCATCTCATCTACTACTTTGGGCCGTTAGAGATGCAGACTACCGATGCGGACATGGACCAGGATGGCGTGGCTGATCCAGGCAAGCACACCGCCTACGTGGATCATCCCGGCTGGCTCCAGGTGAGCCGCGACGGGCGCAAGGCCGTGTTCTATGGCTCGCAGCCGGGCATGCCCTTCTGGGTGGACCCGACCTCAGAGGACGTGTGGCTCTGCCCCAACGATGCCGATTACGTGGAGAACGTAGTGCTGCCCTGGATGCGCGAGGCCGCCGGCACCGGCATCGACGGCATCTGGCTGGACGTGCCGTTTCTGATCAGCGAGTTCGGCGATGGGTGGACGGCGCAATGGCCCTGTCACTGCGATACCTGCCGGACAAAGTTCCAGGCCGAGACCGGCTACGCCATGCCCGCGACAGTGAACTGGGACGATCCGGCCTGGCGCGCGTTCGTGGCCTGGCGCTACCAGCAGATCCACGACTTTTTGGGCCGGGTCAATACCGCGCTCAAGTCCGTCAACCCGGCCTGCCAGCTCATCATCGAGACCTCTACCGGCCTGGGGCCCCAGTCCACCACGACCGGCTGCCATACCCTGGACCTCTTTGACGTCAGCGACACTACCGGCCACGAGCACTGCGGCCCTTCCACCGCCGTCCCGTACTATGAATGGCTTTACCAGGCGGCGCATTTCGCCTGGTATCGCGGTACGGATGGTCCCAACCGGCCCTCGTGGATGCTGAGTTACGCGGACACGGCCGACGTGTTTCGCCTGCACGGGGCCACGCTGACGGCGTACAACCTCAACCCATACGTCTCGGCTGACGAAGGGATGGCCGGGATCCCGGACGAGGCCCTGCGTCGCCAGATGTATACCTGGCTGAGCGATCACCAGGACGCCTTTTATACGCCGGCGTTCACACCCCACGCCAACGTGGCCCTGGTCTACTCGCGGTCCACGCTGGACTACCTGGACCGGGGCGATTATGACGTCGAGACGTTCCGGCCCGAGTTCATGGGCCTGGCTATGATGCTGCTAGAGAGCCACGTGCCCTCCCGTGTGCTATCGGACACAGACCTGGGCGCGCTGGCCGGGTACGAGGTGGTGATATTGCCCCACGTGGCGGCCATGAGCGCAACGCAGGCCCAGGCACTCCGCAGCTACGTCTCGGCTGGCGGCACCCTGATCGCCACCGGCGAAACCTCGCTGTACGACGAGGAGGGCGTGCAGTTGAGCGACTACCAGTTGGCGGAGGCGTTTGGCGTGTCGGCCGGCAGCGCGCAGGAAGGCCAAGTGTATACCAACATCTATGGTGCCGGGCGCGTAGTGTTTGCGCCGGCCCTGCCCGGCAACGACTATTTTAACGCCGCTCAGCCGGGTTGGGGGACCGGCAACCCGGCCCAGGCCGAGCAGGTCCGCGCTGCCTTCCTGAGCGACGTGTGGGCGCTGGCCGGCGTGGACTCACTCCTCACCACCAACGCGCCGCGCGGCGTGACGTTCCAGCTCTTTGCCCGGCCCGGCGAGTTGAGCTTGCGCGCGGTGAACTTTGCCGGCGTGGCGGCCGGCGACGCCGTGCCCACGCCCCAGGCCGGCATCTCGGTCACCCTGCGTCTGCCAACGGGAACAACCCTGCAAAGCGCCACACGCCTGGACTTTATGGGGACGCCCGTCACACAAACCTACACTCAGCCAGACGCCAACCGCGTCTCGTTCACCTTTGACCTGACCAACCAGACAACCCTGCGGTTCCACACCGTCACGTACAACGTCTACCTGCCCCTCGCCCTCAAAAGCTAAAATTGCCCATTTGCCCATTTGCTCATTTGCCCATTTGCTCATTTGCCCATTTGCTCATTTGCCCATTTGCCCATTTGCTAATTCACCAGGAGGAAACATGACCAACCAGTTCAACTTCAAAGGCCGTGCCTGGGTCGTCGGCGACGACGTTGACACGGACATGATCTACCACGGTTCGTATCTGCCCCTTACCGATCCCCAGGAGATGGCCCAACACGCGCTCGAGTACACCCCGGGCATGGAGAATTTCGCCCAGGAGGTACAGCCCGGCGACGTGCTCTTTGCTGGCCAGAACTTTGGCAGTGGCAGCTCCCGCGAGCACGCTGTGGTGTGCCTCAAGTATGCCGGCGTGGCGGCTATCATTGCTGAGAGCTTTGGCCGCATCTTTTACCGCAACGCCGTGAACCTGGGCTATCCCATCATGGAGGCCCCCGGCGTCACCAATCTCGTCTCCCCCGGCGACCAGGTAGAAGTAGACGCCGAGGCCGGCATCATCCGCAACCTGACCCAGGGCACCGAGATCGAGGGCGTGCCCCTGTCCGGCCTGGAGCGAGACATCATGACGGCCGGCGGGCTGTTCGAGTACCTCAAGACGCAGTGACGTGATCCGTGATCCGTGAACGCAATATGCAAAGTCACGAATCACGTTTCACGTCTAGCGTGTAGAGGTGTCTCTATGGGGCGACCGCTATGGTTCGTAAAGCTCCTCGAGAAGGCATATCCCCTCCGGTTTCTCGCCGCCAGGGCGACAAAGGTGCCAATTGTCGGCCAGATCACCGATCACCTGCTCTTCGAGGGGGACGACGTCATCTACCTGCCCCAGGACCGGGTGATCCAGGTAAATCAGCCGATCGACGTGCCGGACGAGATGGTGCTGCCCTCTCAGGTGGTGGCATACTTTATCGAGCAGGCAAACTATCACTGGGTGATGGATTTTTGCCCCTGTCGCGATGCCAATGGATGCAAGGAGTACCCCATTGACCTGGGCTGCCTCTTCCTGGGGGAGGCCACGTTGGGGATCAATTCCCGGTTCGGACGTCGCGTGACGCAGGAAGAAGCACTGGAGCACGTGCGGCGCTGCCGCGAGGCCGGCCTGGTGCACATGATCGGCCGCAACAAGCTGGATACCGTCTGGCTCGGCGTGGGGCCGGGCAGCAAGTTGCTTACCGTCTGCAATTGCTGTCCCTGCTGTTGCCTTTGGAGTGTGCTGCCTCACGCCGCGCCCCGGATCGGCTCCAAGGTCACCAGAATGCCCGGCGTCACCGTGTCTGTGAGCGAGCAGTGCGTGGGCTGCGGAACCTGTACTCAGGGCGTGTGCTTTGTCGACGCCATCCACCTGAACAACGGTCGCGCTGTCATCAGCGACGAGTGCCGGGGCTGCGGCCGTTGTGTGAACGTCTGTCCCCAGAAAGCCATCGAACTTTCTGTCGACGGGGGCCGGTTTGTGGAGAAAACGATCGACCGGCTTTCTCCACTGGTCGATGTTTCATGACGTGGGGCGTGTTGCGTACTATGTATTGCGTGGCGCGTGGAGCGTAACGGAACACATTTCACGTTCGGAGGGTGACGTGCGCATCGCGTTGGCCGCCGCGTTCCTGCTCATGGGCCTCACCTTCACGGTGACCCAGGGGCTCGTCATCCGCGCGCTCCTGGTGGCCTTTGGCGGGAACGAGATCACCATCGGCGTGGTGCTGGGGTGCTGGCTGCTCATCGAGGCAGTGGGGAGTGCCCTGGCCGGGTGGCTGGTGGCGCGCTGCCGCGCGACGCGGGTCCGCTTCGATGCCCTGGCGTTCGCGGTCTTGCAGACGGCGCTGGCCCTGCTGCTGCCCGCCACCATCGCCGCCGGGGTACTGGCGCACACATTCACCGGCGCCCTGCCCGGCGAGGGCGTGGGACTCTGGCCGGCGTTCCGCGTGGCGTTCCTGCTGCTGGTGCCGGTGGGCCTGGTGGACGGGGCCATGTTCGCCGTGGGGTGCGTCGCCGGGGTGCAACTGGCCCGACGGCGGGAGTTGTTCTCGGCCGGCGCGGTCTATGCGCTGGAGGCCCTGGGCGGCATCGGCGGCGGCGTGGCCTTGACGTATCTCTTCATCCCTCTCTCTCAGCCGGTGCGTGCGGCCTTCGTCCTGAGCGCGCTCAACCTCCTCTCCGCCCTCACCCTCGTGTTCGGACCTCGTAGCATAGCCCCTCGTTCGCAGGAGGCTGTGCCTGGGCGTCTTGCGCGGGAGAAACGGCCACGAGGGCCTATGCTACTACGTTTTGGCATCATCGGTGCGCTGTTGCTGGCTGTTCTGGGGAGTCTCATCACGTTCGTGCCAGAGGCCATCCTGGAATCGGCGGTTGCGGAGCAATGGGCCGGGCACCAGGTGGTGGCCTATGACGATTCGGTCTATGGCAACGTGACGGTGATCCGGCGCGGGCCGGAGCACACGTTCTTTGTCGATGGGCTGCCCCTGCTCACCACGCCGAACCCGGACATCGCCCGCGTGGAGGAGCTGGTGCACCTGCCGCTGTTGTTCGACGATGCGTCAGCCCCCCGGCGCGTCCTGGTGCTCAGCGGCGGGGTGCTCAAGTACCCGGTAAAGTCCGTGGACTATGCCGAGCTGGACCCGCTGCTCATCGACGAGGTGCGACGCTTTCCCACGCCACTGACGACCGCCGAGCTGAACGATCCCCGCGTGACGGTGCACGCCGTGGACGGCCGGCTGCTGGTCAACGAGCAGGCCGCGCGCGGCGATACACACTATGACCTCATCCTGGTGAACCTGCCGTATCCCACCACGCTCCAGGTCAACCGCTTCTTCACCACCGAGTTTTATCGCGCGGCCCGGGCGCTGCTGACCGACGAGGGCGTGTTCGTCGTGCCGCTGCCAGGGGGGCTAGAGTACCTGGGGCCAGAGTTGACGGACCTCCACAATCTAGTGCGCCAGGCTTTGGGCGAGGTGTTCCCCCACGTGCGTCCGATCCCCGGCGAGACGACCCTGTGGCTGGCGTCGCCGGGACCCGGCACGCTGCGCGTGAGCGACGAGGTGGACGCCCTGGCCGCACGCTGGGAGGCCGCCGGCCTCGACGCGCAACTCATCACCGCGCCCTACATCCGCTACAAGTTCGACACGGCGCGGGCGGCGTGGTTCCGGGAGACCCTGGCGCGGGGCCGGGCCGTGCCGGCCAACGAGGACCTGCGCCCGACTGGTGTCTTTTATGGGTTGGCGTAT
>Ga0190284_1001370_pt1 | contig 11012 bp, 11 predicted proteins | sample 48691812_MG_FD_161668 | JGI IMG/M metagenome (GOLD analysis project Ga0190284, IMG submission 161668) | Hydrothermal vent microbial mat bacterial communities from Southern Trench, Guaymas Basin, Mexico - 4869-18-1-2_MG | ecosystem: Environmental > Aquatic > Marine > Hydrothermal vents >... | reverse complement strand
GCTTGGCATCCTGGTCTGGCAGGATTTCCCCCTCCAGTGGGGCTACACCGACGCGCCGGAGTTCGTGGACGAAGCGTTGCGCCAAGAGCGGGATATGATTGGCCTGCTCTACAACCATCCCAGCATCGTAGTCTGGTGCGCGCACAATGAATCCCCCTGGGATGCCCCCTGGATGGCCGACCGGGTGCCCGACTACGATCCGCGCCAGAACAAGCGGCTGGACGAACTGCTGCGCGACCAGGCGCGGGAACTGGACCCCACCCGCTACGCTCACGTCAACTCCGGCACGGGCGACGAGCACCCCTACCCGGGCTGGTACTATGGCCATTGGTGGAATTTCGCCGACCTGCCCGGCGCGCCCTTCGTCACCGAGTACGGGGCACAGGCGCTGCCCAATATTGAGACGATGCGGCGGATGTTCGCGCCGGAGGAGTTGATCTACCAATCGGGCGAGGTGGGCCAACGGTGGGAGTTCCACGACTTTCAGCCCCGCGAGACCTTTGACCTCGCCAAGATCGAGCAGGGGGAGAGCATCGAGGAGTTCATCGCCAACAGCCAGGCTTACCAGGCCAACCTGGTGCAGTTCGGTACCGAGGCCTACCGCCGCGCCAAGTATGATCCCATGCAGGGTATCTTCCATTTCATGTTCGTCGAGGACTGGCCCAGCATCACGTGGGCGGTGGTGGACTACTACCGGCAGCCGAAGGAAGGTTACTACGCCCTCCAGACCGCTATGCAGCCAATTCTGCCTTCCATCGCCGCCTCCCGGCCGGCCCGGCTGGAGCGAAACCGCTGGGTCTACGCCGAAGCCGCCGACTTCCAGGTCGCACTGTGGGTCGTCAACGACACGCTGGATGAGTACCCACAGGCCCAACTCCACTGGTGCATCACCTCCCCCCCCTCGGGGGGGACTGAGGGGGGGAGCGGGGGAGAGGCTGTGATAGACGGCGTTGCTTCTGTCAACGTCCCATCCGATGGCGTGCGCTGGGCGGCGGCCCTGCGCGACCTCGACTTGGCCCCCGGCACTTACCGTCTGTACGTCGAACTGCTGGACGCGCAGGGACGTGAACTGGGGCGAAATGAGCTCACCTTCGCCATCGAACCACCAGCGGAGGAGGAGACAGGCCAATGAGACGGCTGCTGATTTCTCAATGAAACACAACAAACTGGTTAGGGACAGGATACCCGACATCATCACCGAGCGTGGCGACGAGCCTGTAATCCAGATACTGGACGCAGGCGCGTACAGGCGGGAACTGCGGAGGAAGTTGCAGGAAGAAGTCGCCGAATTTGGTGAATCGGGCGAGGTGGAAGAGTTAGCCGACGTTCTCGAAGTCGTGTACGCCTTGGCCGCGGCCGAAGGCGTCAGCAAATTCCAACTCGAGGAGAAACGAGAGCGAAAACGGGGGGAGAGAGGTGGGTTCGACCGGAGGATTTTCCTCGTAGAAACGATTTCGAGCGGCAGAAGTCACGTGAAAGCCGCCGTTGGCTCGACTAACCCGGTCAAAATCGCGGCCACGACTGCGGTGCTGCGCCGCGTCTATGGCGAAGACGTGAGCGTGGAACCGGTGGCCGTGGAGAGCGGCGTCCCCCACCAACCGTGGGGTAACGAGGAGACGCAACGTGGCGCGCTTAACCGGGCGCAGGCGGCGCAGCGCACGAGCGGCACAACGCTGGGGGTCGGCTTTGAGGGCGGTCTGCTGGAGGTGCAGGACTGGGTGTTCACCTGTGCCTGGTGCGCGGTCGTGCGTGACGACGGTCTGGTGGGCATCGCCGGCGGGGAGAACGTGCTGCTCCCGCCGTCCGTGGTGGCGGATGTGCGGGCAGGGGCGGAACTGGGGCCGGCGATGGACGTACTAACGGGGCTGCACAATACCAAACAGGGCGGCGGCGCGATTGGTGCTCTGACCGGGGGCCGGCTCGATCGCCAGTCCGCCTATGAGCACCTGCTGACGATGGCGCTGGCGCGGCTGCTAACGCCGGCATATTATACCAAACGCACGTGAAAACGGGAGGTATCCGTAAGGATTGGGGAAGCTAGGTCGGGCTGCCGGGGAGCCTACGTCCGGTCGTGCATACGTATGGGTTCGCTCGCACGGCTTGGAACGGCCGTGAGTCTCATCACCAGGAGTCCCAAGGCTGCGCTCAATATCATACCAACAAAGACGCTCGCTGTGATGACCCAGAACATCGTATCACCTCACTCAACGATAGTCAATTTCACCTGGATACATTTTACCATAAGTGTCTTCCGGAACGCAAGAGGACTTTTGGCCCATTACCGTGGTACTATCTATTCCGAAAATAGCTGTGGGACAAGATGGCATCTTGTCCTACTCTCGGCTCATTTTCGTGCTTGGTGGTGTGTAAGCACTCATGACCACTGCTTCGAAAATAGCTGTGGGACAAGATGGCATCTTGTCCTACGCTCGGCTCATTTTCGTCCTTAGTGGTGTGTAAGCACTCATGACAACTTCTCAATATTTTGGGGAGCGAGCGCCGGTTGAGTAGCAACTTGGGCTGAGTAGATGTTCTAAGTCTTGTCAAGTATCTGAACCTTAAAATCTCGAATAGCGAAGCGTATCGAAACCAAGCGAGCGGCTCTATGGACAACCCGCTTGGCCTCGATACGTCGCTTCGCTCCTACTCGGCCGGCGCTGAACTTGCTACATTTATGTGATCTTCCCCAGTTTATTGAAAAGATACCTGAAACGGTTGGGGCGGTTTTACGTTTGGCTTGCGGCGCTGGCGGGGCGAGCTTTTGACTTCTGCGCAGAGTCGCATATACATAACTACAATACGTAATTGCTCGGCCACCGTCATTCCGAGCAGCCTGTCCTGAGCCTGCCGAAGGAACTAAAAGAAGCGCAATGGCCTGCCCTGAGCTTGTCGAAGGGACTGAAGGGAGTCGAGGAATCTCCACGCCGGGGCCACGTTTGCCATTGCAAGCGGAGATTCCTCGACTTCCTTCGACTCCGCTCAGGACAGGCTGCTATGCTTGCTACTAATGACATCCTGTCATTGCACAATGAGTGGCGCAATGCGCCATGCGTAGCTCGGAATGACGCATACGGAGAGGGTGAGTAGTTACCCGCAAACTAACTAAAGCACAGGAAGGAGGCAACACGGTATGGCAGAGATAACACGAAAAGAACTGATGCTGGCCTTGATTAGTGCAGGCGATCACCCCCATTTGAGCGGGCTCGATCTGAGTGATCTTGTTATACCTGGCTTAGACTTGAGTAGGGGCAATCTGTTCACGACTAACCTGAGCGGGGTCGACCTGCGCCTTGCCAACCTAAGCGGGGCTAACCTGCACGCGGCCAACCTACACGCGGCCAACCTGAGCGGGGCCAACCTGAGCGGGGCCAACCTGGAGGAAACCGACCTGATACTGGCCAACTTGATGGGAGCCGACCTGAGCGAGGCCAACCTGAGGGGGGCTGACTTGAGCGGGGCCAACCTGAGTCTTGCCAACCTGAGCGGGGCTAACCTGAGGGGAGCCAAGCTGTTCGAGGCCAAGCTGAGCGGGGCCAAGCTGAACGATGCCGACCTGAGCGAGGCCAACCTGTTCAAGGCCAGCCTGATTGGGGCCGACCTGAGCGATGCCGACCTGAGCAAGGCCGACCTGAGCGAGGCTAAGTCGCTCAAAGGCGCAACTCTGCCCGACGGCACGAAGCACGACTGACCCGCGGGATGCACTGGCCTGCGGTCCGGGTTTGGGCGAGCGAGGCGACACTGAGCGCTGGTGAGCGCATCAGGGACGGGCGGGCGGCGTCGTGGACGAGCGACAACGGCGGCAATGGCCACCCAAGTCCGACTCCTATTCCAGGTATCGAAGAGCCTGTGGTTGTGGAAAATATAGAAATAACAGGAGGTTTTATCCGATGGAACAAACCAGCTTCAAGGTATACGGTTACCGATGGATCGTGCTCCTTGCGTTTATGTTTGTCGTCGCCATCAACCAGCTTCTATGGATAACCTTTGCCCCGATCACCAGCAGTGCCGCCACGTATTATGGGGTCTCGAACCTCAGCATCGGTCTCTTGTCCATGAGCTTCATGATTGTCTATATCGTCATCTCGATCCCCGCCTCGTGGGTCATTGACACCTATGGGATTCGTGTCGCCGTGGGAATAGGCGCCGCGCTGACAGGCATCTTTGGCTTGCTCCGGGGCCTGGTGGCGCCATACTACGCTCTGGTGCTCATTTCGCAAATAGTGATTGCCGTCGGGCAGCCGTTCATCCTCAACGCTGTGACCAAGGTGGCTGCTCGCTGGTTCCCAATCCAGGAGCGGGCGACCGCATCGGGTCTTGGATCACTAGCCATGTACCTTGGCATCGTTGTGGGCATGGCGCTAACTCCATACCTTACGCTCCAATCTGGCGTCGCCAGCATGCTTGTTGCCTACGGGATTGTGTCCGTAATCGCCGCGATTGTCTTTTTCGGAGTTGCCAAGGAGCGTCCTCCAACGCCTCCATGCCCCCCGGGCCAAGAAGAGCGATCCCTGGTTTTTGATGGCCTCAAGCAGACCTTGCGCAAGAGAGACTTTGTCCTCCTAATGCTTATCTTCTTTGTAGGCTTGGGGACGTTCAATGGGGTTACAACGTGGATCGAAGACATCGTAAGGCCAAGAGGATTCTCGATCACCCAGGCTGGAATCATCGGAGGCTTGATGGTCGTAGGTGGCATTATCGGTGCCCTAGTCATGCCATCGCTCTCCGACCACTATCGTAAGAGAACTCCATTTCTGGTCTTGGCCGTGGTTGGTGCGACCCTGGGACTTGTCGGCATCACCTATGCCACGAGCTATTGGTTCCTACTCGCCTCAGCCTTTGTCTTGGGTTTCTTCTTGCTAAGCGCAGGTCCGATCGGATTTCAGTATGGCGCTGAAGTTGCCTATCCAGCACCAGAAGGCACGTCAAACGGTCTGCTTTTGCTCATGGGACAAATCTCGGGGATCGTTTTCATCTTTGGAATGGACAGCTTCAAGTCCCCGGGAACAGGCTCGATGAGTCCCTCCTTGGTTGTGCTCATCGGGCTCATGGCTCTGAGCTTACTTTTCTGCACAAGACTCAGGGAATCGCCGGCCTTGATGACGGAAAATGTAAACCGTTGAAACGCCGCCTTGTCGCCGAAGGCCACCTACCGATGAATTGATTTGTCAAGTGCTAGAACCTTAGGATTTGCAGAAACCTGTCCACACCGTCCCTGAACTCCTTGAGGGTCAAAATTCTTTACAGATGAGATAAGATTTTGGACACGGATGCACACGGAAAAACACGGATAGAAATCTGAAAAAATCCAGTGCACATCTGTGTTAGTGTCCCATTTCTCTTGTCGGTTTGAGGCGAAGCTTCGCTAGAATCTTACCTTCACACGGCGACTAAGGTGCGCTAAGCTGTTTTCAGTTTAGCGCACCTTGCCTTAAAATGCAACCTGCCCCTGCGCTGGCAATGCGGGAACGGCGGGCGAGCATGAAGCGACCGGACGATCCCAGCATGACACACTTCGCTTGTCAATGCAACCCTCCGAATTGACTTACTCACTGTTTAGGGTATAATGGCGCGGCTGTTGGTGATTGGCTGTTGGCTAGGCGCTGATTGCTAACTGCTAGTTTTAAGGAGGATGGATGCCGAAGCGAACGTATCAACCCAAAAAACGTAAGCGTTTGCGCACTCATGGCTTCCGTGCCCGCATGTCTACACGAGGCGGGAGGCGAGTGCTCAAGGCACGGCGGCGTAAGGGCCGCCTACACCTGGCTGTGAATAGGGAGTGGGCCAAGAAGTTGAACTGGAAGGAAAGCTCGCAGCGTCCACGACGCCGGGCCTAGTGGTTTGACACGGCTCACCATGAGTGGATGGAACGACGGATCCGACTGCGACGCACGAGCGATGTGCGGCGGGTGTACGGTGAAGGGCAATCGTGGGCGCACCCATTATTGGTGCTGGTCGCACGGCCCAACGGGCTCGATTTCAGCCGTGTGGGAGTTACAGCCAGCCGACGTGTGGGGAACGCGGTGGCGCGTAACCGGGCCAAACGACTCCTGCGCGAAGCGGCACGTCGTCTCTACCCCCAGTTCGAGGCCGGGTGGGACGTGATGCTGGTCGCACGTGTAGGGATCCTCAAGGTGAAAGAGCCGCAGGTCGAAGAGGGGTTGGCATCGTTGCTGAAACGGGCCGGATTGAGCAAGTGGAGGGTTTCAGGTTAGGTGAGCCTGAGGCCTGAAACTTGAGATTTGTGAGATCCGACTGATGAGTCCACGCGAGAGAAAAAAGGGATGAAGTCCGTTCTTTTAGGTATCATTCGCCTCTATCAGGTGACGTTCTCGCGTGTGCTCCCTCCCACCTGTCGTTTTGAGCCTTCCTGTTCCCAGTACAGCTATGAGGCCATCGCTCGCTACGGAGTCTGGCGCGGTGGCTGGTTAGCTGTGAAGCGAGTTGCCCGTTGCCACCCCCTCAATCCGGGGGGGTATGATCCTGTTCCCAATATGGAGGAGGGTAAGTAATTGAACCAATCTTGGACACAGCGCCGGCCCATCGGAATCGTGATGTTGGCGGTGCTACTTATAGGAATAAGTGGCTGTACAGGTGGGGCTGTACGGCCTATGAGTTGGACGGGGCTGGTCACCGTAGGTGAGATACTGTACGCGGCCGACCTGGAGCAGGTCGTGGCGCTGAACGCAGCCGACGGAAAGCCCCTGTGGGCTTTCCCCAAAGACCCGAAGGAGGATAGACGCGGAGTCTTCACCGTTACCCCGGCGGTGGGAGAGGGTCGCGTGATTGCAGCCTCGCAGGTGCCTGCCTCAGGTTTTCTTAGCCAGCCTAAGAACGTCGTCTGGGCACTGGATCGCGACACGGGCAGCCTGTTGTGGCACTTCGACGGTGCCGCCGGTCAATATGTCGAAGGTGGGGCACTGGGCGGCGACTTGTTCATCATTGGCAATAGCGATGGCAACGTCTACGCGCTAGACGTGGAGAGTGGTGGCCTCAGATGGGTTTTCGAGACGGGACATCGCGTGTGGGCTACCCCTCTTATCGCCTCGGACAGGGTGTACATCGGTTCAATGGACCGCCACCTCTACGCGCTGAACCTGTCTGACGGGAAGGTGCTCTGGGATTTCCACACCGACGGGGCCTTCGCCAGCACACCAGCGTTGCAGGATGACACACTCTACGTCGGCGCTTTCGACGATAGGCTCTACGCCATAGACGCGCATGCGGGAACCGAGCACTGGCGCTTCGGGAGTGCGAATTGGTTCTGGGGCGGTCCGGTGGTCTACAACGACACCGTTTATGCGACCGACGTGAGCGGCAATGTCTACGCCGTGGATGCTGAGACCGGCGAGCAGGTGTGGCATCAACCGCTCAATGTACCGGTACGAGCAGGACCAGCGCTGTCCGAGGATGGAAGCCAGTTGTTCGTCGGCAGCCAGAATGGCATCCTGTACGCCATGGACACCAGCGATGGTTTCGTGCTGTGGTCAGTAGAGAGCGGAGGGCAGGTGCTTCCAATGCCGGTGGTGAGCGGGTCGGTGATATACGAACTGATGATCAACGGGCCGCACCGGATACGAGCGCTGCACGCGGATAACGGGCGTGAGATTTGGGCCTATCCGCATGTGGTTGAAGAATAGAGAACAGAGAATAGAGAATTAAAGGAAGGATAAACTGTGTTTGATTTTATCGCCTACCCGATGGCCAATTTGATACTGCTCTTCTATACCTTTCTAGGGCATAGTACCATCGCAGCGATTGCCGCGCTGACCATCTTGATCAACGCACTCGTCCTGCCGCTGACACTAAGCCAGCAGAAATCGGCACGCAAGATGCAGGGATTCCAGCCAGAGCTCGAGAAATTACAGAAAAAATACGCCAAGGACAAAGAGCGCCTGGCGCAGGAGCAGATGAAGTTGTACAAGGAAGCAGGTATCAACCCTATGGGGGGGTGCCTGCCGCTCTTGATCCAGATGCCGATTTGGTTTGGACTCATCAACGCTATCAGATACTGCATACCCTCTACGCCATTGGACCTGTTTCAGTTTTCCCACCACATCTATAAATGGTTGCCTGGTGTTGTGGGGCTTGTTCCGCTGCAGAGCACGTTCCTGGGGATGGACCTGGGCCGGCCTCCTAACTCGGTTCAGTGGTGGTCGTATTCTTTGCCCATCCTGGTCTTCGCCACGAGCTGGTTACAGCAGAAGCTGCTGACCCCGCCCACTACAAGTGATGATAAATCGCAGGCGGCGACGATGAGCCAGCAAATGCAGATTATGATGCCATTGATGATGATGTTTTTTACTCTCCAGTATTCGACGGGGCTGTCTATCTATTTTGTCATATCTAACTTGATCCGGCTGGCTCAGTATTACCTTGTACGGAGAGACCGAGGCGACGAGAAGGCCGGGAGTAAGGGAGAGACGCAGTTGAAGCAACGTAAGCAATAGGTGGCTTGCGTTGGGTATTTGCCAGAGGAGTGTGACGGATGGCGGAAATGGAGCGGGCAATTGAGGCGACCGGAGCGGACGTTGAAGCCGCGATTGCGATGGGCTTGGCGCGTCTGAGGCTTGGTCAGGATGCGGTGGAGATCGAGGTGCTGGATGAGGGTAGTCGGGGTGTGTTCGGACTGGGGGCGCGAGAGGCCCGCGTTCGAATGACGCCCAAGTTGAAGGCCACGTCGCGTCCAGCCGCCGCAGTATCAACCGATCTGATTGCTCCACCTGCTGCAGAGCTGGCGGAGCACGCCGTGGAGGAGAAGGGCCGGGATGAAGCTGAGATAGCCCAGGGGGTATTGCTGGAACTCCTGGCTCTTCTGGGTATGGAAAGACCCCAGGTTGATGTACGACGGGCCGAACCTGCGGCGGATGAGAAAGCCCCACCGCTGGTGCTCAATGTGCGTGGCGTGGGCACCGAAGTGCTGATAGGCCGCCGTGGGAAGACGCTGGCTGCGTTGCAGCACATCACCCGGCTGATCGTGGGGCGGGAGGTGGCAGGCCGGGTGCATTTGGTGGTGGACGTGGATGGTTTCAAGGCGCGTCGGGCAAAGTTGCTGAGCCGCCTGGCTCAACGGATGGCGGAGCAGGCAGTGCGCACCAACCGTACAGTGATGCTGGAGCCTATGCCCCCCCACGAGCGCCGTATTATCCACCTGACATTGCGCGATCATCCCCATGTGACTACCCAGAGCATTGGCGAAGAGGACCGGCGCAAGGTCACCATCATTCCACAACACCAGTAAGCTGCTAGCCGTTAATAGTTAGCGTAACTACTCACCCTGCTCGGCTTGGATTGCTAAATCCAAGCCTCTTGGCAATGAGAAGCGGCACTTTGCAGGCCAAAAATGGTCAAATCCGCTTGGTTCTGTCCGCCGAACCGCTGGATTTGACAACTCAGTGGAAGCGGGGTAGTTACTAGTTAGCAATGAGCTAATGAGCGGTTGGTAGTTAGCCAGCAGCCAGTTGCTGTTTGTCATCGGTCATTTATCATTGGTCATTGAACTGGATTACCTGATCGTCGGTCACGTGACCCGCGACCTAATAGATGGCGCTTTCGCGGTTGGCGGGACAGTTTCATATGCTGCACGCACCGCACGTGCGTTGGGCTGTCGCGTTGGCGTCGTCACCAGCGCCAGCCCCGGCCTTGATCTGAGCCATGTGTTGGATGGTGTCCTGGTCACCCGCTTCCCCGCCGCTACGACGACCGCATTCAGGAACATCTACACCCCCGATGGTCGGCGACAGATGCTGCACAGCGTTGCAGAGACGCTGGTGCCAGAGATGGTGCCACCAAACTGGAGGGCGGCAATTGTCCACCTGGGGCCGGTGGCCCGGGAGTGCGACCCGGCGCTGGTCAATGCATTTGACGATACCTTTGTGGGTTTAACCCCCCAGGGATGGATGCGGAGTTGGGACCAGGCCGGGCGCGTGAGTTGCTGTCAGTGGGAAGGAGCGGGGGAGTTGCTCGCCTATGCTGGTGCCGTCGTGTTGAGCGAGGAGGATGTGGCAGGCGATAGGGCACTGATGGCCCAGTATGCCGCACGGGCGCGGCTGTTGGTTGTGACCCAGGGGGCGGCGGGCTGTACCGTGTACACGGCTGGTCGGTCCCGTCACTTCCCGGCCCCAGCCGCGCACGAGGTGGACCCTACTGGTGCAGGCGACATCTTCGCGGCTGCCTTTTTCGTGTCGCTTCAGCGCCAGGGCGACCCCTGGAGGGCCGCGCGTTTCGCCAACTGTGTCGCCGCCTGCTCCGTGACACGGCCAGGACTGTCTGGCACTCCCAGCCCGGAGGAGATTGCCCGCTGCAGACGGACTCTAGGGAAATAGGGTAGGCCTGGATGCCGATCATCTACGCGCTGGCGAATCAGAAAGGCGGGGTTGGCAAGACCACCACGGCGGTAAACGTGGGGGCCTGCCTGGCGCATTGGGGCCAACGGGTTCTGGTGGTGGACGTTGACCCCCAGGCAAACGCTACCTCCTCTTTGGGAATAGATAAGCGTGCTGTACCGCTCTCTACATACGACCTGCTGGTGCGCGAGGTCCCGTTGGCCCACGTTGTGCAACCTGTCGGCCGCGCCCGACTCGATCTGATCCCGGCCTCGCCTGCCCTGGCTGGTGCGACAGTGGAATTGGTCAACATGCCGCAGCGGGAGTATCGCCTGCGCCAGGCGCTGGCAGGGCTGAGCCTGAGCGAAGACGGAGGGACAACCGGGCAGTACGATTACGTGCTGGTTGACTGTCCGCCCAGCCTGGGCATTTTGACGGTGAACGGGCTGACGGCTGCCGCCGATGGTGTGATCATCCCCGTGCAGTGCGAGTACCTGGCGCTGGAGGGCCTCTCCCAGTTGGCGCGCGCGATTGGGCTGGTGCGCCGTGCTCTCAATCCGAAGCTACAACTGCGAGGGCTGGTGATGACGATGTACGACGCCCGCACAACGCTGTCACGACAGGTCGTCAACGAAGTACAGCGATACTTCCCGGGGCGGGTTTTTAACACGATCATCCCGCGCAGCGTGC
>Ga0190284_1001369_pt1 | contig 11025 bp, 15 predicted proteins | sample 48691812_MG_FD_161668 | JGI IMG/M metagenome (GOLD analysis project Ga0190284, IMG submission 161668) | Hydrothermal vent microbial mat bacterial communities from Southern Trench, Guaymas Basin, Mexico - 4869-18-1-2_MG | ecosystem: Environmental > Aquatic > Marine > Hydrothermal vents >... | reverse complement strand
CTAGACTTATTAGTACTGAAATACCCTTATCGCACGACCGCTTAAATTTACCTGTTATTGAGACAAGTGATAAAGCATCTGTTCAAGATATGAATAAAACGTATGTTCAGGAATTTTTAATACAGCACTGTACACAGATATCTGGTGCTCTTATAAAGATAAGTGAATTTTATGACAGATTTATTAATTGGTTGCCACCTGAAGAGGTAAATAATTGGACACAAAATAGAGTTGGCAAGAAAATGCCACCTCAGTATCCTAAAGGTCGCATTAGGAAAACTGGACAATTTCATTATGGTAATATTTGTTGGTTAGATAACTTAGTAGAACCCACCAAGACATTACATCGTTGTGGTGAGTATCTTGAAACAATTCGAGGATAATTTATGAAAGAATACACAGTAAGAGTAGTAAATGGGGTCATTATCTCCAATTACCAGTACAAAGAATCAAAAATATTTATATCAAGGCATATTCCAAGTCTTGAGGAAGCATTAATTAACAGTGGATTTATCCCTGTAGTATTCGTCAATGGTCAATTAAGAGAACTAGATTTAAAATCAGTAAATTACTGTATGATTGATATTTCAGATGCAGTATTAATTTTACCCGATTATCGGGAAAGTGAAAGGGCTATCGCAGAGTATGAGTATGCTTGCGTGGCAGATAAGGTAATATTATTTTTAGAGGAGGAAGAGACATGTTAATCGGTATTTGTGGGTTATCTGGAGCAGGGAAAACAACGTTAGCTAAAATTAAACTCAAGGATAAGGCTATTTTGTCCTTTGCTACTCCATTAAAGGGGGTTTTAAAGTCTCTAGGATGGAATGGTCTTAAAGATGAACGGGGTCGCAGGGCTCTCCAACTTCTAGGAACAGAAGTCGCTCGTAATTGTATTAATGACCGCATTTGGGTTGATAAATGGGAAGCTAGCTATAACCGTTTAAAGAATCTTCACAAAATTATCATTGTGGATGACGTCCGTTTTGAAAACGAGGCTCGAGCAATCAAATGTCTCGGCGGTCACATTATTAAAGTAGAAAGATTTACAAATCATTTTGAAATTATAAAACGTTTTTTCTGTCATTCTTCTGAAAAGGGGGTACCATCAGACTTAATCGATCACACAATCATCAATGATGATACTATCGAACATTTAGAAGAGCAATTTAGAAACTGGGGGGCATTTTAATGGGTTTATTTGATGAATTAGACGCAACATGCGCACCTTCTCAAGACCAAAGAATTTTGAGAGCACCTTTCCCCTATCCAGGTGGTAAATACAAGTCGTTAAAATATATTCTTAATGTTTTACCTTATCGTAAAAGGTATATTGAAGTTTTTGGAGGCTCTGGAGCTGTAATATTAGCAAGAGAACCATCAAAATTAGATGTCTACAATGATATCAACAGCGGTGTCGTTGCATTTTATAGGTGTCTTCAGACTGAAAGAGATACAGAAAGACTTATTACGAGATTGCAAAATACAGTTTATGCACGTGAGGAGTTTGTATGGTGTCATAATACTTGGGATTATGATTTATCTGATAATGTAGAAGTGGCAGCCCGCTGGTTTTATATGATTAAGACATCATTTGCTTCTCTAGGTCGTCATTTTGGGAGAAATTTACATAAAACTACTAGTGGTAAACTCTCGAGTCCCCTTAGTCTTCTACCTGATTTACATCAACGCTTCCAGAGTATAATAATCGAACATCTTGATTGGACTGAATGCATCACAGATTATGATTATACTGATTCAGTTTTTTATTTAGACCCACCTTATCTGAATACAGATAAAAAAGTGTATAAGAATACCTTTACTAGAACATCACATGAAAGATTATTGGAAACAGTCTTCAAAAGTAATGGATTTTTCGCTATTAGTTCTTATCGGAATGATTTATATGAATCATATGATTGGAATGAAGTTATTTCTTGGGAAGTATTCTGTTCAATGGCTCCAGGCGCTCCACGTAGAGGTAATGGTTCAACGACTGTAGCACAACGTAAGCATGTTGAAGAAGTCTTATATATCAGAGGTTAAAATGCCATATTTTTATTGTAAGAAGGAACATTTAAAAGAAATGGTACAAATTACAGAGGACAATGAGAATAAATGTCATAATTTTTTGAATAATCAGTCTTTTATATTGAAAAAAGGTGATTATATTTGTCGAGATTCGGAAGGACACTATTCGAGTGTCTCTAAGAATGATGTTGAAACTAATTACGTAATTTTTAAAGGAGAAGAATAATGGCTTGGAGAGATGATTTAAAAGAACTAGTAAAGCAAGACGAGTTACACGAGGAAGTTATCTCGTACCTAAAAACAATTGGATTTGAGTTTATTGAAATTCAGTACATTGAGCATTTCCCATCTGGAAAGAAGACTTGTGCAATTTTTAAAGCATTAGAAACCCCAACAATGGTTAATGCCCTAGTTTTAGTACCTTTCAAATGCAAAGAAATAATGATTGTTATTTCATATTTCAAGAAACATTTCAGATTGATAAACAAGGTTACTTCTGAAACATTTAAGGAAGTAATAGATAATGATATTGAAGCATTAACAGCAACCCTAATTGAGGATATTACAATTGCATCTGATGTTCTTGAAGGTTCAGGTGTTGTAAAGGAGGAAATTAATGATACTAAAAATTAAAATGGATACAGCTTGTGAGAGGTTAAAACCTCTCCAAGCTACACAGGGTTCTGCTGGATTAGACCTCAGAGCAAAAGGTCATCATATCTTATACCCAGATGATACAAAGATTATCCCAACAGGGTTAAGAATTGCTATTGAGAGTGGTTATGAAGCACAAATCAGACCCCGTAGTGGTCATGCAAAGAAGTGTATTCTTGTTGTTAATAGTCCTGGAACTATTGATAGTGATTATAGAGGCCCGATAGGTGTATTATTACACAATCTCGGTAACCAAGTCTTTAAAATCGAAGATGGTGATAGAATAGCTCAAATGGTAATTGCCCCTGTACCCGTTGTTGATATTATTTATGTCGATGAGTTGGACGAAACAACACGTGGCAAAGGTGGTTTTGGTTCTACAGGTGTATCATGAGTAGGACGATGAGTCATTGTAATGGTTCATTAATGGTGGGAATTGGTCTAAGGACTAATGGCCCCGACCATAATGAACATCAAATCTTTCAAGTGGCATTTGCGCCACTTGATTCCGATCTTAATATAAATAAAGATTATGTACCATTACTCCTAAAGATAAGACCCGATAATCCTGGTCATTTTGATAAGGCGTTCATAAAAAAACTTGGTATACCTTTAGAATTGTACTATGATTGTTGTGAAACTGGTGTTGACCAAAATGCAGCATCTCTCTTAATTGAAAGTTGGGTTGAGAGGGTTATTACATATACTAAATTTGGAATACCCCGTAAAATTATACCTATTAGTGTTGATTATTCTAACACTAAAATTTTTATGGAGAACCTATTGATGAAAATCGTATATGATGAATTATTTCATCATGATTTTAGAGACCCAAGATTGGTTGCATTATATATCAATGACAAACAGGCTTTCCATGCGGAAAAAGCACCTTATGGTGATACTCGGATTCAGCTTATTTCATCTAAACATAATATGGCGATGGGTCGAGAATATAATTTAATGAATAGAACCCTAAATAGCGTACGTCTTTACAAAGATATGTGCCAGAAAGGGTTCTTTTAACTATTTACTCAACATTGACCCCCAAATTTTCTTTAATTTTGGGATATTTTTTGAATTATTAATAGCAAATTCCCTCGCATCTCGAAGAGTGTCTTTAAAACCTTCTTCGAGTAATTTACCAATTCTAAAAGAAGCTTCAGTTTTATCCTGAATGGCTATCGTGTGAGGCAATTTCCAACAATTAGTAATTACAAGTTTACCCATCATCATAAATTCTAACATCTGACGTGTCTGGGGTTCTGAATTAAGCATTAAAACGATATTAGCATCTTTTAATGTACCTTCAGTTATCCCTCGTGGAGCATAAATTGTCCGAACGTCTATTTTATCACCAGTAAATGCCAATATATCTTTAGTATACGTTTCCTTTTCTAGTAAATCAATATATGGGAAATAACCATCAAAGATGGTTGCATTCTTAACTTGTGAAACAATTATTGTTTCAGTTCTATTATCTGCAACACCAATAATCTGTATTAAGCCATCTTTATCAGCTTGGATACTCTCATCATTAAGTTTCCCAGCAGGAAAGAAAATCAATTTACTAGGTTTGTTTGCTCTAATAATAGACCAATTAACATCACCAAAAACAATAACTACTTGACCTTTTAACAATTGGTGATTAGTAGTTTCACGAATAGTATAACCCATTTCTTCTAAGAGTTTTATTTGTGATTTTTTCTCGTCAATCATTTTTGTATCAAATGGCATCCAAATGACCTTGTTTTGAAAAGATTTAGTCTGCATACTTACGTTTTCTTTAAATAATTTTTCTAATTTAGAAACGTGTTCAGGTATGATAGTAATTAAACCTGTGCTTTCTTGATTAACGATATTAATTCTAATATCTCGAATTTTGTTTGCCAGTTTATCATCAACACTTACAATTTCATCTGAGGCTTCAGCAAGATGACCAATGGCTAACCACCCATGTTCTTGATGTTGGTAACCCTGAAGACATTCTTTCATTAGGATTATTGCTTGAGATATATGTTTCTTCATGCAAGCAACACATCCCATTCTTTGTTTCTTTGGTTCAGTTAAGATTATCTCACCTGTCATACTCAGAAGAGTACGCTCACTAACTAAATCTTGAATTGATGTTGTATCGAATGATACCATTAGCTTAATTTCTCGATGAATTAATTTCCACATCTTACGGATATTTGCGTTTTTAGCACAAGTAGGACATTCAGCGGCATTAGTTTGTCTCGCAAGTCGACCAAGTTCGGGTTTAGTTCTTGGGAAACATTCCTCAAAGGCTTCAACATTATTGATTAAAACATCTGTAGGTATTTCAAAACCTAATGTAGCATTAACGTCTACATTATTCATTCCTGCAACAGTCTTTATGGGATTATTTTTTACAGCTTCATTATGCTTCTCATCTGAAATTCGCAAGGCTTCGTTAGCTTCCAAAGTTTCAGAAGGTAAAGGGTTAAAGTGATGTATTTGCTGCATTGCCAATAATTTATCTACATCTGAAATGTCTAAATCAAATATCGTTTTGGCTTGTGGCCATGTTTTAATGAAAGCTTCTTTGAACTCAAGAATGCTTTCCCAAGTTGCATTTTCCAAGTTTAATGTGATGATAATATTATCCTTAGTCCTAATATCCATTATTTCCTCCTAGCAAGTATCGTTGTTATATTATGTTTAGAGGTATCTTGACCTCTACGAATAAAATCTTCTGCATGATTTACACAAAGAATATTATAACCATGCTCATTGAACCATTTAATCATACCCTCTTTATTTAGACAGTATATATGTTCATTTGGTTTGTAATGTCGCCACGTTGTTAATTGTTCCCAAGTATCTACTTGTGGTGTTTCTGGAAATGAAATCATTATCCTCTCAAAATTAATCTTGAAGAGGTCATTAATATCTTGATAATGTTCAAGAACGTCAAACAAAAAAATAATATCCCACATAGACTTATATAATTCAAATGAAGTTATTGATTCTCCACAGACATCAAAACCAACCAATCTTTTGAAATGGGGTGATGCTATTCTTACGAACTGATTATTACCACTACCGATATCAACAGCATTAAAACCCTTGATGTGGAAATAAGAAGCTAAAATGCCAAGTCGTAAATAAACCATTTCAGCATTTGTTGCTTGGTGGTTCTTATACTCTTGTGTATAATCAAATGAACTCGGGTTCTCTTGTTTCCAGAAGCCATATTTATCTATTTTAAACATTGAAACCTCTTGTTTTAACACGATTGTCCTTTAATAAGAGAGGTATTAATTTCTCTCGTTCTCCTTCATAGTTATATTCATTTTCTTGATACGTTGGGTAACCCTTAATATAATTGTTTTTCTCGAAAGTAAAACCACTAATATATAGTTCTTTAATATCAAAAGAAAGGAGGTCAAAAATTGCGACAGCACCACATGTTGGTCTCTTATTAAGTATATTATAGAGTTCTTTAAGGGTAGTATAATTAACTACTCGGAAAGAATTACTATGGATTTTAGTAACATTCCGTAAAATATTAATATACCGTTTAACATTATTTCCTTCTATTTTCTCTGAAAATGGGCTACACACCCACGCGGGTTCTGAAGTAAAATGTTGTTCACCTATGGGTGAACAATAATGAATATTACAACGTGTTCCTGTTCCGTATGCTTTTATAGTATTACCTTTATTAACTCTTACTACTATATCATAAGAGTTGATAATTTTTGTTTGGTTAAGTTTATTCCGATACGCTGCTGGCCCTATAATAGCAACAGTTTTGTTTGTTAAGTAGTCTTCATACATTTAAAATCCTTGAGTTTAAGATTTTGATTAAATATTAATTTAGAGACTATCGGATTAGTATTTTTTGATGTTGTTAAGACTATGACAGTCTTCATTTTAATTCTCCTGTTAATGTCGAAAATACCCTACTAGCAGCATTATATTCTTTTTTATTAATGGTATGATTAGTTTTATCTCTGACAAACTTCTCTGGTAGAATTAGAGGATTGAATAATAATGTTAAAAATATCTGATAGGTCAATGCTAAAGAATTTTTAGCACGAACCATGAAAAAATTAATAACTTTATCTAAGGCATCCCCATCTAAAACCGATGTACCGAAGTTATTACGGAGATGTTCTTTTTCCATAATCGTTAGACAATTATCTCTCCATTCTTTAGCCCAAATTTTACCATGTAAAGAATATATTTTGAGGTGACCATCCGTAATAATAACATCACTATAAGGGTTGCCATCCGAAGACCTTACTGTTAAATGTTGGTGTCTTACTCTTGTCTTTGGTGAAAGATGTGTCAATCTAATATTAGTGAATTGTTCTGTAGGGAACGTTAGTAAATTCTTTACTGAGTTCGTTCTTACTAATGCAACATTCAATGCTTCCATATCGCATAATCTAGGTGAAGTTTGTAAATTTAAAACAGCATTAATATCATAAACGAAGTTTAAGTGTGTTGAGTTTACAATTAATGGGCAACAACAAATAAACTCATCATGATGGACACCCTCATTAAAGAGATTAGCACCATTAGCCAGCTTATAATGCGTGTAGGTTCTGTTACTCTGGTCTCTACACCCCACAATTAAATCCGCTCTACTTGTACATCTAAAAATATGATCCCAATTATTCGTTAGAATCATATCAGCATCCATTAAACAAACTGCTTCGTAATCTTGCAAAATAGTAGGTAATAATGCCCACCTTGCTCTTGCTGGGTGTCCAAAGATTGGGAAAGTTCTAATCTTGGAGTATTGTGTTGCAACCCATGAAACATAGCCCTTTGCTTCTTGACCATAAGCTAAAATAATATCAGTTTCAGGCTGATATCGTTTTATTGAATTTATCAGAGCATGAACCCCTACAATGAAATGGTTATCAAATCCTATGAAGAAGGCATTTTTACACATACAAGACTAACCCCCGATGAAAATGTTTTAATATTCTTTAAAATCTTTGATTCATAATATGCTAAAAAATCAAGTATTTTGAATTTACTTCCTAAATTATTAGCCCAATTAACAGTAAAAATATCATTAGTGGATAGACCATCTTCTAACGTTTTGTATTTTAAATAATCACGGTAACCACTTATTAAATGGTAATGATGCCATCTTCTTGTAACCTTAAAACCTACTAACTCAAGGAGATTTAAAATGAAACCTAAATTATAATGTTTTACGTGTCCAGAATATCGATTTTTAATATCTCTTCGAGATTTAGACCTATAAACACCTTGAAGCTCTAATGGTATATGGATAAAGAGTTTGCCAACACACCATAATCGTTTGTGAAAATCTCTTAAAATTTCTTCTAAGTTTTCCAGATGCTCAAGGACATCAATACTATAAATAATACGATAAGACCCCTCTGGTTGATGATAATATCTAATACCATCAAAGAATTTACGACCGTGTTCTAATGCAGTACCATCTGTATCAACACCAACATAATTATGTAATGGGTATTCAGACTGGAGTGACCTCAAAAATGTCCCACCACCACATCCAAAATCAAGAATATCAGATGGCTCGTCTGGTATACAAGTTTTGAGATATTCATATTTTAATACCTTTTCATTTTTTAAGCTTGTATTGATATACTCATCTATACCAAACATTTTAGCACCTCATCTTTTAAATTAGGACTTCTAAGATTAATAGCTTTCGCCATTCTATGTTTTGTTGCTGTTCTAAGTAAGTAATTTTTCTCAAGCATAATGACATTATTAGGCCCCAGATAGTTTAAAGCACAAAAATAAGGTCCACTATTAACACCTAGAAACATTCTACATGATTTAATAATCTTAATAAGATTAGGGATTTTACACTCTAAGCCACGACAGGTTAATGTTGTGAAGTCCCATTTATGATTTTTCGGGTTAGCAAAAGGGTGCAAGAAATGAACTTCAATAGGGATATACCCAGAAGTAATGATTGCATCCCAAATTACTTTAGCCTGTTCTTCACTTGGATTTGCTCCTTCGGGTAAACAAGTATTCTGAAAATGAACACCTATCAAGAAAGATTTTGAGCGTGGGAGAATATCAAGATATTCATCGGTAATTCCTAATCCCAATTCTACATTACAACAATGGTCATTTTTCGTAACACCCTTTGGTGGCATTGGAAATGTAATATCTTTAAGGTAAAAATCATAATCTTTATCCTTTGTCCACTCTTGAGCATTGATACCCAATAATGTGTAAATTGGTATATCTCTTTTAGAACATAAAACAATAAATTCTGTATCTGGAAATCGCTCTCTGAGAGCAATAACACTTGAAACGAACATATAATTATCACCAACCCCATGTATAAAAATTAAACCCACTCTTGACGGTTTGTGTGTCAAGATATAATTTGTTAGCTTACCTTTTATTCGGTTCATAAGTTCTCCATATACTTGTGTAGGATTAAATCAACTTCATCAAATGAAATCATATCCATACATTTAGCGATTGTTTGTTTCCCTATTTTAACTGGGTAAGCACAAAGACTCTTATCTTTATCATCATTATCACCAATAGGTATAACTCTTGACTTCCAACAACCACCATAATCGCAACAAGGTAACATCCCACAAGTATGGAGGTAATGACCTCCTGGTGGCTGTTGCCAATGATTTGGTTCACGTCCACCAGCAATAACGATACATCCTCGTGATTTACGTTTAAAACGTGGATGAGGCGGAATACAATATGCTAGCATCATTGTATACGAAACGGGGGTAATAACACCAAAGGAGTTATATACAAGACGTATCAGTTGTCTGTTGTCTGTTTTATTCAATAGATTAATGACGTTAGAACCTACTAAAGGTTTATGGACATGATGACTATTAGTGAGTCCCACTTGGACAAAGAAAACATTAGGGTTTAACGTTACTAATTGTTGATAACGGTTAAAATCCCATTGTTTAGCTGTGAAGTCTTTCTTGTAACCACTGTTAATGACCCAGTAAGGGTAGTCATGTCCTAGAATCTCTCTTGGTGCTGAAAACCATCCTTTTTCTTCTTCTGTAATATGTATCGTTTCTTGGTAAGGAATATCAGGACATTTAAGTTTTAAAACATTCTCAATGGTTTCTCTGAAAGCGTGTAGAAAACTTACAGGATTTTGGTTCGACCTGTGAATGCTTCTATAATCCAATTTAATATTTCTTGTTGCTTTGGAAGGTTTTAAGTCATGTTTAATATAAGGATTCCCAATCCATAAATCAGGTACGGTAGTCTCCACATTAACGTTATATTCCTTATGCTCCTTAGCAAAACAATTAACACCATATTGCATTGCCACAATATCTCCAGGACATTGTTTATTGCTAAAGATGATATTTTTTTTCATACTGTATATCCTGTAAATTAAATTATTGTTTTATTAATGTCTTTCCTTAATATACGCTGAAACTCGGAATATTCTAAAATATTCCGAGTTTATTTCGCATAAATCCTGACATCAAGAAGGGCAACCAACTGTTCCACATGTGATAGATCGGAAATTCCATGTTAATAGAGTTCCAACAGTTCCTGTGACTACAACACTACTAGTAGGTGCAACTGTACAATTAAAACATACCATATTGTAGTCATGTTGTATAGTAGTGCCACCCCATGAAATTCGCACATTATGGAGTTCTGCCCTATGTAAAGCATTCTGACGATAAACAATAGAAACAAATGTGTCTGAGGCGATATGCTGTTTTGAACAATTAATAACGCTGCAATTGGATAATCTATTACCATCAAAAATAACTGAACCCCCAACAATAATTTCAAGGTCATCATCAACACAGCCTGATACATTAATATTTAGCGTTGATGTATATGGTGTACATCCAAATGCGATAAGTGGGGATGTTGGAAAATAATTATTGCAATTACAATTACATAACTCATCACAAGTATCAAGTTGTTTATAATCATATTTCTCATAGAAACATAAGTTACCATCTTGTAGAAGAAAAACCCATTGGTCATCATTATATGGAGCTTGATAACACTCATCCTCCACACTCGTACATCCAGTCTCTGTTAGAGACCTTGACCATTGTCCCGTATTTCGAGTAAATACTGCCTCATATTTAACGCAACAATGTTTTGAACGAGGAGGTGCAATACAGAAAGAATATGTCTCTCCTAATGTAAAGTAAGGAACAGTTAAATTACCATAACAACAAATCAGTGTTGTATCAGTAACACTATTAACTTCTAGGTAGCGACCGTTACTGGTTTCTAATTTATCACCAACGTTGTATAAATCAGAATAATTAAAACAACCAGTAGTTTCAAATGTAACACTGCCAGCACCAACACCCGTAACAA
>Ga0190284_1001368_pt1 | contig 11028 bp, 4 predicted proteins | sample 48691812_MG_FD_161668 | JGI IMG/M metagenome (GOLD analysis project Ga0190284, IMG submission 161668) | Hydrothermal vent microbial mat bacterial communities from Southern Trench, Guaymas Basin, Mexico - 4869-18-1-2_MG | ecosystem: Environmental > Aquatic > Marine > Hydrothermal vents > Microbial... | reverse complement strand
GAGACGACTATCGCCGCGCCATTGGGGTCAGCGTCCCCGGCCAGCCGAACGTCGAGGGTCGTGTCGTTGGCGTAAAAGCCAGGGATGCCCCAGATGAGATTTTGCAGGTCGGAGAGGCTCTGGTAGGGGTAGAGGCGCTCGCCGTTGGCCGTGACGAGGTGGGTGTCGCCAATGTTGACGGTGGTGCGGTAGACGCCGTCACCCTGGTACATCCAGGTGAAGGAATCCGAACCGGGGTCGGCCCCGTCCAGCACCGCCGTCTCGCCGCCGTGACCCCGGATGACGATGGGCGCGCCCGACGTGCCGGAGCGGGGGAGGGAGATGTCGCCCTGGTAGTACACGCCGCCACGCAGAACGACCTCTTCGCCGGCCTCAGCCTGACCCAGCCCCTCATCTAGTGAGCAGGGCGCGGTCAGGCTGCACGCCGTCCCGCTGCCGCCAGGACTGACGTAGTAGGAGTGGGTTGGTGTGGGGATGGTGATTTCGTCGCGGGTCGAGGCTGTGCCTGCCACGGTCGTGCCGTCCAGGGGATCGCCGTCGGGGTCGCTGAAAGTGATACGCACGTCGTAGACGGTGCCAGGCTCCAACCAGAAAAGACTGCCCACAAAGCGAGTGTTGCTGACACGCGAGAGGGGAAACCCCTGGCGGTAAGACCCGCTTCCGCTGACGCGGTATTCGACTGTGGCGGTGGCGTCGCCGTCGGGGTCGTCGCCAGCATCAAGAGTGACGATGACCCCCATCGCGTGGAAGGTGCCGTAGAGTTCCAGCGTGGCGGCGGCGCGGGCAGGGATGTGCTGTCCCTCGCTCCGGGGGGGCGGAGGCGGCAGCAGTAGGCCTGCCAGAAGAGCCAGCAGGATGAGCAAAGATCGGCTTCTCATTATCCTTCTCCTTTCCGGCAAGGTCACGGGCCGGGGGGGCGTAAGACGAGAGGCAGATAGGTCTGGTAGACATGATCGGCCAAAACCAGGGTAACAGGGACTTGTACCGGGCTGCCCAGAACCCCCACCTCTGCCTCGACAACGACGGTGGCGTGGTAGGTATTGGTGATGAGAGCGGTGGTATCCACGCTCACCTGCACCGTCCCCTCAAGGGGCTGCACCCGGAGCCAGGCGGCGTCGTCGGTGACGCTCCAGGTGAACGAATTGCACCCTTCTCGCTGAACAGTCAGCGTGCGTGGAGCGGGCGGCGGAGCGCCGTACTCGGCCAGGAAAAGCAGAGAGGCCGGCGAGACAGAGAGGCGTTCGGGGTTCAGATCGGCTTCCTCAACGGGTGAGAAAGTGCCGGCTGCATCGGTGTAACGCAGCCAGATGCTACCGCCCCGGTAGTTGCTATCCGGCACCGTCCAGGTGAAGGGAGACTCCACCGGCTGCGGGTCGGTGAATATGTACACCCCGTCCACATAAACGTCAGCCTGACCGCTGCGCCAGAAATTGAAGAACAGGAAGGCATCATCGGGGTTGGTGCGAAAGGTGAAAGGAATAAAAAACTCCTGATAAGCGCTAGTGGTCTCAAAGTCGGTTCCCTTCAGGCTGAGGGGGCCATACTCTGTACCACCGCCCTTGACCGAGATGCGGGCCACCTCGTTGGAGGAGGTATTGTCGCTTACCTTGAGCCGGAAGTAGGCGACGAGGGGCATGTCCTTGAAAAACTCCGTCGTCCAGACCCAGGCAAAGGATTCGCCATCGCCGGGACTCAGGCGGAAAGCAGTGCCACCCAGGGCGGCAGGGTCGTTCACCCGCTCGCCATTGCCCCACCAAAGATGGAAGGTGTCGAAGGTGTCGTCGGCGAACCAGTTCTGGCTGAACTGGACGTAGGGCAGGCCACCGCCGTCTAGCCCGTACAGCGTTAGATGGTCGGTGGCGGAGGAGGCCAGGTGCAGGCCCAGTTCATCCAGGGGTACGCTCTGGCCCAGGTAGATGGTGTCGCTGACCACGGTGGCACGGCCCACGGCGTCCCGCGCCTTGACGTAGACAGCGCGCCAGCCGGTACCCGACTCCAGGGTCCAGGTCTTCTCGGCCGCGTAGGGCTCCCACGTCGCGCCGGTAAAGCAGACGTCGTTGGCCACCATCATCTCGGTGGCCGAGCCCAGCCCAGTGAAATCACTGCCTCCCTCCCGGTCGTAAATGTAGAGGTTGACGGTGGAGGATGTGGTGTTGATGGCCTCGTTCTCAATGACCAGTGGCGGATAGACAGGGTCCTGGCCAAAGTTCTGAGTCACATAGCCCCGGCCGTCGCTGTCACGGCGATAATAACCCAGGCCCACCTCGCGGGAGTTGGGGTCGAGCAGATTGGCTTGGTGGCCCCCGCTGTCCATCCAGCCCTGGATGGCATACTCCGGCGTCACGTAGCCGCAGAAGCAGTTTTCCGCGCCTGAGTAACCCTTGTAACCAAAGGCTGGGACCCGTTCCGAGGGCCACCGTCCCAGCGTATCCTGGTGACCACAGTAGCCATCGGAACGATTCTCTACCGAGTCCCAAGAGAACCAGCGGGCGGCATCGGTCATCTGGGCATTCCAGCGCAGAGGCGGTATGCCGTTGTCCCGGCGGGCCAGATTGCCCAAGTAGACCGTGCACATTTCATCGTAGGTGAGAGAGGCCGTTTGTGCTAGTGGGCCGGAGCTATGAGTCAGCCCAGGCTGTCTGCTCAGAAGGCAAACGATCAATGTAATCAGAAGGATGCCGAAGGTACGATTCTTTGCTTTCATCCAACCAAGCCTTATTGACACATTAACGCCCAACACGGTTGGGCTTCTACCCCGAAATATAAGACCTCCACCGTGTAAACCTCCGAGGTCTGCTCCTCCCCCAACTTATAGATGCGCCCCTTTGCGATGACCTGGGACGAGGTGAACATCCAGGTCACGAGCGCCGCGTTGACCAGCACGCCCAGGTAGATCTGGCCCGATGGCTGTCGTATAGTATATAACAACAGGATGAAAGCCACAACAGGCGGAGAAACAAGACTTGCGCTGACTTCTCGGACTTCATCAGCCACTACGTTTTACGCATTACGTCTAGCGTGATTTGACAGAACTGATGGAGCGTGTTAACATCTATACATGAAACAGTTGGACCTGAGGCACAGGAATTGACCAAACGCACCGCTAGGCCGAATGGGCGCAGGCCGGACGGTGCTCTTTTTGTAAGCGCTCAGACCTCCGAGGTTTTAGCCGTATATTCGACCCGGAAAGTGAGCAATATACCGCTAAAAGCTTCCAAGAGAGTGCTATCTCGTAAACCTCGGAGGTTTTTTGTAAGCATTTCTATGCAATTTGCGGAGTGATATGACTGAAAAACTACGTATCGTACCCCTGGGCGGCCTGGGGGAAGTCGGCAAGAACATGATGAGCATCGAGTACGGCCGCAACATCCTCGTCGTGGACGCGGGCATCATGTTCCCCGAATCGGACATGCTGGGGATTGACTACATCATCCCCGACTGGGGATACCTGCGCGATAAGAAAGACCTCATACGCGCGATTATCATCACCCACGGCCACGAGGATCACATCGGCGCGTTGTCCCACTTTCTGGAAGAGTTCAACGTGCCAGTTTACGCCACGCGGCTGACCCGAGGTCTGATCGAGGTCAAGCTGAAGCAGAGGCACGTGCTGGAATGGGCGACGCTGCATACCTGCGCCCCGGGGGACGTCATCAACATTGGCCCCTTCACCATCGAGCCCTACCACGTCTGCCATTCCATCCCCGACGGGGTAGGCCTGGGCATCACGACGCCGGCGGGGTTGATCGTGCACAGCGGCGACTTTAAGTTCGACCACACGCCAGTGGACGGCTGGCCTACCGATTACGCAAAACTGGCCGAGTTCAGCGGTCGCGGGGTACTGGTGCTTCTCTCCGACAGTACCAACGCCAATCGCCCCGGCAATACTCCCTCGGAGGCGATGCTAGACGATGCATTCCACCAGGTGATGCGGCAGGCTCCGGGACGGGTGATCGTGGCGACCTTCGCCTCGCTTATCTCTCGCATCCAGCAGGTAGTGGACGTGGCGGCACAGCATGGCCGGAAGATCGCCATCGCCGGCAGAACGATGGCCGAGAACACCAAGATGGCCCGCCAGTTGGGCTACCTCAACATCCCCGAAGGCATGTTGGTGACCCTGGGTGAGATGAAAAATTTGCCGGCCCGTGAGACGGTCATCATGGCGACCGGCACGCAGGGCGAACCGACGGCGGTACTGAGCCGTCTGGCAGTCGGGCAGCACCGCTCGCTGCGCATTCAAGAGGGAGACACGGTGGTGTTTTCCTCGCATACCATCCCCGGCAACGAGGAACTGATCCACCGCGTCGTCAACCGTCTTTTCCAGAAGGGCGCGGACGTCTACTACGACCCCCTCTCGCCAGTGCACGTCTCGGGCCACGCCAGCCAGGAGGAGCAGAAGTTATTGATCAACATGCTCCGCCCGCGTTTTTTCGTCCCCATCCACGGCGAACTGCGCCACCTCAAACAGCACGGCAAGACCGCGCGACAGTTGGGCATCCCGGCCGAGAACATCGCCGTGGTCGAAAACGGCCACGTGTTGGCATTTGGTGAGAAACTGGAGATCGGGGAGCGAGTACCTGGCGGCTACGTCTTCGTGGATGGGACGCGGGTAGGCGAAATCGGGCCGGCGGTGATGCGCGAACGGGAAACGCTAGGACAGAACGGTTTCGTGATGTCCACCGTCCGCTACGAGCGCCGGACGGGCCGGCCTGTAGGCCGGCCGCGCATCGTAACCCGTGGCTTCATCTTCGCCCCCGGCGCAGAGGACCTGCTGGCCCAGGCGGAGGAGGTCACCCTGTCCGCAGCCTCGGCCAAGCCGGGAACACCCCCAGCAGAGATCGAAAAGCAAGTGCAGGCCGCGCTATCCAGGTTTCTCTACCAGGAGACCAAGGGGCGCCCCATCGTGATCCCGACAGTGATAGAAGCGTGAAACGTGATGACGTAATACGTAATAACGTAATGCGTAATAACGTAATGCGTAATAACGTGATGCGTGACACAAGACATTTACGCCTTACGCATTGACGTTTTACGCATCACGACCTCATTTGTCATTTGTTCATTTGTCATTGTTTATTGTTCATTGGTTCATTGTTCGTTAACTCGCTTCCACACCTGCGCCGCCAACTCCCGTGACCGGGCGGTGATGGACTCCTCGTCGAGGGTGAGTAGCGTGCGGTCGCGCATCAGCACCCGTCCGGCGCAGACGGTGGCCGTTATCGCCGAGGCCTCGATGCCAAAGAGCAGATGCCAGGGCAGATTCCCCGCCGTCAGCGGCGTCGTGGGGTGGTAGTCCAGAAAGACCAAATCGGCGGCCGTGCCCTCGCACAGTTCCCCCAGCCTCAGGTCGGGCCAGAAGACACGCGCCAGACGAGCATTGTCCGCGTAGGCCAGCCGCATCACCATATCGCCGGGCATCGCCCGGGGGTCGCGCCGGGCCAGTTTGTGCACCAGGTAGGCGGCCTTCATCTCGGCGAACATCTGGTTGGAGAAGCCGTCGTTGCCCAGGCCCAGGTTCACACCGGCGCGCAGCATCGGCTCGACCGGAGCCACCCCCACGCCGTTGTTCATGTTCGAGCGCGGCTGGTGCGTGACCCACGTGCCGGTCTTGGCCAGCAGTTCGATCTCGCTCTCGTCCACATGGACGCAATGGACGGCGATAGTACGGGGACCGAGGATGCCCGCGTCGTGCAGCCGGTGGACGACACGCTTGCCGTACTTGCGCAGGGAATCCTCCTGGTCAGCCATGTCCTCGGCGACGTGGATGTGGAATCCCAGCCCCCCCTCTTTCCCCCCCAATGGGGGGGATGAGGGGGGGGCGCCCGCGAGCAGGGGGGAGGAGAAGCTGACCGCGGCAGCCACACAATCGGCCAGGGTCTCGTCGGAGAGAGTGAGCGAGGCGTGGAGGCCGAAGGTGGCTGCGAGCTGCGAATTACGAATTGCGGACTGCGAACTGGCGAAGCGCACATTTTCGGCGATACCGGCCCGGGCACGCTCGGGGCCGTCCCGGTCGGTGACCTCGTAGCAGAGACAGGCCCGCAGCCCCGCCTCCTGCACCGCCCCAGCGATGACATCGAGCGAGCCATCAATCGTATTGGGGCTGGCGTGGTGGTCAATCAGCGTGGTCGTGCCGTGGCGGATCGCGTCCACCAGGCAGACCAGCGCCGAATAGCGCACATCCTCCAGCGTGAGCGCTTTATCCAGCCGCCACCAGAGCCGCTCCAGGATCTGGGGGAAGTTGGCGGCCGGCTCGCCGGGGACGGCCATGCCGCGGGCGAAGGCCCCGTAGAAGTGGGTGTGGGCACATAAGGAGGCCGGGAGCACCAATTGGCCAGCCGCGTCCCAGCGCTCGGCGGCGGGGTAACGCGCGGTCAGTTCGGCGGTGTCGCCGAGCGCGGCGATGCGGCCGTCCTCAATGAGCAGTGCGCCATTCTCGACCAGATCGGGTTCGTCGCCCAGCGTGGCTAAACGAGCGTGCGTGACGAGCAGTTGAAGTCCTGGTGTTTCTGTAGCCATTGTTACTCCTCCCATTCTTTTTCTTTATTGTAGCCCATTTCGCCTGGCCTGTCCAATGACCGCTTGACTTGCAATCTGCGCCAGGACGAATACAATAGGGACTATACAAATCCTGACGCCAGGTCGCTCCGGCCCCATACTCTCTTGCACGACCGGTCTATCGCATACAGGTGGTTGAAGAGCTATGAGCCAAACCACACACTTTAACCGTATGCCCCGCATCCAAGAGCCGCTTCCGCAGGGCGAAGTTAAGATCCCGGCTCCGCCTACTATCAGTCCTCTGCCCAAATTCACTTGGTTCCAGTTATTGCTGCCGCTGGCGGGCATATTCGTGATGGTCGGCGTGTATGGAGGCCTTCGTGGGGACTGGACTATGGCTATCCCGATGGTCGCCATGTCGGGCCTCTCGGCAGTCGGGTCCGTCGTCGGCACGCTGACGCAACGCAAGAACCACAAAAAACAGACTGAGGAAAAAGAAGCCGAATACGTCGCGGCTCTGAATCAAAAACGGGCTGAACTGGAACACCTGCGGCTGGAACAACAGCAGGTCCGCACCAACACGGACCCAGATCTAGCGACCCTGCTGGCCCGCGCCCGTAACCGTGACCCCCGGCTGTGGGAACGCCGGCCCAAAGACACCGACTTCCTGAGCATGCGCCTGGGCATCGGGGACCTGCCTTCGACCGTCGCCGTCTCAGCACCCCATCCAGACATGCCGGACCCTCGCCTGGCAGAGGCACACTCCATGGAGGATGAGTATACTACGGTCCCCCAGGTGCCGGTGACAGCCAGCATTCGCACAGGACCGCTGGGCATTGCCGGCCCGTTGCCTGAGCGTACCAGCGTGGCGCGCGCCTTGATCTGTAACCTGGCCGTCCATCACTCGCCCGACGAAGTCCATCTCCTGGCCATTTACTCGCCCGGTCGGGCAGCCGAGTGGCAGTGGCTTAAGTGGCTGTCGCACACCTACGCGCTGAGTGACGAGGCTGGCCGGCATTACCTGGCCAACGACTCCCTCTCTGCGGAAGCTGTCCTCAAGGATTTGCTGGAAGAACTGCACCGTCGTCAGAACCAACTGTACGCTGCGAAACATGGCGAAGGAACACCGGCCTGGCCCTGGCTGGTGCTGGTGGTGGAGAACTACGGGCTGGTGCGCAACGATCCGGCCATCCATCTGCTGCTCTCGCCCGAGGGCCGGCAGCTCAACGTGACCGCCATCTTTATGGTGGACCAGGCTCACCAGGTGCCAACGGGCTGCAGCGCCATCGTCGAGAGCCAGACCAACGGACAACTCAGGTGCTCTATCGCCGGGGCCGCCGGGGAAAGCTTTTCCTGTTGGCCCGAGTACGCCGACGCGCCCCTGAGTGAACAACTGGCCCGCAGCCTCGCCCCTATTGAGGTCTATACGCTTCAGTCCGACAGCGCCATGCCATCCAAAGTGCGCCTGTTGGACATGCTAGGCATCAAAAACATCGCCACGTACGACGTCGCCCACAATTGGGAGCGCCGCTCACTCAATCAGTACCTCCAAGTGCCGATCGGGGAGCGACGGGGCAACCAGCCGATGGTGTTGGACCTGAATCACACCGGCCACGGCCCCCACGGCCTGATCGCCGGAACGACCGGATCGGGCAAGAGCGAACTGGTTCAGACGCTGGTGGTCGCGCTGGCACTGACACATCACCCTTATGACGTAGGTTTCGTCCTGGTGGATTTTAAGGGCGGCGGCACTTTCTCCGATTTGGTCAGATTGCCACATACTCTGGGTATGGTCACTGACCTCAGCGGCAACCTGACCGAACGCGCGCTGGTGGCGTTGGAGGCCGAGATGGACCGGCGCAAGCGGCTGTTCAACGACGCTGGCGTGAACGACATTACCCCCTACCAGGACCTGTACTGGCAAGGCAAGGTTGAGGAGCCGTTGCCGCGTCTGGTGGTGATTATTGACGAGTTTGCCGAGTTGGTCAGCGATTATCCTGACTTCATGGATGGCCTGATCGCTATCGCACGGGTGGGACGCTCGCTGGGTGTCCATTTGATCCTGGCCACTCAGAGCCCCGCCGGCGTCGTCAAACAACAGATCTGGGCCAATGCCAAGTTCCGCATCTGCCTGCGGGTGGAGTCGCGTCAGGAAAGCCAGGAGATGCTGCATCGCGCGGAGGCGGCCAACCTGCCTCGAACACCGGGGCGCGGGTACCTCCAGGTGGGCAACAACGACGTATTCGAGCTCTTCCAAGTCGCGCGCGTGGCCGGCCGCTACCGCACCCTGGGGGACACGGACACGCTCGTCGGGGGGCAGGAGGAGCGTGTCATCATCGCCGAAATCTCGCCGCTGGGCCGGCGCAGCGTATTATTTGATTCCAGACAGGCACAAAAACAGAAGCAAGCCCAAACCGCCCGGCCCACAGATATTGACGTGGTGGTTCCAAAGTTAATAGATGCAGCAAAGCAGATGAACGTCGAAAAACTGCCCAGCCCATGGCCCGACCCGTTGCCGGATCACGTGGCCTTGCCCGACCTGTTGTGCCGGGCAGAGTACGCCGGATGGGACGGGACCGGCTGGGTTTTTGATCGCGCCGCCCTTACGCCACGGACCTCACGGGCGCGCTTCTGCCGCGCCTGCGGCGCGCCGCTGCGGGCCGGAGCGAAGTTCTGCGGTGCCTGCGGTGGGCCGGTACAGAACTGCTGCCGCCAGTGTGGCAGCCTGCTGAAACCTGGCGCCAAGTTCTGCACCTGCTGCGGGAGCGCAGTCGCGGCTGCCCCACCTCCTGCGCCAACGTCACCCCCACCCCCGCGCCCGCCCACTTTGAGCAACCGGCCCTGGTCAGCAGCACTCCTGGGCTTGTTGGATGACCCGGCTCACCAGCGCCAGTTGCCCTGGCTGCTTGAACTGGATCAGCAGGATGGACAACTGATCGTCGTCGGCGCACCGGGATCGGGGAAGGAGACGTGGGCCCGCACGCTGATCACGAGCCTGGCCCGCACCCACGCGCCGGACGAAGTGCACTTCTACCTGCTTGAGTTCAGCGGACAGGCGCTCAAAGTTTTCGAAGATCTGCCCCACGTGGGGGGTGTCTTCACCCCGTTGGACGACGAGCGTGTGCGGCGTTTGTTCCGCCTCCTGCTTGACTCCCTGGACGAGCGTAAGAGTCTGTGCAACCTGGCTGGGGTGGATAGGTTGGTACAGTTGCGCGAACTACAGCCTGGCCGGTCACCGCCCGCCATTGTGATGATCATCACCGGCTTTGCAGAATTCCGCGCTACGTTCCAGGACGAGATGCTGCAACTGACGCGCCTCATCCGCGAAGGGGGTCCCTACGGCATCCACGTTGTGCTGGTCGGTGACCGGGCCGGAGATATCCCCACCGCGATCAGCAGCGTGGTGGCGCGCCGGGTTGTGTTACGCCTGGCAGACGCCGATGAATACAGCATGGTGCTGGGCACAAGGCTTAAGCCGAGCAAGGATCAGAAAGTTTCCCCCGGTCGAGGGTGGTATGGCCGCCCCCCGCTCGAGTTCCAGACTGCCTCACCCGGCCACAAAGGGGACGAGAACGCGCAGATAACTGAACTGCAACAGATTGTGGATAAAATGAACCAGGCCTGGCACGGCCCACGGCCCGAGCCTGTGGAAGTATTACCGGACGAGGTTCCTCTGGACAGAGTGCTGTCACGTATATCGGCTCCTGCGGTCCCGCTACCGCAGCCGCAACCTGCCGTTCCGATAGGCCTGGACAGCGTGCGCATGCGGCCGCTGCTGGTTGACCTGGCGGATGACGGCCCCGACTTCATCGTCTCCAGCACATCCCAGGGAGGTAAAACCACGCTGCTGTGGACCTGGGCGCTGGCATTGGCCGAATTCAACTCGCCGCAACAGGTGCAATTCGTGTTGATGGCCGGACGGCGCAACAGCCTGCGATCCCTGGAAGGACTGCCCCACGTCCTGGACTATTGCCGGACTCCAAAGAACTTCTGCCAGAACGGTGTCCTGGCCCGGCTGCTGGCCGAGATCCAACACCGCGAGGGGCTGCTCAGTGATGACATCTCTCAAGCCGAAGAGTTGCCGCACATCGTGGCGATGTTTGACGACTACGACGAGTTCTTCAACGCGGTGGGCGGGGAGCGGGAGGTGCAGGACGGACTATCTACGCTGGCCAAGCGCGGACGCGACGTGAACATACACACCGTCGTGACCGGACCGCTACCTAACATGGGCGTGGGATTCAACGACCCCCTGGTCAAACAGTTGAAGATCGGGCGATCGGGCTTTATCCTGCGGGTTCTCGACGCCAGCGAGCAGAACCCCCTGGGCCTGCGCGTAAGAGCCTCGGAGATCAAGCACATGGTCCCCGGCCGTGGCTACGTGGTGCGCAACGGGGTCGAGGAGACGCTTCAAGTGGCGACGCCGAGGGATAATGCGTCGGTCGCTGACTGGGCGACCAGGCTACAGCAACGCTGGGACAGTGCCGGGGTTGCGCGGGCGAGTTGGCCAGAGGCAACCCTGGCTGCGACCGC
>Ga0190284_1001366_pt1 | contig 11045 bp, 14 predicted proteins | sample 48691812_MG_FD_161668 | JGI IMG/M metagenome (GOLD analysis project Ga0190284, IMG submission 161668) | Hydrothermal vent microbial mat bacterial communities from Southern Trench, Guaymas Basin, Mexico - 4869-18-1-2_MG | ecosystem: Environmental > Aquatic > Marine > Hydrothermal vents >... | reverse complement strand
ATCGCCGGGTCTCCTGATAAGAAGTTTTCTGATAAGAACTTGGGCGATCCACGCGATCAGCCCGTCGACACATGGGCCACCAAGCCCGAACTTGTGTCAAGGGGGACCCGGCTTTCATAGTTTCTTCCAGGGCTTAGTCGTTGGTCCGTTACTTCGGGACGCAAGTTCTGTGCCGAACAGTATTGGGTGGGGGACGGATTGGGCCACCATGTCCGCGTCGGTCTACTATCACGAGCAGATCACAGCCTATAGCGGTCCGGTGAACCCGTCCTGGAACAGCGCGTAATCCGCCAGGTCCGTATCGCAGTCCTTGTCGATGTCCCCGAGGGGTCTGCCTTCCGAATCGACCGCCGTTCCGAGCGGCGTGTAATCGCATACATCGTCGCCGTTGAGTACCCCGTCGTCGTCGATGTCGCTATCACAGTCGTCGATCAGGCCGTCACCATCGAAGTCAGGCTCACAATCATCAGGGATACTGTTGGTGTTGCAGTCGGTGTCGCATAGCCCGCACCCTTCGCTGGTGACCTCATCGACGCACACGCGATCCCATTCGGTATCGCAGCAATACGGGTCGATCAGACACACGCACGATTCGATGCTCGGCGAATCGCACCCCGGCTCGGGATGCGCCTCGCAGCAAGTCGTCTCCGGTGGAAGAATGTCGCATTCGTCGGGGATGCAGTTGTGGTTGCAGTCTTCGCTGGTTCCGTCGGCGATATCCTCATCGTCGGGGATACCGTTGTCGTTGCAGTCCACTGGATAGTGGTAGCCGATGTCCACGACGCCCGTATCGGGGACTTCGTCGGTCCGGGTGGTTCGGCCACAGAGCCCCAGCCCCAGGTTGACCGCCGTGTCGCTCCCCGCGTCGCCACAAGGGCTGTCGGCCCCTTGGCCTGCCGCAATCTGGCTCAGGTAGAAGTCTCCGCCGGGTCCCGTGACGAACACGGGATCGTCGCCGATGTTGTGGTCATCGGGGTTGGAGCAAAACGTATCGCATCCCTGGATGCAACTGTAGGTGACCATCGATGTAGAGCCGCCATCATCATGGATCTGAGCTGACTCATCCATGCCGCCACCATCGCCATTTCCTCACAAGACGCAATTGGTCATCGTCAGATTGGTGCTGGAGAATTTCGTTGCGAATACCCCCGCCCCAGTCATCGGCCATATTGCCAGTGAACGTACAATTGGTAACAACAGGACCATGTGGGACAGGCTTTCTAGCCTGTCGATTGACCGGCTGGAAAGCCGGTCCCACATTCTGTCAGAGGCTTCAAGCGTCTACGTCTCTATCTCAGTCGCGTACCTCCTCAATCGATCCTTTACTATCCGCGTACTCCCCCCGGGAGCGTTTGCCGCTCTATCGCGTGAATCTGTTAAACATTGCCTGGCTTATCTTGTTTCTGATCATCGTTCTTGACGTCCAGAATGCGCTGCAGTTCGGTAATGAGGGGCGGAAGATGCAACTCCATCACATCCCAAAGAATATCGAAGTCCACCTGATCGTAACCATGGACGATCCGGTTGCGCATCCCGATGATGTCCAGCCAGGGTATGCCCGGGTGGCGGTGGCGCACCTCAGGGCTCACACGTGTAGCCGCTTCACCGATGATTTCCACCAGACGCACCAGCGCGAGGTTCAGCTTGCGGTCCCTGTCCAAATCCCCGCGGGTGTGTCCCCGGATCATTTGGACCGCCTCCACTGCATGGTCCTGCATATGAAGCAGGCCGATCCGATCGTCACGCCGCGTCATACTGCACCTTGGCCTCTGCTAGCACCTCTTCGCGGAAGTACTTGCTCAAGAAACCGGGTGTGTGCAGATCGACCTTCCGCCCTAACAGTTCGGAAAGCTCACGCTCGATCGTAAAAAAACGCAGACCGACACGTGTGCCAGGTTCGAATTCCACCAGCACGTCGATATCGCTTTCAGGCCCGAAGTCCTCGCGTAGGACGGAGCCGAAAAGCATCAGCTTGCGAATGTGGTGGAGGCGGCAGAAGTCAGCCACCTCGTCGGTCGGGATGTTGATTTGCGTTTTTTGAACCACGTCGGCACCTCCACTCGGATCTCACGCGATCCTACCCGATTCTCGAATGCGTTTCACACCCCAGCAAAGTAGGATGCCCGCTCACACAGGACAGAATGGTCTGCACGGTCAGCTTCACGTGAGCGTGTTCCGCGATGCCGTCCCAGGGACTGAAGCGGCCGCAGCACGCCGCCTTCATAAACCGCATTGATCGTTTGCGTCATGGTTCATGCTCCAGGGTCCGCCCCGCAGGCCTTTCTAACCCGTTAGCATACCCGAAAACGTCCGAGTTCTGAAGCCCGCGCGCCTCATTCCGCGTCCGATAATACGGCCTTCGGCTGGGGTTCGATTCGTGCCGAACTTGAATCAGGTCCGCACCCAAGCGAAGCCCGGTCCGGCCGAGAATCGCGACAACCTCTTGCGGTCGCAGCGGCGTTCCATCCGTCGCTGGCAGCGGTAGGTGCCCTGCTAGCCGTTGCCGGGTACGTGCTGGGCACCTACGCAGGCCTCGTCTGCATGTGGCTGCTCAAGTGGGTCGCCGGCGCCGGGCCGACCTGACCGATAGTCACGATGATCCAGCTTGTCAGTACTGATTGCGGCTGCGACAGGTCTGATAGGGCACAATGCGGAGGAAACCGGATCCGATTTCGAGATACGCACAGAAGTGATTAAGGAAAAAAGCCATTGCGGCAAACTGGATAAACTGGCACTGTTGGGTATAATGGACCGATAATGTCGGGCGCGAGCGACGCCTCTTCGTTTCGAGCAAACATCAAACGGAGAAGGCTTATGAAAGGTGGAATCGCACGTTGGGTGAAAGCCGCTCTGATGGCACCGCTGCTGGCTGTTTACTCCATGAACGGGTGCACAGCCGATGCCCTCAGACTGGCAGCCTCTGAATTTAGGGATGTGGCTGACGACATGGATGGCGGCAGCCAAGACTTGGACCTGGGAGATTATCTCTCGGACTTGGTCGAGGGTCTCTAACGCCGGCTTGGCGTATCCCGCGCGCAACCCCCCGGTTGCTCAGATTCGCGAGTGACAGAGCAAGGAGGCTCTGTCCACTCGCGTTTTTTGTAGCGGTCTCGACGACTGCGATTGAGAGCCCAATCCCTGGGCCAGGGCAAGGGCAAGGAGACGGCGGATGCCGGCCATCGTCACTGAGCACGTGATCGAACATGCCACGGGCATATACATCGGGCTTTTGTTGCTGGCGTGCCTGGTGGGGATTTTGACCAGGCGCTTCGCCCACGTTCCCTACACAACCGCGCTGATCCTGGTCGGGCTTGGGGTGTCGCTGCTCGATCTCGGCCCGGAAATCGCCGGAACTGGATTCAGCAGGGAGTTGATCTTCTTCGTCATGCTCCCACCCCTGTTGTTCCAGGGGGCGCTGCACATGCAGTTGAACCGGTTGATGCAGCACTTCTGGCCAATTCTCACCTTTGCCATCCTGGGCGTGTTGATTTCCACGCTGGTCATCGGCGGGTTGTTCTACTGGACGGCGGGTGTGGGCAGCTTTCTTCTGGCCCTGTTGTTCGGAGCCATGATTACGCCGACGGATCCGGTCAGTGTGCTGGCGTTGTTTCGTGAGTGCAATGCGCCGCCCGATCTGAAATACATGGTCGAGGGCGAATCCCTGTTCAACGACGGGACCGGCGTGGTGATCTTCACCATCATTCTCGAGATGATCGTTGAAGGGCAGTCATTCCACGCCGGAGCGGCCGTCCTGGAGTTTGCCAAAGTGACGGCCGGCGGCCTGATCTTGGGGGCCGTGCTCGGCTGGATCGCGTTTACGGTCATGGGGCGGTTTCACGACCATCTGCTGGAGAACGCCATCTGCCTGGTGTTGGCCTACGGATCGTTCTGGCTCGCGGAATTCGTCCACGTCTCCGGCGTGATTGCGACGGTGGTCAGCGGGCTGATGATCGGCAACTACGGTCGACGGCTTTCGATGGACCGGAAAACCCGAGAGACGGTGGAGACCTTCTTCGAGTCGACGGACTTCCTGATCAACTCGTTCCTGTTCATCCTGATCGGCATCGAACTGCAGACCATCAGCGGTGAGCATTTGCTCGCGAACCTGCGCCCCCTCGGCGTCGCCGTGGCGGCATTGCTGGTGAGTCGTACGATCACGGTATACCCGTTGTACTCGATACTGAATCTGGCCGGGACGCAGCGCCCGCGGAATTGGTCTCACGTGCTGTTCTGGGGCGGGTTGCGCGGCTCGATCCCCATCGCGCTGCTATTGGGCCTGCCCGCCCATCCGGCGATCGACGAGTATCGCACCACGTTTCTCGTCGCGGGATTCGGCGTGGTGTTCTTCTCCCTCGTCGTGCAGGGACTGACGATGAAGCCGTTGCTGCGTTGGCTGGGGATCGGTGCGGGACCCCCAACGCCCCATGGTGCCGATTAGCCGTGCAGCGAGGAGTCGTTCCGTCGCCCCCGTTGGGGGCTTGGGACCCTATGGTTTGCCGCCCCAGCGGTGGCCTGGCCAGTTGGGCAGGCATACAATCACCGCGATGCTTACAGAACCAGCTCGCCTTCCGCGAGCACCAGAAGGATTCACCATGCGCTGCATATTGATCTTGGGCGCTTGCACAGGGGCTGTCGTGCTGCTCGTTGGGATGGGGGGGTGTCCCGGTTCGGTGCCCTCGGTCGGCAACCCGCAATCCGACAGTGGAAACGCGAAAGACCCCGACCCAACGGCGTCAAACGTGTTCATGCTGCGTGTGGCCCGGCACAGCGACCAACCTCTGCTCGATGAGGACGTGGACGAGGTCTTCGCCGAGGCGAGCAGGCTACTGCAAACCGTACAGACCGAGTGCCCGGACGTGGCGACGGACGTCACGTTCCTACGCAGCGACACGGTCGAGACCTTCGACGTGGGCGAGGCGGTCATCACCACCGAACGCTACCCCAACGGGCTGGACGCAGTGTTCGACCTGCCGCAGGACATCAAGGTCGTGCATGCCCTGGTCGGGGTGTGCGGCGTCGACGAGCCGGCAGACGTGGCTACGATTCTCGGCTGTGCCACGTTCGGCGGCTCGGTAGTGATTGTCGCCAGCGCCCCACCGGACGTCTGGGCGCACGAGTGGGGACACGTGTTGGGCCTGGGCCATCGTGACGACTGCCGGCGAAACATGATGCACTCCTACGAGATCGACACCAATGCGGTCAATCAACAGGAACGCCGGGCGTTTCTGACACCGGCGCCGCGGGCCAAAGCCCTCAAGATCACGGCGCCCGAGCGATCCGCCCCGTGTACCGAGCGCCTCCGCCGCAGCAAAGACGAACCTGCCGACACCTGGGTGGACCGCGTCGTCCGCCGTCGTTACCTGGCAGGCATTCCCCACGAGTTGACCGGCGATTGTGACACCGAGGCGCTGGTCCGCCTGAGGGATTGGCGAACGGGAGACACGCCGGAGCACTCCCTCAGGAACGTCATCCGATTGCTCGGGTTGGCCGGTGATGCCGACGCCTGCGACCTGCTCATCGCCCAGGTGCTCGAACGCACCGGGGAATTGAGCAGCGACCAGTTCAACGCGGTAGCCGAAGCGTTCCTCGCCCTCGGCCGACTCGTCGAACACGACTCGGGCGATTCAGCCTTGCGCTTCCTGATCGAGGGCACCGACCCGCGCAGGTGGGAACAGTGCGGCGTCGAATGGAGTTTCGCCACTTACAGCGGTGAGCGACTGCACCGTCTGCTGGCGCGTTTGTCGATCCTGGCACTGGGGCTTTCCGACAGCGAGACCGCCTTGGACCACCTGCGTGCGCTGCGCCAACGCATCGACGACGGTACCCTCGTAGCCGACCCGTTCGCCGATCAGGTCGATGAAGCCATCGCACGATTGGAAGGCGCTGCGGCTGGAGAAGATGCTCGATCAGATCGACCGCGAAGAATACGTTGATTCCATGACCCGCGCACGTAAGTAAGCGGGCCGAATCGGCCAACGGCTTCGACCCGTGCTCAGTCCGCTCCCTGACGGTCGCGGCTCTGATAGGCAATCGTGTGCTTCGTGCACCGCGCCAACGAGGTGGGTCACCCGTCCGTTTCACGTGGCGTTGCTCAGCGGTTCGGTTTGACAGTGACGTTCGGCAGCTTTTCCATCATATCGACAAAGGCACGCAAGGCGCGGTTGGCGGAGGTCGAATCGGGAAAAACCTTGGCCACATCGGGAGACAGCACGACGACATTGCTGCCCTTGGCATAGCGTGCGGCGTACTTGCCTCGCACGCCACCCTTGAAATCGTACTCGCGTGGCGCCGGCTTCTTGGCAGTTTTCTTACGGACTTTCTTCATAGTCTTTCCTTTCTCGCCGCGTAGCTTTGCGAGCACTGATGATCCGAATACTTTCGGCTACGTCGCAATGCACAACCACCAACAGCCGTCCCAGATAGGAGCCTCCAATCGTTACAAGACGCTCCTCGGCAGGCCGCGAGTGTGACGGATCGGCAATCGTCAACGATAGCGGATCGCCGAACACCGTCGAAGCCTCTTCAAAGGACACCCTATGTTTGGCATAGTTGCGCTTCGCCTTTCGTGAGTCCCATTCGAATACGATGCCCATGTATGCTCTCTCACGACGCCTTTACCTCGGGCGCACCAACAAGGAGTTTCCACCTGGGCAGGATTATACACAAATGGAGGTTCCTCTGCACGCCAATCCGTCCGAGAAGAGGGCGGCGCTTGCGCCAAGGCGAGCCAACCGGCACCGTCCCGGCTCACGGACGAAAGGCGTGGCAATCCTGGTGGAGGGCCACGCCTCTTACGATGCTGGGCTGGGTGTTGGGTGCCATACCTTCACGGGCTGAACCCGGGTAGGCCTGGCAACCAGCGCTTTGTCGGATGGCCGAAGAACTGGAGAGCAAGCTCCAGGCCGTGGAGAACACCGGACGAACCCGCACCGTCGGCGGTCGACCAGCACCGCGCACGTAAGCAAGCGAAAACCAGAGCCGCGCACGTAAGTAAGCGGAAACCAGAACCGCGCACGTGAGTAAGCGGCCGAATCGGCCAACCGCTTCGACCCGTGCTCATCTGCTCCCTGACCCTTGACACGCGGCAGCGGCGAAGCCGCAAGAGACCGCGAGGCGATCGCCGCGAGTCAAGGGCGGCTCTGATAGGTAATCGTGTGCACCACGCACCGCGCCAACGGGGTGGGGCACCCGTCTGTCGGAAAAGGTGGAACGGAAACTGCGTTCATAAGGTTACGGTTGCCGTGATTGTCGTAATTTCATGTTTTACGCTCCAGCCCCTGTCTCTTTGGAGACTTCTCCGACACGCTGCAAAGGACCTGGGCCACCCGTCGTCCGTACGCTATGTGGCTGATTCGTCGAGGAATCGTTGGGCGAGGAGCGGAAACTTGTCAAAAGATGGTCCCGTCCCGCCCTTGACAAGTATGCCCTTGTTCATAGCATCGACAACAATGTCCCCACCAATGCTCAACTCACCCTCCTGAGTCCATTCTGTCTCAAATGTTGGCCGTATTCCACTGCCGTAATCAACTGTCACCTGGGCACGGAGCGCGTCCGTTATGACTTGCCGAGTGGATGTTGGCAGGGAGACCAGCGACGAGACCTTCTCCTCAACAAGCTGTTCATGTTGCTTCCCAAAGTCGGACTGGCAACTACCGAATAGCGAGTTGACCACCGATGCGGCAAGACACTTTGCTTCGTCGACGGGATAGTCAGCAGCATACTCTTTGGAAAGGCGCTTATATAGACCCAACTTGACCATGTCCACGGCTGCTTGCATACGGTTCAGCACTCGCCTCTTTGCGCGAGACCTAAAGATGACCACCAGCCCAACTGCTCCTGCGATTACAACTATGGCACCGATGGTTGTAGCGCCCATTCGAAAGAGCACCTTACAACTCGACGTGTGGCCCACCCCCTCTGGTGGGAACACAGTTCTTTGACGACTCCCGCCGCGTGCGTGCCTGACAGAACTTCCTTGTTACGCCTCGGCCCTGCTCGCGTCAAGCCCATACCTCACCGACGTAGAGCACTTATCTCGGTGAGATGCGGTCCTCCCCTCAGTGAGATCGCAACCGTGCCTCGGTGAGGTCGGGTCCGCGTACCTGCGGTATCGGGACCGCGTAGGCGTGGTACACGGTGCCGACACCTGTTGAGCTCGACGCCGATCTCCAGCTTGGGGTCGACGGCCGAGGCCAAATAAGGCGCAGGTTCCGCGCCTTGGTTGGAGACGATTCCGGTACAACCCAAAATCCCGCAAGACCCGCATAGACCCTTCATCCTGCCACATTCCGGATTGCGGGTCTCGGATTTCGCGGTCTGAATTGCAGGTGGTCCGTTGGTGGCGTACAATTGGGTATCGTGAAGGTACAGGAAATCGAGAAGCTACTGACCGTCAAGCCCTTCGAGCCGTTCGGCATTTACATGTCCGACGGGTCTGCCTACGCTGTGACGCACCCCGATCAGGTCATCCTCACGCCCCGGGTCGCCCACGTCGGCATCGGGGGCGGTGGAAATGGGCGCGTTGTGCAGGACGTGGTCATCTGCGCCCTTGTGCATATCACCCGCCTCGGTCCGGCCCCCAAATAGGCCCCAAGCGTCGCAAGTAACTTACCGGCTGATTGCCCCCTTCCACCCGATCTCATCAAGACCCGTGTCGCGTCGGGTGGCATGCTCATCCCGAAGGGTGAGCATGGTTACGTTGACGGGCTCGGGATGGTCCAGCGTTCAACATGGCCAAGAACCGCCAGGGAGGACGCTCGGCAAGGTTGCACGGTCCTCGTATCTCGCGGGTTGCCGCACGTCTGATCCGAGCCCAGAGCGCAAGCGACGGGAAACCGTTCGACCCGTCGCTTGCGCTCTGGGCTCGGACCAGCGGACGCTTGGTGCCACAAAAGATGGCCACACCCTGCGGAGTGTGGCGTCCAAACCAGTATTTGACGCGGTTGGAGAGCTCGTGGTACCCTGATCCGTCGTGGCGCCTTCGAGAGAGCGCTGGATCGAGTCGAAATCGCTTTGGAGATGCTGGTGTCGCCATGAAGATCGGGTTCACTTCACGGGTCTGTCCGGAGTGGGATTTGCCCACGATCATCGGCAAGGCGGCGGAGTTGGGGTTCGACGGTGTGGAATTGGGCACGCTGCAAGGCGAAACCCATCTGCCCGCACAGGACGCGCTGACTTCGGACCCCGATGCCGTAAAGCGGATGTTCTCGGAAAAGGGCGTCGAGTTGGTCTGTCTGGGCACCGGTGAAACGCTGGAGGCGTACGGCGCCCCGCAGGTCGCCGAGAGCCGCGCGCGGGTCATGGAAGTGGTCGAGCTAGCCGGTCGCCTGGGATGCCCTCTTGTTCGCGTTCCCATGGGGAGCGTTCCCAAGGGAGATGACCGCGCCCGTACGGTGTCGCGGATGGCGGCGACGTTCAAGGCGCTGGCCCTTCCCGCCGCTCGGCATCACGTGACCTTGGTCGTCGAGAACGGCGGCGGTTTCCCCGGAAGCGCGGACCTGTGGTTTGTGGTTGACGACGCGGCCCACCCGGCCGTCGCCGCGTGCTGGAATCCCTGCCCGGCCATAACGCGCCTGGAGCGACCGACGACCTCGATTCCCCGGCTGGGAAGAGGGCTCGGTCTGGTCCGCGTGTGCGATGGGGTGTTCGATGAGAAGGGTCGTTTCGGAGGCTTCAGGATTCCCGGGGACGGCGATGTGGAACTCCGGCGGATGGTCGATCTTCTGCTTGGCATTCTCTACAACGGATACCTGATGTTCGACTGGCCCAAGGCGGCGATGGCTGATCTGCCCGCGCCTGAGCACGTGTTGCCCAAGGTCCAGGCACGGCTGCGCGAGTGGATCGACGCGGAATCCAAGGTTCTCACCGCCTACAAGGGGGACAAGAAACCGGTCTACCTGGACCTTCCCGGCGTCGAGATACCCGCACCCAAAGCCCCCGCGGCGGCAAAACCGGCTTAGGGCCTGCCCGGCAGGACAAGGCCGCTGATACCCACCCCTGCCGCCTGGAACTCAACGGGAGCGCATCCCCTGGCGCTGGCAAGCATGGTATTGCTGGATGTGAGGAGCCCCCATCGGCGGTCTCGGTTTGATCTTTGCGACGCTCATGCCTGCACTGGCGCTCGGCTCGCTCGTGGTCGTGGAGGGGCTGTGGCGTGCCCACCGGCATCGCGAGCGATTGGTGTCGGATCCCTCTCGGCTTTTGGAGCCTATTCCCGCGTGGCCCGGTGTTGGGGTGGCGTGTGGTGTTGTGGGGTTGGTGCTGATCCTGCTGTTGTGCTATCAACTGGCTGCGCCCTTCGACACACCACCGGGGTCCCCGTTGGCCGAACGCATGGCAGTTGTGGCGCGTGCGGTGGCGGCGGTGGTGTGCGCCTGCGCCATTCTGGCGCAAGTTGGGCGGCGCTGGAGCGTCAGCCTGGCGGCCATCTCGTTGGCGTTGCTCACGCTGGCGGTCTGCACTCTGGCGACGGCGGTTCTCCCGGACCAACCGCGCGACCTGAACCATCGCTATCCGCTGGTTTTCAACGCGATCGTTTTTGCCTTGGGACTGATGATGGGGTTCTGGGGTTGGCTCGCCCAAGTCTGGCAACAACAGCGAGATGAAGGGAGGAGCGGAGGAACCGAGCCCCGAGCGCAAGCGAGCGGGAAACATCAAGCAACGACCCACGACCCAGCCTGGACCACCGCTGGGCGGTTGGTGCCGGTCAACCGGCGTTTCGCCCTGGTCACGGGCATCGTGGGGCTTGTCGTCGCCGGGACAATGTCGCTCTGGCCGACGTTGCGAACGGTATCGGCGGACGACGCTTCGCTGGGTCGAGCGGTAGCCGGGATCGCAGCCCATCTGCTGCTGTTGTCGGCGTCGATTCAGTGTGCCCGGTGGACGCGGCGCTTTGCCTTCCATATCCTCAGCCTGTTAGTGCTGTTGAGCTTGGTCGCGTTCGTGGCGGTTCGCGTCCGCGCCTATTCGGGCTAGTGCATTGTCACACCTGAATTGACGGGTACGAGCCGATTGGGTGCCACTGGTGGCTTGCCCACCAGTGCCTT
>Ga0190284_1001364_pt1 | contig 11055 bp, 8 predicted proteins | sample 48691812_MG_FD_161668 | JGI IMG/M metagenome (GOLD analysis project Ga0190284, IMG submission 161668) | Hydrothermal vent microbial mat bacterial communities from Southern Trench, Guaymas Basin, Mexico - 4869-18-1-2_MG | ecosystem: Environmental > Aquatic > Marine > Hydrothermal vents > Microbial... | reverse complement strand
TGAATCTGTTTCAGAACCTTGAACCTTGAACTTTGAACCTGAAACCTTGAACTTACTTGTGGAGGAAGCAATGGCGCAAACGGCACGATTAGAAGTTAAAGACCAGGACCTTTTAGCGGCGTTGGGGGGATTTTTCAAATCCATTCTGGAACAGGACGATATCAGCGCGATTCTAGTTCCCTGGCGGCTGCCGATGAAAAATATGGTGATGCCGACCCTGGTGACGGATCCTGACCAACTGGACGGGGTGGATCCGCTGGCGCCGGCGTTTCCCATCAACGGCGCCAAGCTGGTTTCCCGCCTGACGCGCAAACCCATGGGCGGCAAAATCGTAGCGGTATTGCGCCCGTGTGAAATTCGGGCATTTGTCGAACTGGTAAAGCTCCACCAGGGCCGCGCTGAGGAGCTGGTCATCATCGGCCTGGATTGTCTGGGTGCATACGGCAACAAAGATTATTTTCGCTTTGTCGGCGACGACGTTGAAGCGTCGACCCGTCGCTTTTATGATCACGTGCTTGCGGGCAAGGGGGGGCGCATCGAAGATATTGACCTGACGAGCGCCTGCAGGGCATGTGAGTTTCCGGTGCCGGTCGGAGCTGATATCCTCATCGGACTGTACGGCGTCGATGTTAACGACTATCTTCTGGTTCAATCGCAGTCGGCCGAAGGCGAGGGGCTGTTGGACCGGCTTGAGCTTTCACCAATCGACGAGCCGGCGTCCCGCCGCGAAGCGGTAGCTGCCGTGGTGCAGCAGCGCACAGCCGTTCGCGATGAAATGTTTGCGGCCACCCGTCAGGCCACCGACAGCCTGGAGAAGTTGACCACCTATTTCGGCAATTGCATCAATTGCTATAACTGCCGGGTGGCCTGTCCGGTTTGCTATTGCAAGGAGTGTGTTTTTGTCACCGATGTGTTTAACCATGAGCCGTCACAGTACCTGCGGTGGGCTGACCGCAAAGGCATCATTAAAATGCCAACAGATACAACTTTTTATCACCTTACCCGGCTGGCCCATATGAGCACCGCCTGCGTCGGGTGCGGCCAGTGCTCCAATGCCTGCCCCAATGATATCCCGGTGATGGAGGTGTTTCGCACGATTGCCCGCCAAACCCAGGAGGCTTTTGAGTACGAAGCCGGAAGAAGTCTTGAGGAAAGCCCACCCATGTCGGTGTTCCGGGAAGACGAATTTGAAGAGGTGGTGGGGATCAACGGCTAAAGCGGATGAAGAACGAAGTTTGAAGTTTGGAGGTTTTTATGTCCTCAAAAATCGGAAAAGCCCTTGTGGTGGGCGCCGGCATCGCTGGCATCCGGGCGGCTCTCGATCTGGCCCAAGTCGGCTACGGCGTCACCCTGGTGGATCGTTCGGCGCATCTGGGCGGCATCTTAAGCCAGCTGGATTACCAGTTTCCCACCGATCACTGCGGGATGTGCAAAATGCTGCCGCTGGTCGACCGGGATGCAGGCTCCCAGTACTGCCTGCGCAAGGGGTTGTTCCACGAAAATATTGAGATTTTGCTTGCCACCGAGTTGATCTCCCTGGAAGGGGAGCCCGGCAGTTTTCGCGCAACGGTCACCCGGCATTTCGGCTGGGTGGATGCCGACCGATGCGTGGGCTGCGGGGCGTGTGTCGACGTGTGCCCGGTGGAAGTTGCCGACGCGTTCAATGCCGGTATGAGCGTGCGCAAGGCCATCTACCTGCCGGTACCCCATGCCATACCCAACCCGTACGTGATCGATGTTGCCGCCTGCACGGTTTGCGGCGCCTGCCAGGCGGCCTGCCCCACCGCCGCCATCCAGCTTCCGGAGGGCAAACGGGCAGGATTTCGGATCCTGGTGGTCGATGATGAACTGGTGGTACGCGACTCTCTCAAGGAATGGCTGGTTGAAGAAGGTTTTGCGGTGGACATGGCCGCCTCCGGTGCCGAAGCGCTGGAGAAGCTGGCCGGCCACTCCTACCAGTTGATGCTGGTGGATATCAAGATGCCGGGAATGGACGGGGTCGAGGTGCTGCAAAAGGCCAAAGAAAATTTTGCGGATCTGAAAGTGATCATGATGACCGCCTATGCCACGGTGGATACCGCCGTTGAGGCCATGAAAATCGGCGCTCTGGACTACCTGGTCAAGCCGTTTGATCCGGAGGTCCTCATTCCCATGGTTGCACGGATATTTCAGGATATGGCCGCCGCCGAGGGCCGTCAGCTGGAAATAGATGCCCTGGTGCTTTGCGGTGGAACGGATTTTGTTAACCCCGCCAGTGGAAAAAACTTATACGGCTACGGGGTCTATCCCAACGTGGTGACCGGCCTGGAACTGGAACGGATGGTCAGCGGCACGGGACCCTGCGCTGGTCACCTGGTGCGGCCGTCCGACGGCAAGACGGTACAAAAAATCGCCTGGATTCAGTGCGTTGGGTCTCGGGATCTGCCCAACGGCGCCGATTTTTGTTCTAACGTGTGCTGCATGTACGCGGTCAAAGAAGCCCGCCTGGTCAAGGAAAAATACGGGACTCAGATAGAGGCGGCCATTTTTTTCATGGACATGCGCACCTTCGGCAAGCCTTTCCAACGTTACCGCGATGAGGCGCAACAGCATTACGGAATCCGGTTTAACCGCGCACGGGTGCATTCGTTGATCGAAGCGGACACCGGGGATGATTTGCTGCTTCGCAGCGTGGATCTAACCGGTGCAGTGCACGAGGAGTGCTTTGACCTGGTGGTGCTTTCCCTGGGGCAGCGGCCGGCGGCCGGTACGGCCCAGCTGGCTGAAACGCTGGAGCTGGGACTCAACCCGTGGGGGTTTGTCGAATCCGTGCCGTTTTCACCGGCGCGCACTGCCCGTCCCGGGGTTTTTCTGGGAGGTTCTTTCAGCGGCTTGAGAGACATCAGCGAATCGGTCACCCTGGCCTCGGCGGCGGCCGCAAACGCCTCCCGGGTAATTCATGCAGCCGGGGGCAGCCTGGTCCCTGCTGAAGTCACCGATTCGGTGCGCACTGGGGATCCGGCAGCAATGCCCAAAATCCTGACGGTTGTCTGCACTTGCGGCGACAAGCTTTCTCAACGGGTGAACACGGGCAAGCTGGCGGCCCGCCTGAAAACTGATCCGGCGGTTTGCGCGGTGGAATTCATCGAGCAGGCCTGCACCGCCGAAGGCTGGGAGAACCTGGTGGAGCGGGTAAAGCAGCACCATCCCAACCGGCTGCTTATCGGCGCTTGCATGCCGTACGTTTACGGGCGCAAACTGCACGAGCTGGGAAGACAAACCGGACTGGATGCAGCCCTGATGGAGGTGGTGGACCTCAAAATGTTCGGCACCGCCGGCCATGGGGAGACAGGGGACAAAAGGGCGGTTTTGCGTGATTTTTTGTCCGGGCTGGAAACGGGGCTTGCCGGGGTCAAATGGGCCGACCCGCAGCCGGCAGCCGGTGTGCCGGTCTGCCAGCGGGCCCTGGTGGTCGGTGGCGGAATTGCTGGAATGACGGCTGCTCTGATGATTGCCGATCACGGTTTTCCGGTTGATCTGGTGGAATGCTCGGAGAAGCTGGGTGGGAATCTCAACTGGCTGCAGTACACCCTGGAGGGAAACGACCCGCGCAAACTGCTGGAAGATACCTGTGCGGCCGTGGAAAAACACTCCAAAATTAAAATTTACCGCCGGGCAGAGGTGATTCACGCTTACGGCCAGGTGGGAAATTTTCACAGCACCATCCAGGAACCCGAGGCCGAGGTCCGAACCATCGATCACGGGGTGGTGGTCCTGGCCACAGGCGGCAGCGCAGCGGACACCACGGCTTACGAATACGGCAGCTGCCCGGCGGTGATCACCCAGAAGCAGCTGGAAGAAAAGCTTACCGGCGAAAGCTTCGATCCAACGGCGCTCAACACGGTGGTGATGATTCAATGCGTTGATTGTCGCGAGGAACCGCGCAACTATTGCAGCCGCGTGTGTTGTGCCGGTGCGTTGAAGCATGCCCTCAAGCTCAACGAGCAGAATCCCGCGATGTCGATCTATATCCTGTACCGCGATATGATGACCTATGGCTTCAACGAGACGTATTTTACCCGGGCCCGTGAAAACGGCATCATGTTTATCCAGTACCGGCCGGAAGAAAAGCCCCAGGTTCAGGTCAACAACGAGGCGGTCACCGTCCAGGTATTTGAGCCGATTATCGGCAAAAAGGTGGCCATATATGCCGATCTGCTGGTGCTGGCCACCGGCATTACCCCCAATTTTCCAGCCGAGTTGGCCAGGAGTTTTGGCGCAGCGGTTGACCGGGACGGATTTTTTCAGTCGGCCGAGCACAAATGGCGGCCGGTAGATTCGTTGACCGAAGGCGTGTTTGCCTGCGGCCTGGCGCTGGCGCCGGGCAACATTGGCGAATCGACTGCCCTGGCCGAAGCCGCCGCCCAGCGGGCGCTGGGCATTCTGGCGCGGCGCCTGCTGCCGGCAGCCAAAGTGGTGGCCGGTGTGCACCACAGCTTGTGCAGCCTTTGCGAGCGCTGCATTGAAGCCTGCCCGTATGGCGCCCGCACGATAGATCCGGATCATGAACAGGTGCTGGTCAATGCGGCCATGTGCCAGGGATGTGGCAGCTGCGCGGCGGTGTGCCCCAACAGTGCCGCAGTACTGGAGGGCTTTCTCGAACAGCAGATGTTTGAAGTTATCGATGCGGCGATACAGTGATTGTTGCCGAACAAATTCCGCCATGGCGGGACTTCGCACCCGGTTATAAGCTCACGATAAGCGTACGGGCGTCCGTTTGCCAAAGCTTTTTGCGAGTTCGTCAAATTTGCTTTCAAGGAGATGTTTATGAATTCAGCAGCAACGCAAACCGGCGGCAGTGAAATGGTTTCACAGCCCGATGAGCTGGCCCCTGTAAAAGAGATGGTGCGTGCCTGCATTCAGTGCGGCACCTGCACCGGCTCCTGCCCGAATGCCTTTGCAATGGACTATACGCCGCGGCACCTGTGGCGCATGGTCCTGATGGGGCTAAAAGAGGAGATTTTCAGCAGCCGAACCTTCACTCTGTGTTCGGACTGTTATTATTGCACCCTGCGCTGTCCGCGGGGGTTGCCGCTGACCGAGGCCATGGAGGCCCTCAAACAGATCGCAGCGGCCCGGCACCCGTCGCCCGATCGGTACAGCACCCAGTTTTACAAAACCTTTCTTCAAAGTGTCCGCCGGCACGGGCGGGTCAATGAGATGGAGTTCATGGCGCTTTATTTTGCCAGGCTGAAAAATCCCCTGTTTGCGCTGCGTTTTGCTCCTTTGGGGATGAAACTGATGCGCAAAGGTAAGGTCTCCCTGCGTGTACCGCTGAAAGGACGTCACCCCCTGGAGTCGATCTTTCGCAATGTCGAGGCCCTGGAGGACCGGTCATGATTTACCAGTACTATCCCGGTTGTTCACTGGAAGGCACCGCCCTGGAATACAATCTTGCCACCCGGGCGGTGATGGAAGCCGCCGGTGCGCAACTGCATGAAATCAAAGACTGGACTTGTTGCGGCGCCAGTGCGGCTGAGGCCACCAGCTTATTGTTGTCGCTGGCACTTCCGGCCCGCAACCTGGCCCTGGCCGAACAGGCTGATGACGTCCGGGACATCCTGGTTCCCTGCAGCGCCTGCTATTTAAACCTGAAAAAAGTCGAGGAAAAAACCCACAGCGATTCCGGACTGCGGGAGCAACTTAACGGTCTGCTGGAACAAGACGGCCTGCAATTGGCGGGAACATCCCGGGTCCGGCATCTGCTGGATGTAATGGCCAATGATATCGGGGCCGAAAAAATTTGTTCGTTGGTGAAACAGCCGCTGACCGGGCTGACCGTTGCCCCTTATTACGGCTGTCAGTGTTTGCGTCCCTATGCGATATTTGACGACCCGGAGGCCCCGCGTTCCATGGAACCGCTTATCGCCGCCGCCGGGGCGACCGTTTACGACTGGGATATGGGCGGCCGATGCTGCGGGGCTTCTCATATGAACACCCATCCGGAGGTGGGACAGGCGCTGGTGGGCGCTATTTTAGCGGCCGCCGCCGGCGCAGATGCCATCGCTACGGTTTGCCCCATGTGCCAGATGAACCTGGAAGCCTATCAGAATCAGATTTCCCGGCAGCAGGGACGGGATTTGCATCTGACCATTGTTTACCTGCCTCAGCTCATCGGGCTGGCCATGCAGCTGCCGCTGCCGGCCGTGGGGCTGAATCTGAACCTGGCCGTCGACGGCGTTTTTCGATCCCGGCAGGCGATCTGATCCCGGCAGGCCTCGATTCGACGGTCGGCAACGCCGGGTTCGGTTTCTTTTTCTGGGCAATTACGGTAATGTGTTTTACACCAGAAGCACGATTTATGATGGACACTAATTAAGGCGTTTATCCAGAAAGTCCAAGTTACCATAAAAACTCCCTGAACCAATACAACTTGTTCTTTCCAGATAACCGGACTAATTAATATTTCGATTTTTTATAAATTTGTAGCCCGTGAAACTGGTTTCAGGTGTCAAGTCCCTCCTTCGTTTCTGAGGAGATGGCGGGCGGGCAGGTGTCAGACACCACAAATACAGTCCCTGAAACCTGAACCCTGAAACCCGAAACCTTGAAATGCGCTTCGCACAGATTTCAAAACTTCGCCACCGACTGGTTTCAAAACTCATTGTAACCGTCGGCCTGTCGCTGCTGATCACCCTGGCGATCTGGTCCTATTACAGCGTACGCTACCAGCGCGTCAAACTGATGGAAAACATCACGCTGGCCACCGACCGGCTGACCAATACCATCAAGCTCGGCACCAATTACGCCATGATGCTCAACTCCAGGGATGACATCAACCAGATCATCAAGAACATTGCCCGCCAAAAAGAGATCGAGACCATCCGAATTTATAACAAACAGGGGCAGATCAAGTTTTCCAACCGCCCAGATGAGGTAGACACGGAAACCAACATCAAGGCCGTGGCCTGTGATATTTGCCATCGCACGGAACCGCCGTCCATCTCCCTGCCGCTGGCGAAAAGAACCCGTATATTTAAAAGCCGTGGCAACTACCGCCTGCTGGGAGTTATCAGCCCGATTTTTAACGAACCCGGCTGTTCCACGGACGCGTGCCACGTGCATCCGCAGGGGAAAAAAGTCCTGGGAGCTCTGGATGTGGTCGTGTCTTTGAAAGATACCGACCGGGAAATCATGCAGGCTGAAAAAAGATTGATTGCCCTGGCGGGGCTTGTGTTCCTGGTGGCGTCGTCCATCATTTGCGTTTTTGTGCTGCGGTTTGTCAACCGGCCCGTTCGCAAGTTGATCGAGGACACCCGTCGCATTGCCCGGGAAGAGGATCCGGAGCCGGTACGGGTGGACCAGGACGATGAAATGGGGCAGCTGGCCGAGGCCATCAACCAGATGAGCCGGGAAATCACGGAAAAGAGGCAGGAACTCAACAAGCAGCGCGACGAGTACCAGTTTTTATTCGAGCAGGTACCCTGTCTGATTACGGTTCAGGATCGCGACTTCAAATTGCTGCGTTACAACCGCGAGTTTGCCGAACGCTTCGACCCCCAGGACGATGATTTGTGCTTTCATGCTTACAAGGGTCGCACCGAGAGATGTGACTATTGCCCGGTAGCCCTGACCTTTGCCGACGGCCTTCCCCACACCAGTGAAGAGATCGGGGTCAACAAGGATGGCAGCCCGACCTACTGGATGGTGCGCACATCTCCGGTCAAAGACGCCAGCGGACAAATTGTGGCCGCCATGGAGATGAGTCTGGATATCACCAAACGCAAACTGCTGGAAAAGGAGCTGGCCAAGTCGGAGAAAAAATACCATGAAATTTTTAACTATATCCCCAACCCGCTGTTTGTGCTTGATGACGAAACCCTCAAGATTATCGACTGCAATCACAGTGTGAAAACGGTTTACGGCTACGAGCGCCATGAGGTCATCGGCCGCTCCTTTTCAAGCCTGTTTCTGGAAAACGAACGGGACCGGTATGCCGCGGTCATCCGGACTTCTGCAGTCATCAACCAGGTCAAACACCTGCACAAATCCCGGGCGCCTATTTTTGTCAACATTCGGATCTCCCCGGCCGAATATCCCGGTAGAAAAGTACTGCTGGTGATTACCAGCGACATTACCAAGCGGCTGGAAACCGAGCAGCAATTGATCCAGGCCAGCAAAATGGCCACCCTGGGCGAGATGGCCACCGGCATCGCCCATGAACTCAACCAGCCGCTGTCGGTGATCAAGACCGCCAGTTCGTTTTTCATTAAAAAGTTGGATTCCAACAGGCCCATTGAAAATGACGTGCTGACAAAAATGTTGTATAAAATCGACAACAATGTGGACCGAGCCGGCAAGATCATCAACCATATGCGCCAGTTCGCTCGCAAATCCGATATGGACCTGGAAAAGGTGAAACTGAACCAGGTGCTGGCAAACGCCTTTGAGATTTTCAGTCAACAGCTAAAATTGCGCGGTATCGAGGTGGTCTGGGACATCGACGAACAGTTGCCCCTCATTCAGGCCGATGCCAGCCGCCTGGAACAGGTGATGATCAATCTGCTGATCAATGCCCGGGATGCCATCGAGGAAAGGTGGGAATCCCGGAAAACCAATGGTGTCGATAAAAAAATAACCCTGAAAACGGAATCCGACGGCCACAAGGTCAGCTGTCGCGTTTGCGATACCGGTACAGGAGTGCCCGCGAGCCTGGCGGATAAAATTTTTGAGCCTTTTTTCACCACCAAGGAGGTGGGCAAGGGCACCGGGTTGGGGCTTTCCATCAGTTACCGGATTGTGCAGGACTGCGGCGGCACCATCAAGGTGGTTTCCAACCGGCCGGTGGGGGCCTGTTTTGTGGTGGAGTTTCCGGTGCTCCGGGCCGACAAATCCGACAATGGACAAACCCATGAAAGATAAAATCTTACTGGTCGATGACGAATCGGATATTCGCGAGATTCTCAGCCTGGCGCTTTGCGATATGGGCTACCAGGTGCTGGAGGCCGAAAACGGGCTACAGGCACTGGAAATTTTTTGTGATGTGCGCCCGCCTATTGTGCTCACCGACATCAAGATGCCCGGCATGGACGGCATCGAGCTGCTGCAAAAGATAAAACGTGAAAACCCCGAGGCCGAAGTCATCATGATTACCGGCCACGGGGATATGAACCTGGCCATCCGCAGCCTCAAAAACGAAGCCACCGATTTTATCACCAAACCCATCAACGTGGTTGCACTGGAAATTGCCCTTCAACGGGTCCGGGAAAAAATTCTCGTCCGGCAACAGCTAAAAGAATATACCGCCAGCCTGGAAAACCTGGTGCGTGAAAAAACCCAGCTGCAGGATCACCTGACCACCCTGGGGCTGATGATCAGCTCCATCTCCCACGGTCTGAAAGGTCTGCTGACCGGTCTGGATGGCGGGATTTATCTTGTCGAATCCGGTTTTGCCAAAAAAGACGACGCCGAGATCCAGGAGGGTTGGGATGTTTTGAAAGTGATGGTGGAACGGGTCCGCAAGATGGTGCTGGATATCCTGTACTATGCCAAGGAAAGAAAACTGGAAACCGAGTCGGTGGATATTCTGCAATTCGCCGGAGAGGTGGCCACCACCGTGACACCCAAAATGAGGGCGGAGGGTATTAAATTCATACAGGATTTTGACGCCAATGCCGGTGAGGTCGAAATAGATGTCGGTCACGTGAATTCAGCCCTGCTCAACATCATTGAAAATGCCGTGGATGCCTGCCGACGTGATTCTGCCGGTCAGGCGCCGCAGATCGTTTTTGGCGTGCACCGGTCAAAAAACCATGTTTTTTTCGAGGTGACCGACAACGGAACCGGCATGGACAGCGAGACCCGGGAAAAAATATTCACCCCTTTTTTTTCCTCCAAAGGCGCCGGGGGCACTGGCCTGGGGCTGTTTATTTCCAACAAGATCATCGAGCAGCACGGCGGCGAAATTTCTGTCAAATCCGCACCGGGGCAGGGCAGTTCATTTAGGATTAAAATCCCTTTGCAGTTGCCGAAGGCCGCCAAAGCCAAAGAGGGCGCACCGGCACGCCGATGATTGCATGCCCGACGTTTCCGGCAGCAAACTCCATCCGGCCCGTTTGCCGTGCGGTTTTTGAGTCCGTAGATTTTGCAGGATAACGATTAAAAATTCTTGTTTTTGATGAGAATTCATGGTACGTCACCGCCTTACATGGCCATCCGGTTCCACTATGACCGGTGCATCGCATCATTGCGGTGGGGGCGAAATTGGCGCCGATTTTCCCAGACATGTCAAATCTTCTGATTTGATAACATCGACCAATGGAATCAGGGAACGTTCAAAAGGAGGTAGGTAAATGGACAGCGGCAGCAAATTTTTAGCGGTCGGATCAGTTGTAATCATTGCAGTTATTTTGCAAGTCGTGCTGATCATGGCAGGTCATAAAGACACTCCCGGCCATGCAGCGGTTGAATTCAGCAAGGCCTATTTCATGCTCGACAGGGATATGACCCAACGGCTGTGCAGCGAAGTGGTCGAAAATGAACAGACCGATGTTGTGGCGGATTATCTCCAGCGGACAGCGGCAGCAGCAAAGGCTGCAGGCTTTGAGCCCAGTTGGAAGAAAATGGCGCTGTCCCACATTGAAGTCGAAACCCGCTTGGTGGACGACAACACTGCCGAGGTACATCTTACCTGTCACCGCCGCCGATCGCCCAACCTGGTTTTTGGCGCGGTGGCCAAGGTGTTTTTTCTCAGCGACAGCCACCCGGTTGATGAGATGCTGACCGTGGTCAAAGAAGACAGCCAATGGAAGGTCTGCGGCCGGCCGTTTTCACTGGCCGGAAGCTGACGCTGTTGCCTATCTGAAACTGTCGGGCGCCGGCGGTCGTGCCCTGTGAGTTTCCCCTTGCCCGGAGGCGTGGCGCATGACAACAGAGCTGGAAAATACGGAGCAAACGGTTGTGATCGCGGGGTGTTTTCCTGCTTTCCTGTTTTTTACCTGCGGCACAGCTCCCCGGATGTTTCCATAAAATGCAGTCCATATACACCCGCCTGCGCGAAAGGGCCCGTAAGATTGT
>Ga0190284_1001362_pt1 | contig 11056 bp, 10 predicted proteins | sample 48691812_MG_FD_161668 | JGI IMG/M metagenome (GOLD analysis project Ga0190284, IMG submission 161668) | Hydrothermal vent microbial mat bacterial communities from Southern Trench, Guaymas Basin, Mexico - 4869-18-1-2_MG | ecosystem: Environmental > Aquatic > Marine > Hydrothermal vents >... | reverse complement strand
AGAGGATTCCAAAAAGATGGCAGCCCTAAACCAGCAGTTGATATGACAAAGAAAGTTTTTAAAGCATATCCTCTTTCTCAGAAAGATAATATACCCGCTTTGAACTTTGTAAATGTATCAGGCAAATTCCACAACACCATCCATAGCATGGATACATCAATATTTGACGAGATCAATGAGGTAGTTCAATCTGAACCATCTAACGGTCAAAACCCTGAAATATTAGGAGCTTTTGCCGCTATTGGAATGGTGAAAGGAAAAGAGTTTAATCCCGATGATAGAATGAAAAAAATATTAGCCGATGCGGCAGAAGTTGGGGCAGTTACAGTCCGTGCAATAATGTCGAGACCAAGAGACGAAGGATTCTACATCTATCCAGGGAAAAGCATTGTCTGGACTACTCCTTTTGTAGGTGGTAACCATGAATTTTTAGTAGATGGGGCACACTTACTAGATGCGCGTGCAGCATTCCATTTTTATGCAACAGGTATTACCCCGGCGATGGCTAAGAAATTTATTGGTGCAGGTTCTCAATATGCCGCTGCTTATTTAGATAAAGACGGAAATGTTTTTGATGGCTCTAAGACTTATAAAGTAAATGTTCCTCCAAATGTTCCAATTAAGGATTTTTGGTCATTTACTGTATATGATAATCAAACACGTGCCATGTTACAAACCGACCAAAGATTTCCTGGTGTGGATATGAATAAAGAAGGTTTAATTGTAAACAGCGATGGCTCTGTTGATGTTTATTTTGGACCTGTGGCACCAGAAGGCCAAGAAAATAACTGGATTCAAACTATTCCTGGTAAAGGATGGAATATGTTGTTTAGATTATACGGCCCACTAGAGCCATGGTTTGATAGGGAATGGATACTGGGTGATGCTGAAATGGTGAAATAAGTTTCTTGCGCTATATTTCTATATAGATCATATAAAAATATAGCGCAAAATTTAACAGGAAAAATTTATGAAAATAAAATTACTATTAATTTCAATGATGTTCTTTCTGGCATTCAGCTTTTCTTCTGATGCTGTTGCTCAAACGGCACATAAAAAGCCTAAACTTGTTGTTCAGATCACGATTGATCAGATGCGGGGTGATTTTCCCATGCGTTATAAAGACAGATTGGGAAAAGACGGTTTCCGTTATCTCATGGAAAATGGGACCCACTATATCAACGCCCATTTCCAACATGCCGATACTGAGACCCCCATCGGTCATTCAGCACTGTTCACCGGCACCTACCCTGCATACAACGGCATTGTTGCAGGCAATTGGTATGACGTGGATAAGGGGCGCATTATTTATAATTGCGAGGATGATCGTTATCCAATAGTCGGCAAAGAATCGGTCAGGGGAAAAGGCAGAGCGCCTACTAATTTATTGTCCTCCACAATTGGCGATGAACTGGTGATCTCCAACAACGGTCAATCCAGGATGTTCAGCGTGTCAATAAAGGATCGCGGCGCGATCCTTCCCGGCGGCCACACCGGTAAGGCCTTCTGGTATTCCAAAAGCGATGGCTCCTTTGTCAGCAGCACCTATTACTACAAAGAATATCCGGAATGGGTCAAACAATGGAACGCTAAAAAACTTGCCGACAAATACAAAGACAGGTCGTGGGGGTTGTTGTATGACGCGTCAACCTATGTGTTTGGCAAAGATGATGATCGTTCTTTTGAAATAGATACATTTGGTTTGGGTACCACCTTTCCTCATCAAACCAAAGGCGATTCCAAATATTTTTACGCATCGCTGATAGTTACCCCATTCGGGGATGAGCTGACGGCGGACTTTGCCAAGACACTGATTAAAACTGAAAAATTAGGACAAGGCAAACAAACCGACTTTATAGCTATTAGTTTTTCCGTGACTGATTATATTGGTCACTTTTTCGGGCCGTCAAGCCTTGAAGCTGAAGACAATATCTTGCGGGTTGATCGTTTGCTGGCTGACCTGTTCCGGTTTATAGACGATCAAGTAGGACTCGACCAGACCCTGATAATTGTTTCCGCTGATCACGGAATGAATGAGGCTCCGGAATATATGCAGAGCCTGGGTTTTGAGGTAGGCCGTCTGACCTCTGAAACAATTACCAAGGGTACTGTAAAGAAAGGTCTTACGGCCCGGTTGGGTGTGCCCGGAGATGTGATTCGGCTTTACGAACACCCTTACATTTATCTGAATGAAGATGAAATCAGGAAAACTAAGTATAGTGTGGCTGAAATTGAAACGGCTGTGGCCGAAGAAATCGTCAAGATCCCGGGTATTATAGGCGCCGTAACCCGGACGGATCTACTGAAAGGATCATTTGCCCCGACACCGGTGAATCTGAAAATCCTTAACAACTTTCACCCCAAGCGATCCGGCCATATCCATGTTATAGCAGACCAGTTCTGGTACTTCTACTACCAGATGGAACCGGTATCGAAGGTTGCCGCGACCCATGGCTCGCCCTGGACGTATGACAGCTATGTACCGATCTTTTTTGCTGGCCATGACATTCCTTCCCAGCGCATTGCCCGGCCGGTTACGCCCTATGATATTGCCGCAACTATCGCGACCTGTCTGGAAATCAAGCCGCCTTCAGGTTCAGTGGGCATACCTTTGGTCGAGGTATTGAAGGGAAAGTGATGTGAGGATTTTAGGTAAATTAACAAAATACGATCTTGCATCCAGAGGGATAAAAACCGGATCGAAACCGTTAGTTATAGATTAAAGTAAAGAACGACAAGCAGCAATGTTAAAAAGGAGCACTATGAGAACAAAATCTTATAAACTATTAATTGCGACGGTATTAATTGTTCTATTATCCACTAACGCTTATACGGATAGTGGTAAGGATCTCGCGAAAGCGGCCCAGAACCCTATTGCCAATATGATCAGCCTGCCATTGCAGTATAATTTTAATACCGGTATCGGGCCAGGGGATGAGACGCAGAGCATACTCAATATCCAGCCGGTATGGCCCGTATCATTGAATGATAACTGGAATGTTATTACCCGCACGATATTCCCAGTTATTTCTCAACCTGACTTCCTGACGAACGAGGGCCGGGTCAATGGACTTGGCGATACTACATTCACCGCTTTCTTCTCGCCGGCAGATTCCGGCAGTCTTACCTGGGGTGCTGGCCCTGTGTTTCTTTTACCCACAGCCACAGATGATACGCTGGGCGCGGACAAGTGGGGTGCTGGTGCATCAGCGGTGTTTCTGACTATGCCCGGCAACTGGGTTGTCGGCTCATTATTCAGTAATGTCTGGTCTGTTGGCGGTTCAGGAGACAATGATATTAATCTCTTTACGTGGCAGTATTTTATTAACTACAATCTGCCAGGCGGATGGTATCTGACAACAGCACCTATAATCACCGCTAACTGGGAGGCTGATAGTAATAACACTTGGACAGTGCCATTCGGTGGTGGGGTGGGTAAAATTTTCAAAATCGGTAATCAGCCTCTTAATGGACAGATCAGCGCATATAAGAATGTTGAGTCCCCTAAAAATGGACCCGACTGGCAATTCAGGTTCCAACTTCAGTTCCTTTTTCCAAAATAGATCACACTGAAGTGAAGATGGTTTTTTTAAAGAAAGAAAAGTTTAACTGAGGATAACTCCAATGAAACGTCATTTGGCTTTCCATGTAAGATTTGTGAATAGTTTTGCTCGGGGATGCCTGCTCGTTTCGTTGTTTTTGTTCTTCGCATGGCCATGTCTGGCTGAGGAGCTAGACCCCAGGCGATGGGCCCATCTTCCGATTGACACGAATTTTGTTGGCACAGGGTATGCCTACACCGAGGCGGACATCGGCTTTGATCCTGTCCTCAGGTTAGAAAATGTGCAGATGGATATACATACCTGGGCCGGGAAGTACATCCGGACGTTTTCGTTGTTCGAGAAAATGGCAAAGGTCAGCCTCCTGCAATCCTATCAGGAAGGGCACTGGTCCGGGCTGCTTGACGATGCTCCCAAGGAGGTCAAGCGGAGTGGATGGTCAGACACATTGTTACGATTCGCGATCAACCTGTACGGTTCGCCGCCGCTGCAGGGTAAACAATATGCTGCATACCGGGCGGCGACAAAGGTTGAAACCATCGTTGGCGCGGGATTGTCAGTGCAGTTGCCGACTGGTGATTACATGGAAGATAAACTGATCAATCTCGGCACCAATCGCTTTACCTTCCGGCCTCAACTCGGGTTTATGCACGCACGTGGGAAATGGTCTGCGGAAGTAACAGGAATCGTTGCGTTATACACTGACAATAATGAGTTTTTTAATGACCATAAGCTTGAGCAGGACCCGCTCTACATAATTCACGGTCATCTTCTTTACGCTTTTCGACCCGGGGTCTGGACAAGTGTGAGTGCCGGCTATGACTATGGAGGAAGATCGACTGTGGATGGGACGAAAAAGGACAACCAAAAGCGGAACCTGGGCTGGGCGTTTAGCTTCGGTTTTCCCATCACTCGTCACTTGGCAGCCAAGATGGCTTATATCGGTACCCGCACCCAGGAATTTACCGGTATCGATTCGGACACTTTAACCGTGGTTATATCCGCGTTCTGGTGATCATTCGCTCTATTTCAGTCATTGCATCAATCACCCAAACTAAAAAGGAGAAGAAAAAAATGGTTACTCGAAAATTGTTCATGGCAATCCTTTGTTTTTATCAAATTATTTTAGTATCGGAAGCTTTTGCTCAATCCCCCATAACGGCAAACGAACTCATCGACAGGACGCCGCTGAAAAAACACTTGAAAGCACTTGAAAGCGGAGAAATCGTTATCGTCAGCCGGTCGAATGCTGAGATCGATACGGAACTGGAGGTCATCATAAGTGTCCTGATTCCAGCGCCGTTAAATAAAACGGTCGACGTTTTACAGAGCCAATCCCCCGGTAAGGACACTCCAGGTGTACTCTTTATGCAGGAAATTACCGGCAAAGATTCAGCTTCTGAACTGGCCGGCATATTCAATAAGGTAACCTTCGGCCCATCAGAATCGGACGAGGTAAAACAATTGATGACCATCGGTCCAGGCAATAAATACAATTTGAGCAAGGAAGAAATCGCTGTTTTCCAACGGACCGCTAAAGGCGTGAAAACAGGTACAACCGGTGATAAAGCGATGGCCAAGGCCATGGGTGAGGTGTTGAAAAACAGATACTTGTCTTATCGGAAAAATGGACTCAAAGGCGTGATGCCATATCAGATCAGTGCTTCCGAACAGGCAAGCCCCGCAAAGGAACTGATTGCCGCAACTGAATCATCTGTTATAATAAAAGAAAAATTCCCAAACTATTATCGCTGCCTGCGATTCTATCCGGACCAGAATGGATCCAATTTCGCTCAGCAATTTTTTTTAGTAAAACAACAGGAAGAAGACCGCCCAATGTTTGCACTCAAGCATTTAATCATGGATATTCAGCCCGACTATGCCCTGATTACCGAACGGCAGTACTACATGAGCCACTCCCTGAACAGCTTGCAGGTGGTCATCTCATGTTTGCCTTATAAAAACGGTACGTTGGTTGTATTGCTGAATCAGGTGTTTACGGAAGCGGTGAATGTAACAATGGGAGAAGGAGTCGTTAAAAAAGTAGGGCGTGTCATAGTGAAAAAGAAAATTCTGCCCATATTTGAAAATTTGAGAGCGGCGTTTAAAAAATAAAAGTAGTTAGAAAATGATAAGAGTTACAACTCAATACAGGGAGACACTAAATGTCAAGTCTTAAAAAAAGTTTAATAGCGTTACTAATCGCCTTATTATCAGTTAGCAGTGTTTTAGCATCAGAAGATGGATCAGGTACCTACTTTGGATTCGGCGGCGGTTCGAGTGGTTACATGGCTAAATTTTTCGATAATGACTATTACATTATTGAAGATGATATCTCCGGAACATCCAAAACAAAAAGTTACGATGAAAGTGATCAAGGCTATAAAATTTATGGCGGTTATTACTTCAATAAGATCATAGGTGTGGAAGCCTCGTTTACGGATTATGGAACACTTTCTTCTGCTAAGTATACGCAAAAGCCGCAATCTTTTGCAGTCTATGCAAATGCAGGGTACAACTTTTTAAAAGGGCAGTTACGTCCATTTGGACTGCTTGGACTTGGCTATTTGAAAACGCATCAGTCACGTGATATTTTAGATGATAATTTTGTGACCGTGCATGCAGGCGGCGGGGTAGAATACTATCCAGCGGTATTTAAAGGGCTTGGCTTTAGAGCAGCTGTCGAGGGAGATTTCAACAGTAGCAGTGAGAGAGCAGTGGACGAATCAGGATACTATTACTCATCGAAAGCATTTTATCAGAGGCATGTATTACTCTACTTGGGTGTGCAATATAAATTTTAGAGATGAACACTCTACAAAGCATATTCACATTGAAAAAGCAGATACCTATGCGAGAATTGAATTAGATTATTTAACAATAGAAGTAGCATAAATCTACACAATAAGTACTGCTTTATTACGAATCAGGTGATCTTGTGAAAAAAGGACTGATGCTCATATCATGCTACCTCGTGTTAGGGCTGACAACAGCAGGTATGGCTGGACAAATAGATAGTCAGATCGATCAAATTCAATCCGAGATTGAAGCGGGACAGGTTGCTTCCAAAAAGATTCTCCAAAAAGACGCTCGGCTGGTACCGGTACCAATTCCCATTGCCAATCCAACCCTCGGAGTAGGCCTTGGTGCGGCCCTATTATACCTGCACCCACAGAAAAGCCAGAACCCTGACACTCCGACCTCGACAACGGGAGTACTCGGGATGTACACGAATACCCAGAGTTGGGCTGTTGGTGCAATTCATGACGGTTATTACTGGGACGACCGTTTTCGATTCCGCTTGCCTGTGGTACACGGCGAATTCAACCTGGATTTCTATGGGATTGGAAATGACTCACCGCTCAAAGACAACCCGGTGGAATATAATGCACTGACCAATGCACTGATCCCACGCCTGTTATTCGAGTTGCCTGGAGAGAACTGGTTTCTTGGTGGCCAGTATACACTGGTGACTATCGACGCAAAACTTGAAATCTCGGAGTCGTTTCCCAATGCGCCCGGACTGGGTACGAAAACGCAAACATCCGGCTTGGGGCTGGTTTCAGTGTATGATTCAAGAAATTCTAATTTCTGGCCGTCGAAGGGAAACTGGCTAGAGTTGACTGCAACCCTGTACGGCGAATACATCGGCGGTGATTACGATTACATGAAACTCATCGGCAAATGGGCTCAATACTTTCCGATAGGTAAAACCGTTACCTTGGTATACCGCCTCGACGGGCAGTTCGTCGGTGGTGATGCGCCGTTTTGGGATCTATCCCGGGTTCGTCTCCGGGGCTACGTAGGCGGACAGTTACTGGATAATGCCGCTGTGACGGCCCAAGCAGAAGTGCGCTGGGAATTTTACAATCGCTGGACGGGTTTGGCATTCGGTGGCGGCGGTCGCATTGCCGATACGATTGGCGATCTCGGAAGTGCGCCTACGAATCCTGCCGGCGGCATTGGCCTGCGGTACATGCTCATTGAAGAACAGAAACTCTCCATTGGACTCGATGTGGGGTACGCGGAAGGCGGCAATGTTTCGGTTTATTTCCAGGTGGGTGACTGGTTGGCTAACTGATGAAGAGTGAAGCATGATGAGGCGCCATGGAGACGCCCTTTACTTTTACAGTTTTAGCAAATAAAATGATGTGAAAAGTGTATGGTGCGCCTGTTCTTCTTGATTTACATTTTAGAAAGTGAGACAAAAAACAATAGAGGCCCATGCCCTGTGAAAAATCAAAGAAAAAGAATAAAGGAGGCACAAATGAATAAGAGAATACTTCAATTTGTCGGGATCTTACTCGCGGTCATTTTTTTAAACAGTTGTATGTTCAGGAAACTTAAAGAAGATGTTAAAGCCCTAGAGTCAAGGGTCGGTATTGGCGGCGAGATTACCAACCAATCTCCGAATAAGCAGCCGCTTACCATTTTGATTTATACGGAAATCGAGGGTAAAAAGAACATCCGCGATTTCAAAATTATGGATAAAGATGATGAAATTTATATGTTCACCGTCCCAAAAGGCCTATATTACATCTTGGCATTCGAAGACGCCAATTCCAACTTAGTCTACGATGCAGGCGAGTACTTCGGTCTGGTCGGCAAACCCGACCGCATCAGCATCACCAGTCTCAACAAGCCGGTTGCTAATATGAACATCAAGGTTGCCCGCACCGATGGCTTTCCGAAAGGCTTTCCGACAGATATTACGAATGTCAAAGCACTGATAGGCGTAAGCAATATCGCCACTGGTACCATCACCACCCTGGATAATGAAATATTTTCGGAAGAGAATGCGAAAATGGGGTTCTGGCAGCCTCTTACCTCTTTGTATACGAATGGGGCAGGCGTGTATTTCCTTGAGGCTTATGATCCGAAAAAGATACCGATTCTGTTTGTGCACGGCGCTTCCGGCTCACCACGGAACTTTCAATTTATAGCTGAAAACATTGACCGCAGTCGCTTCCAACCCTGGTTTTACCACTACCCTTCCGGGTTTCCACTGGAAAAGATCAACCGGTTTCTCAATTACTTGATTACCCACCTGCACGACGAGTATCAGTTCAAACAGCTTTATGTAACCGCTCACAGTATGGGTGGATTGGTTGCGCGTGGATTTATTCTCAAGAACGTTTACGATGACGGCAATGACTATATCAAGTTGTTTGTTTCCATATCATCACCTTTCGGAGGGCTGAAAACTGCCAAGAAAGGGGTGGACTCTGCACCGGAGGCTATCCCCAGCTGGCACGACGTGGTCCCCGGGAGCCCCTATATTAAAAAAATATTCAGCAAACCGCTCAATGGCAAAATAGACTACTATCTGCTCTTCAGCCACAAGGGTGACTGCAGTTTTTTCATGGACAACAATGACGGAGCAGTTACACTCAGAAGTCAGCTGGATTTAAGAGCCCAGAAAGATGCCATTTCAAAATGGGGATTTGATGAAGGGCATGTCACGATACTGTCCAGCCAGGACGTGCTGGGAATATACAATGACATCCTCGAAAAAACCGGTAGCAGTAAATAGCGGTTGACTTCATATAAAATGTCCTGTATTGGCAAGGCACCAAAATTACAGGTAAGCGAATAAAAATTTCCATTTTTATAAAAAACTTTATAGAGGAGAAAATCAATGAAAAGAAACGGCTTTATTTTATCACTTGCATTCTTACTGACACTTACTTTTGCAGTCGCTGGAACAGCAGGCACTGTTATGGATCGTATACAGAAAAAAGGAGAACTGGTTGTAGGCATCACCGGAAGTCAGCCTCCTTTGAATGCTACAACCAAAGACGGTAAAATCATCGGTTTCGATGCCGATATTGCAACAATGATCGCAGAAAATATGAAAGTAAAAATAAAATTTGCTCCTATGCCATTTTCTAAATTGCTTCCGGCTCTTGAAGCCGGCAAGGTGGACATGGTTATCTCCGGGATGACCATTACCCCGGAACGCAATTTGAAAGTAGCCTATGTTGGGCCTTATTATATTTCAGGCAAGGGTGTTCTGACTAAGGGACAGAATATTGCCTCCTTGCAAGATCCCGGCGGCCTGAACAAGCCGGGAGTTAAAGTGGCCGCACTAAAGAACTCAACCAGTCAAATGTTTGTCGAAAAGGCCTTTCCTAATGCCACTTTGGTAACCACCAAGTCTTATAAAAAGGCGATAGACTTGCTTTTTCAAAACAAGATCGATGCCCTGATTGCCGACTATCCTTTTTGCGCTTTTTCAGCCTTTCGTTACCGTGATAAAGAACTGATCGCCGGAGAGGCGCGTCTTACATTTGAGCCATTGGGAATTGCCATGCCGGAAGATACCCTGTTGATCAACTGGGTACAAAATTTTATGGGCGTGCTTGAAGGTAGCGGCACACTGAAAGTGCTGACCAAGCGTTGGTTTAATGACGGGTCCTGGATTAAAGAGCTCCCATAATAGATGATCTAAGTTAAAAAAAATCAAAGGCAGAGCCGGCTGTGGCTCTGCCTTTTTCGTTTAGAATCATCGCTCCATAACGGTTCCTGGGAAGTGGTCGAAGTTGACAATATTTCGTAAAGTACTTATTATTAAAAAATGGATGCAATAATGAAAAAGAAATTACAGTCAGTGGTTGAAAGAGTGAAAGAGCCCGAGACAAACTTGGCGATCTCAGAACTGGGGCTTGTCGAAAGGTTTCGTTACCATCCTGACCAAAAGAAACTCTCCGTTTTTCTCAATCCATTAAGACCCGGTAAAGTCTGCTGCTCTATCATTTCCAGTCTTATCCTATCATCAACCCTTAAAGATCTCATGAATGAGCTCCAGAAGGAATTCCCGGATCTTTATGTGGAACAAGCCCAATAACAAGGCAAAATAATATTTAAAGAGAAGATAAACAAAGATAAAAAAGTGAAAAGCCAATTTGAAAAACTTAAATCGCAATGCAAGATTTCGGTTATAAGTAGGCACGGGTTACTCGTTGTTTTTTACGACTGCCATTTAAACACTGCATATTAGAAAAGAGGAACGCTTGATGGACCAAATAGCCAAAAAAGTTAAGCAATGGATTGACGAAAAAAAAGATCCCAGAAGTGCCCACTGACAAGGCGGGCTTGAGGCAATGCTGAATGTTTTTTCACCGTATCTGGAACCTGGCAAACTGATTCCTGTTCAGCCTCTTGAAAAAGATGACTTTCCTGTTTTCAAGGCTGTCCTGGAGGCAGTTGATCTGAGTCCCAACCTTACGGCTGCCTTTTTACCGCCATCTATTGCCGGATCCCTTACCCCCCTGAATCCGCAGTCGAACTTCAGCGAATTGAAAAGGGAAAACCATCCTATAAAATTCTGATAGCCAGACCCGGCAAAGATCTGAGAATTTTATGCGCTGAAATATCGGAGCATGCAAAAAAACCCGGAATAGATATTTTCCAGTCGGGAGCGTTATTAGGAACCTTTAATTATGATACCCACCAGGACTGTCTTACTTATCTACCCCAAGCCATAATGGCACATA
>Ga0190284_1001361_pt1 | contig 11059 bp, 4 predicted proteins | sample 48691812_MG_FD_161668 | JGI IMG/M metagenome (GOLD analysis project Ga0190284, IMG submission 161668) | Hydrothermal vent microbial mat bacterial communities from Southern Trench, Guaymas Basin, Mexico - 4869-18-1-2_MG | ecosystem: Environmental > Aquatic > Marine > Hydrothermal vents > Microbial... | reverse complement strand
TGAAGGGGTGGGGAGTGACACTGCCGCACGCTTTCATATTCCGCGAACCTGAAATCATCAGGCAGGTTCAGCGTCATCTCTCCGAACAGGTCGCTGTTTCTGTGCGCCTCGTAAATGAGGTGATGACTGATCACGAATTCTGCAAAGGCACCCTTGTAGCGGTTATGCTCGCCGGAGAGACTTTTGTATTTCTCCTGCAAGGTCTCAAACAGCGTTTTGTACTCCTCCTGCGCCTCCACCGTCATAAATTTGTCAATGTCGTCCGCGTAGCAGCTCCGAAAGACCTTGTCGAAGATGTTGTCCTGAACCCCCCGGTACTGGAGATCCTTCTCAATAATATCACTTTTCAGCAGCGCATCCATCTTCCTGTCCAGTTTGTAGTCGGGCATGTCAAGTCCCAGATGCCTTTTCAGCTCGTCCCGGCTCACGGGCCGGTCCCTGTGCCTGGAAAGATACAGCACGATATCCTTGGCGTATTTCTCATTGATTTTCGGAAACGCCGCATCTATATATTCCAGCCATGTGCTCCGGATGATTCCCTCCCTGTTCAGGGTCTCGAATTCGAGTGTTTTCCTCAGCCCCTCCTCGATTGTCAGGTCTCTGCGGGGGTATTTGGAGCGGAACAGGGCGCTGATGTAAAACGGATTTCCCTCGGTCATCTGCGCCATCAGACAGGCGGTCTCCTCGGTGACAGGCACATCGCCGATCAGCGCGTATCTGAATATCATCTCCACGCATTCGTCCTCCGGCAGGTTTTCCATGTAGTGATACTGGAAACGCCCCGGAAGCATGGTTTTCAGATCGTTCATCAGCCAGCCCACCCAGCTACCTGACACCAGCAGCGGTGCGTTTTTGTATTCGGCCGTGTGGAGGTAGCCGGCCGCGAGATCGGAGGCCTTGTTGGTTTTCGCCTCGTCCCAGTATATCTCGCTGTTGAGAAACTGGAACTCGTCAATCATCTGGACAATGGATTCGTCCCGCTCAGTGGCCAGTGTCCAGGGCATGTCCCGCACCGCGTTCCAGAGCAGATCTGCCCTGCCTTCCCTCACGAAGCTTTCCACCGCTCTGATATCATCCAGCAGATACTCCCCCACCTCCCGTGCTCCGGCCGAAGCTTTTGAAAAACTTTTTCTGGCGGACTGGGACAGCCTCGCATATTCCGGTTTCCGAGTTTTGAACGCGATGTACTGGTAAATATATGTCAGATAAAAATCCTGACAGAAATCCACGACCCACCATTTTCCCTCCCTGACCTCGTAGTAAAGCGGAATCACTCCCATGTTTTCATCAAAGATCAGATTGTACAGCCGCTGCATCAGAGCGGTCTTCCCTGTCTTTCTCCGGGAGAGAACTGCCGTGCTCATGGAAAATTCCTTTTTTATCCCCCTGATCCATTTCAGAAAGTAGGTTATTTCGCTTTTTCTCCCGGTAAACAGACCGGGATTGCCGATTTTCTCTTTCAGATATGCTTTCATCATCTCCTCCGTTTTTCATGGTAAAATAATCCGTGTTTACCCAACCCGGGGATGGCCCCGGTTCACGGACATCGGTTTCGCAAGTCCTGATATCTCTGATAATGGCTCCGTCAGAGAAGACAGGCACACGGTTCCCAATCATCAGAATCTCATCCGGTTCGGAAGACGACAAGCGGGGCTTTGTCATCCTGTTTTTACCCGGTGCAAATCAGACCTTTTTCAGAAGATGCGTGTCTAACCACCGGCCATCCTCGCTATAGGCAATGCCCCGGCTGGCGAGCCAGTCCGGTGTCTCCCGGGTGAATCCGGAAGAGGAGAACACGATCAGCACATATTTTGTTATCCCTTCGATCCGGATCAGTTCCCCGGCTTTCTCCAGAAACTCTTCCGCCTCGCCCACGGAGAATTTTTTTGTCTCACGGTGTTTCACCTCCCAGATCAGCGAATACTCCTCATCGCCCGCTCTCGCGAGGATGTCAAGCTGAAATTCCGGCCTGTGAAGGGGTGGGGAGTGACACTGCCGCACGCTTTCATATTCCGCGAACCTGAAATCATCAGGCAGGTTCCGCATCATGCCTCTGAACAGATCATTCTCTCCGTGCGCCGCATAGCTGAGGTGATGACTGATCACAAATTCCGCAAATGCCCCCTTATATCGGTTATGCTCGCCTGAGAGACTTTCATATTTTCCCTGCAATTTTTCAAACAGGGCCTTGTACTCGTCCGGAGCCTCCTCGGTCACAAATTTGTCAATGTCATCCGAGTAGCGACCCCGGAACACCTTGTCGAAGATGTTGTCCTGAACCCCCCGGTACTGAAAGCGGTTCTCCTCGATGATGTCGCTTCTCAGCAGGGCATCCATTTTCTTATCCAGCTCGTAATCGGGCATCTCCAGGCCCAGATACTTTTTCAGTTCATCCCGGCTTACAAAGCGGTTCCTGTGCTTCGAGAGATACAGCACAATATCCTTGGCGTATTTCTCATTGACCCTGGGAAACGCCGAGTTGATATACTCCAGCCAGGTTCCCCGAATAATTCCCTCCCTGTGCAGGGTCTCGAATTCAAGGGTTTTCCGCAACCCCTCCTCGGTTGTCAGGTCTTTGTCCGGATATTTTGACTGGAACAATGCGCTGACATAAAACGGATTTCCCTCGGTCATCTGCGCCGCCAGACAGGCCGCCTCTTCCGTGACCGGCATATCCCAGATCAGTGCATATCTGAATATCATTTCCACGCACTCGTCCTCCGGCAGATTTTCCATGTAGTGATACTGGAAACGCCCCGGAAGCATTGTGTTCAGATCATTCATCAGCCAGCCTATCCAACTGCCTGACACGAGCAGCGGTGCGTTTTTGTATTCTGCTGTGTGCAGATAGCCGGCCGCAAGATCGGAGGCCTTGTTGGTTTTCGCCTCGTCCCAGTAAATCTCGCTGTTGAGAAACTGAAATTCGTCAACCATCTGAACGACAAACTCATTCTGCTGGTTTGCCAGTGCCCGGGGCATGTCCCGCACCGCGTCCCACAGCAGCCCTGCTCTGCCCTCCCTTACAAGGCTTTCCACTGCTCTGATATCTTCTGCCAGATACTCCCCCACCTCCTGTGCCCCGGCCAGAGCCTTTGAAAAACTTTTCCTGGGGGACTGGGACATCCTCACATATTCCGGGTTCCGGGTTCTGAAAGCGATATACTGGTAAATGTATGTCAGATAAAAATCCTGACAGAATTCCACGGCCCACTGCTTTCCCTCTCTGACTTCATAGTAAAACGGAATCACCCCCTGATTTTTTTCAAAGATCAGATTGTACAGCCGCTGCATCAGGGCAGTTTTTCCTGTTTTTCTGCGGGAGAGGATGGCCGTACTCTTGGAAATTTTGCGTCTGATGCTGTCAGTCCATCGGGACAAATAAGCCAGCTCGCTTTTCCGTCCTGTGAACAGCTCAGGATTACCGATTTTCTCTTCCAAATAAATTTTCATGATGTTTCATGTTCCTTATAAATTTTATCTCTGCGTTCGGCCAGCAGATTGTCCAGCCAGTCCGGATCCGTTTCAGGGATGTCCGAGGTCTTCGGGGTCACGACTCAAACCATAAGCGTTCCGCAGCTTTGCAACCATCCAGTGCCTTGTAGTTCGATGCGAAATTCTCGAATTTCACCTTTGTTGCCGCGGCATCGAGAATGTTCGGGAAAAACGGAACCAAAGCTCCGCCCTCATCACGAAGAATCCGTTGCATTTCCGCATACATTTCACGCCGCATGACATCCTTGAATTCCCCGCGGGATGCCCTGAGAAGGGCGTTGAAGCGTTCATGCCTGAAGTGGGTCTCATTCCACGCCGAATTTTCCGCATATCCGAGAGAGAGTGCCAGGTCCTCGGTGGGACGGCCGTGCCAGTTGCTGAAGAACCAGGGTCTCTTTCCCCAGACATTGCTCCAGTAGCCGTCTTCTGGTTCCTTCATGACCTCAATGCGGATGCCTGCCTTGGCAGCCTGCTCCTTGTAAAGCACGGCGGTGTCCACGCCCGGAAAGTCAATGTCCGCTACATGGAATCTGAAGGTGTGTCCGGCAAGCCCGGCCTTCTTCATAAGATGTCGGGCCTTGTCCGGGTCGTATCTCCTCTGTTCCAGTCCGGACGCGAAAAAACGCATGCTCGGCGCGATGGGATGGTCATTGCCCGGGGTTCCGTGACCATGCAGGATGTGGCTCACCATCTGCTCCCGGTCAATGGCATATTTCAATGCCAGCCTCACCTCGTTCCTGTCATAAGGGGGGATGTCTGTCTGCATCGGCAGCACCACATACCCGCCGCCGGTCTTGCTGATGACCTGGATACCGGGCAGCTTTCCGAGGAGACCTGCGGTTTTGTAATCACACCGAGCCATGTAGTCAGTCGCATCTGTCCGCAGGGCATTGGTTCTGGCCGCGGTGTCTGAAAGATGAATGGTCTCCACCTCGTCGAAGTGGGCCCGCCCCTGCTTCCAGTAGTTCGGATTGCGCTTTGTCAGACATCTCACTCCCGGAGTGAAACTGGTCAGCATATAGCCGCCGGTGCCGATGCCTTTCTCAAAGTCGGCGGTGCCGGACGGGATGATTCCGAGCGGGTATGAGCTCAGAATATATGGGAAATCCACGTTGGAGTCCTCCAGCGTGAACACCAGAGTGTGCTTTCCGTCAGCCCGGATATCCCTGATCTGTTTGAGAAGGCCCTTGGCCCAGGATTTCGATTTTTCTCCCCGATGCCTGTTCAGAGAGAAAATGACATCTTCCGCATCCAGAAGTTTTCCATTATGAAATTCCACACCCTTGCACAGTCTGAAAATCCATTGTTTCGCATCAGAAGAGGCTTCCCAAGTTTGAGCCAGTTCGGAAACCGCATTGTTTTTATGATCTATCTCGACAAGACAGTTGTAGAGCTGGCCGAAACCGATGAATGTTCGCATCATACCGCTCATATTCACCGGATCGAGCGAATCTGACGTTGCTCCGGCAGGCACGCCGACCCTGAACCGCCCCCCTTTTTTCGGGGTTGCGGCAAGGGCCGGCACACCCGGAAGCGAGGCCGCTGCCAGGGCGGTCAGTCCCAGGGCCGAGGTTTTGGCAAGAAACTCTCTCCGGGTGATCTTTCCCCGGGAGAGCAGGATTTCCAGTTGTCTCAGTTCTTCCATAAAAATTCCTCCTTATTATTTTGTTGTCATTCCTGATTTCGCAGGAACGACAAGCTTTGTTGTGTCAAAATCTGACTCAGAAACCTGTTCCTGTCTTCCTGAGAAGTTCGGATCAGGATGATGTCTCCGTAAATCCGGGCGGCGATCTTTGTATATATCCTTCATATACTGAAACCATTCAGATGTCAAAAGTTTATTTTAATATTTCGGTCGTTGCGGGAAAGTATAATTTTTCAGAGGGCTATGCGGGCGTGAGGCAGTGCCACAATTCCATTTCAGCACTCCTATGCCCTCCAAATCGTAAATACACCCCTCAGATATCCGCAGAATCAGGCTCTGCGGCAATCTGCCCGTACTCCAACTTCACCACCCGATCCGCAACATGGAAATACCGGTCGTCATGGCTGACAGCGATGATTGTTTTCCCCTCGGCTTTGAAGGACGGTAGCAGGGCCTCGTAGAAGTATTGCCGGAACTCCGGATCCTGATCCGCTGCCCATTCGTCAAACATGCAAATCGGCTTGTCTTCCATTATTGCGGCCACCATTGCAAGTCTTTTCCTCTGACCTGTTGACAGGTCCAGGGTGCTGAACCTGTCCCCGTCAAACCGGACTTTCTCCTCCAGCTGCATGAGCCTGATCAGATTGTTCACTCTGTCCGCGTCAATATCTTCCAACCCGTAAAGCCGGTCAAAGAGATGGAAATCATAGAATATGGCGGAGAACAGGGACCGGCATCGGGCGGCTCCGATCTCCTCCCCGTTGAGAAACACGGTCCCGGACCGGGGCGGATACAATCCTGTGAGCAGATTCAGCAGAGTTGATTTCCCGGATCCGTTGCCTCCGATAATAAAGACGATCTCACCCGGGCGGAATGTCATGCTCAGTGGCCCCACGGAAAAGGGACGCTCGCTCTCTTCCTCATACTGAAAAGAGATGTTCTTATATCTGATTTCCCTGAATTCACTCTCCCCCGTTTCCATTGCCGCGGCCGATTCTGTCAGTTCATCTTCCTGATGCTCCAGTTCCTCTCCAAGCTCATACAGCCTTTGCATGGATATGCTTGACAGGGTGATAATGGAGAACCGATTGGCAAAGGAGGATACCGGCAGACATACGATGACACCCGCAAAAGTCATCAGCATATTTCCGGAAAAAAAACCTGCAAAGGGCAGGATCAGGACGCAAAGAATGAACAGGGTCTGCCATAAGCCGTACACAAGCGTATAAATGTCAGTGAATCTTGCGGCCGCCCGGAGTTTCAGTTTCATGAGCCGGGAACCGCGGCGCATGAAACTTTTATAAAAAAAGTCGTCGCTTTTCCTACAGTTCAGCCTCAGCTCTTTAAATCCGTCGAAAATATCAGTTATTGCGGCGGACAGTTTTTTTTCCCCTTCACGCATCTGGTAAACAGTTTGCCTTATTCTAATCTGATTGTAAGCAAAGATAATTCCACCGATGCCCAGCACGGCTGTTGTCATAAAAAAAGCGGGCAGCGAAAGGGTTGCCATAAAAAAGAGGTAACTTATGAAGATGAAAGATGATCTGATGACGAATGACGCGGCATTGGAAATTTCAGATACGGATTTCATATCATAGGTCAGTGCGGTAAGGATCGTTTCAACACCTGTTTTTTCAAAAGAATAAAAATCGGTATGCCGGATATGCTCAGTTATCTTTATACGGATTTCAGCGATACGGCCTTCGATCAGAGCTGTCAGAGCTTCAGAGAACCGGTAAATGGCGACACAATTCAAGATCAGCGCTGTGATGAACAGGAAAAAAAGTCTTGTTCCGGATTCTCCGTAAGGAAGATTGGCCGCTGTGAAGATCACGGCTATCATAATTGAGGGAGATATAAAAGATAGTATTCCGTAGAATATGATACAGCCGGTCCCGTTTCGGAAAGAGAGTTGTAACAGTTCTGTGATCCTGTTTTTCTTTTTTTCCGAGTCTTTTTTATCATAACCCGATCCGGACGGGAATTTTCGGGTCCTGGCCTTGTATTGTGTTTCTTTCGGATGGTTCTGATATCCTGGAACACTTCTTTCCGCAGACGGTTGCTGTCGGCAAAGGCCGTCACCCGGAGCCGTGCAGGATACCATCTGTCCGTATTCCATCAGAATCAGTCTGTCCGCCGTATGAAAGTACCTGTCATCATGGCTCACCGCTATGATCAGCTTGCCCTGATCCCTCATGGACGGCAGCAGGGTTTCGTAGAAATATTTTCTGAAATGCGGATCCTGATCCGCAGCCCATTCGTCGAAAACATAAACCGGTTTGTCCTCCAACAGAGAGGCGACCAGCGCCAACCGTCTTTTTTGGCCCGCAGAGAGGCGGGTCGTGCTGAAGCGTTTATCATGAGCAATCCACCGGATCTTATGGCTTAACTCTGTTTTCATCAACAGTTTATGAACGGTTTCGTCATCAATTTTATCCATGCCGTAAACCGCGTCGAACAGATGGAAATCGCTGAAGACCGTGGAGAAGAGATGACGATGCCGGGATATTCCGGTCGATTTACCGTCAATTTTGATCTCTCCTGAACTCAGGGGATACAGTCCTGTAAGAATTTTCATCAGCGTGGTCTTGCCGCTGCCGTTTCCACCGGCAACGAAGATGATCTCTCCGGTCCGGCCGGTGAAACTGACAGGTCCGACTGAGAAACCGGATTCACCGGCCGGGCTGTTATAAATGAATCCGACCTGATTCAGCGCCAGTTCGGTAAATTCCTGTGTCCGTTTTTCTGACGGATCATATATGTGCCACCCCTTTTCCCAGGTATATCTATCTTTCCGAACCAGCCGTAGCAGTTCATAAACAGCCGCCTTTCCCTCTGTTATTTCGGGCAATGTGTTGACAATTGTCTGTGAAGGAGTCCGCACATAAAACACTATAAGAATTACGGAAAGCCTGATTTCCTGAGAATGAAACGTGGAAATGAAGAATGCGGCAGCACCAAGCATGATCCAGAAGCAAACACTTACAAAAATCCCGTATCCGGCAAAATAGGACCGTATCCGGCACCTCATTTCCTGTATTTTAAAAATGACGGGGCAAAGGCAGTTTGTGAACAGATCGTCGTTTTTTCGCTTGCTGATACGAATCTCCTTGGCGCCGTACAGAATATGGCCGAGCAGATCGGCCAGTTCCCTTTCCTTTTCGGCCTCCTGTTGTATGAGCGGGAGCGCCAGTTTCTGAGTCATTTCGTAAACAGCGACAGCAAGCGCTAAAAGCAAAAGACTGAACAGCCCCCCCGCAGGAGTAATCAGGAACACATAAAGCCACAGAAAAAATATGGCGATCAGGCTTTGGAACGCATGAACCCCCCTGACGGCCGCATCCGTGACTGTCTGGGCTTTCAGCATTTTCAGATGAATCTCGGCGGTGTCGCGTTGCTCAATCTCCGGAAGTTCGGCATGGCGGATGTCGTTGGCGATGTCCGCGTACAGCTTCTCCAGAACACTTTCCGTAAGCGCGGCTGCCTGTGTCTGGGAGATGCGCTTGGAAAGGATGAACACGGCCGCGGCCGCGGGAAGGAGGATCGCATACAGCATATAATTCCTTCCCGCGGCTACATCCTGTGCACCGTTGATCGTCAGCAGCACCGAGGCCACTTCGCTCATTCCCGCGATCACAGAGATGAGCAGGATGTGAAGCGTCTTCTCCGGTGCTTCTTTAAACAGAAATCTTAGGAGTTCCATATTGTTTATCCGATAATCAGACCTGAACAGGCCTCCGAGGTTTCTGAAACCTCGGAGGTCTTCAGAGAGCGGAGGTCGTCATGAACTGAACCACCAGCGTTCAGCGGCTTTGAGACCATCGCCGTCAAAGTTGCCGGCCAGGTTCCCGTATCGCACCTTGTCACTGGCTGCTTCGACATGATCTTTGAACGCGTACACAATCACACCGCCCTGGTCCCGCAGGATTTTCTGACATTCTCGATACATCTCCCGCCGTCTGTTCTCATCAAGTTCGGACCGGGCTTCCATGATCAGTCTGTCGAGATGTTCGTTTTGAAAATGGGTGTCATTCCAGGGCGCACCGCTTTTGTAGGCGACGGACAGCATGGCATCCGCTGTGACACGTCCGTTCCAGGTGCAGGATGCCCACGGTTTCTTCATCCAGACATTTGCCCAGTAACCGTCAGCCGGCTCGTGAACCAGGTCAATGCTGATGCCGGCCCTGGCGGCATGTTGCTTATACAGCAGCGCATGATCGGTAAAGCCGTTGAAGGTGGATGTGTGCAGTTTGAACGTGTGGTTTTGCAGGCCGGCCTTTTTCATAAGGAATCGCGCCTTGTCCGGATCATATCTCCGCTGAGGCAGGTCTGCCGCATAAAACCGCTGACCCGGTGCGATGGGATGGTCATTGCCCGGTGTGCCGTAACCCCGAAAAACGAGCTTCAGTATCTGGTCCCGGTCAATGGCGTGTTTCAGAGCCAGACGCACATCGTTGTTGTTGTACGGCGGCAAGTCAGTAAGCATGGGCATCGTGAAGTGTCTCATCCCGGCGACCCGGATGATCCGAATGCCCGGCGCGCTTTTCAGCAGATGAACGGTTTTCAGGTCGCAGCGGTTCATCCAGTCAATCCGGCCTGTCTTCAGAGCGTTGGTCCGGGCATTGACATCGCTTATGCCAAGGGTTTCAACCTCGTCAAAATGGGCTCGGCCCTGTTTCCAGTAATTGGGATTCCGCACGGTGAATGCCCGGACACCCGGTTCAAAATCCTTCAGGAGATATCCTCCTGTGCCGATCCCCTTATTCCAGTCTGTTTTGCCTGTCCCCGCGGGAGAGATGCTCAAATGATAGTCACTCAGGATATAGGGAAAATCGGCGTTTCTGCCTTTCAGTTTGAATATCACCGTATTTTTGCCGTTGGCCCGGATGTCCCCAATCTGATCCAGCAGGGCTTTGGCCCCCGACTTGCTTTCCTTTCCCCGATGGTGATTGACAGACCAGATCACATCCTCGGCTTCCAGCGTCTTCCCGTTATGGAATTCGATGCCCTTCCGCAGCCGGAACACCCATTTGGCCGCATCCGGAGAGGGTTCGATGGTTTCAGCGAGTTCGGGCACCGCCCTTCCCAGGTGGTCGGTTTCAACCAGGTTGTTCCTAAGCTGCCAGTTAATCATTGCATTACCCAAATCATTCAGGGTTGCCGGGTCCAGCGAGTCGCTTGTGCTGAAGCCGCTCACTCCGGCCCGGAAACGGCCGCCTTTTTTCGGTGCTGATGCCTCTGCCGGAAGGATGGAGAGCGCAGGCGACACGGCTGCCGCAAGCCCCAACGCGCTCACTTTCCCGATAAATTCCCGGCGGGTGATTTTTCCCTGTGTGAGCAACGCTTCAAGCTGCTTCAGATCGTACATTTTAAAACCTCCTTTTTTTGTTATCATTCCCGATCAGACCTCCGAGGTCTTCAAAACCTCAAAACAGATATCCGAGGACTTCGGCGAGCTCTGTCGAGTCGTTTCTGAAACCTCGGAGGTCTTCAGATTTCGAGGCTCCCGAAACCTCAGAAGTCCTCATTGTCACGATTCAAACCACATACGTTCCGCGGCTTTGAAGCCGTCCAAAGTCACCTTGTTCGTGGCAAAATCTCTGAATTTCACTTTCTCGGATGCCGCATCAAGAATATTCAGAAAAAACGGAATGATTGTTCCGCCTTTATCACGGACAATTCGCTGCATTTCCACATACATCTCCCGCCGAACGACTTCCTCGAATTCCACGCGGGATGCCTTGAGCAGGGCGTTGAAGCGTTCATTCCTGAAGTGCGTCTCATTCCATGGCACATTTTCGGCATATGCGCTGGAAAAGAGCATATCTTCGGTGGGACGGGAATTCCAGAAGGAGAAGCACCATGGTTTCTTTCTCCAGACGTTTTTCCAATACCCGTCATTCGGTTCCCGCACCACCTCAA
>Ga0190284_1001360_pt1 | contig 11074 bp, 11 predicted proteins | sample 48691812_MG_FD_161668 | JGI IMG/M metagenome (GOLD analysis project Ga0190284, IMG submission 161668) | Hydrothermal vent microbial mat bacterial communities from Southern Trench, Guaymas Basin, Mexico - 4869-18-1-2_MG | ecosystem: Environmental > Aquatic > Marine > Hydrothermal vents >... | reverse complement strand
TGTCGAAGAGGTCGCCCACGCCAAAGAAGAGGGCGTCATTTTCCATATGTTGGAAAACCCAAAACGCATCTTAAGCGATGAGAAGGGCTGGGTGAGCGGCATCGAATGCCTGCGCTACGAACTGGGCGAGCCTGACGATTCCGGACGCCGTCGTCCGGTCGCCATTGAGGGCAGTGAATTCGAAATCGGTCTCGACACTGTAATCGTCGCCATCGGCAACGACTCCAACCCGCTCATTCGCCAAACCACGCCCGGACTCGAAACCAACAAATGGGGCAACATCATCGCGGACGAAACCGGGAAAACCTCTCTGGATCGGATTTATGCCGGCGGCGACATCGTTCTCGGCGCAGCCACCGTCATCCTCGCGATGGGTGAGGGCCGAACCGCCGCCGCCAGCATCAATCAGATGCTCGCGAATTCTGATAAATAATCCTCGGTTCAATTGTTTACAAATACTTCTCATGCAGAGAGTTACAGGGTCGTTGTCTCACACCTTTAAAGGTGTGGTCATCGGGTGTGTGTATTTCTATAACATCCTTTTCTTGAAGTGTTTGTGAAATATTCATTCCGCACCTCTAGAGGTACGGAATAATGCATCATATTTCCATGCTAATGATGTTTCTTTTTGTAAATATCGAATAGCCCTTGTTGTTACAGATTACATTTGATACAAAAATGTATCTTTTGATCAAAAAAGACCGTTTTTGGAATTAGTTAGGAGTTATTTTAATGACCTCAGGTGAAAAAGAACTCGAGATTCTCTATCAAATTTCTCAGGCGGCGGCGACGCGTCCGCACACGGTTCATGAATTGATGGCCGAGGTGCTTGATATTATGGAAAACGAGTTTGGGGTTTCGCGCGGAACGTTGACCTTGCTGAAACCCGACACCGACATCTTCGTGATTGAGGCTTCGCGCGGTCTTTCCGAAGAAGAAAAACGGCTTGGGCAGTATAAGTTGGGCGAGGGGATTACCGGGCGCGTGGCGCAAACCGGACGCTCGGCGCTCGTTCCCGATATCAGCAAAGACCCGCGTTTTCTCAACCTGACCCAGTCGCGGATTGATAAGCCAACGGCATTCATTTGCGTGCCGATTGCCCATCAAAAACAGATCATTGGGACGATGAGCATCGACCTGTCCATCACGACCGATGAAAAAGAGCTTCGGCGCTATCAGCGGTTTCTTGAACTGGTGGCTAATATTCTAGCGGAGGCGGTCGCGGGGATTCGCGAAGCCATTGAAGAACGCACGAGTTTGATTTCCGAAAACGAGCGGCTTCGCCGCCAGTTGGGCGACCGCTATCAGATGCACAACATCATTGGAAACTGCGGGGCGATGCGCAACGTGTACGAACAGATTGTGCAGGTGGCTGACAGTACGGCGACGGTGTTAATTCGCGGAGAATCCGGAACGGGTAAGGAGCTGGTGGCCCGTGCGGTTCACTATGGCGGCGAGCGGCGCAACAATGCGTTTGTAAGCGTCAACTGCGCAGCGCTTCCTGAGAATCTGATTGAGAGTGAGCTGTTCGGGCATGAAAAGGGCGCCTTTACTGGCGCGACCCAGCAGCGGAAGGGTCGCTTTGAAATGGCGAACGGTGGAACTCTGTTCCTCGACGAAATCGGCGATATTTCCCCGGCGGTTCAGGTGCGCCTGTTGCGGGTTTTGCAGGAGAAAACGTTTGAACGGGTTGGCAGTAGCGAGAGTATTCCTGTCAATGTGCGGGTCCTTGCCGCGACCAGCCGAAATCTGGAAGATGAGATGGCGAACGGAACGTTCCGCGATGATCTCTATTATCGCCTCAACGTTTTTCCGATCATTCTTCCGCCGCTGCGCGAACGGCGCAGCGACATCATGTTGCTGACCGATCATTTTCTTCAGAAATACAGCGAGATGTATGGCAAAAACATCAAACGGATTTCGACGTCGGCGATCAATATGATGATGGCCTATCATTGGCCGGGAAATGTTCGTGAACTCGAAAACTGTGTCGAGCGCGCGGTGCTGACGGCTGCTGATCATGTAATTCACGGCTACAATCTGCCGCCGTCGCTCCAGACCGGTGACGAGACGCAGACCGCGATTCTTGCTGCGGGCGGCGCCGATTTGACCACGTTAGTGGAAAGCTACGAAAAAGAGATCATCATCGATGCGCTTAAGAAACACCGCGGTAACGCGGCGGCCAGTGCGCGCTACCTTCACACGACCCAGCGAATCATCAACTACCGCATCAAAAAACTTGGCATCCATCCCGAGCGCTACAAATAGATCCTGAAATCAGATGCCCAGAGCGCTGAGCGAGTTCATTACGTTGTTAATCAGTGCGGTCAGCTGCGGATGGCGCACCTCAAACTCTTCGGAAGCCTCTTTGAGGTCGTCGACCAGCGGCAGATGCTCCCCCGCCTCAATGGCACGGGCCGTTTTTTCCTGCAGCATTTGCAGTTTCGGGTTGTCCGGACCGATCCGTTTGAGTTCGTCGTGCAGTTCCTCAAGCGCCAGTTTCAGTTTTTCATTCATTGAGCCATCCTCCGGAGTTGATGACAGGATAGGATATTTCAGTTGCGTTTTCCAGCGACTTTCCAAATAGTGTCCCGCTCATTTGACGGGGAGTGGCGCAGTCTGGTAGCGCGGTTGCTTTGGGAGCAATAGGTCGCAGGTTCGAATCCTGTCTCCCCGACCAGTTTTAAATCGCCCAAACACCGTTTTTTCGGAAGACAGTCTGGAACATTCCCTTTGATTTAGATGAGAACCTGCGAAGCGGGTTTGACGCGAACGAAGTGAAGCGAGGCGCACCGCAGGTGCGCGGGCGAAGCCCCAGCAATCCTGTCTCCCCGACCATTTAAAGGAGGCTTCGGCTTGCGCTACAGGGCTGGTTTTTCCTAAAGTCGCCCTCGCATGAGCGACACACTTGTCATCATACCGACGTACAATGAGCGCGAAAACACCCGCGCCATTGCCGGCGCTGTTTTTCAGGCCGCGCCGGAGGCGGACATTCTTTTTGTGGATGACAACTCTCCTGACGGCACCGGCGAAATTGCCGAGGAACTCGCTGCGGCCAATGAACGCATTTATGTGCTGCACCGCAAAGACAAAGACGGGCTGGGCCGCGCTTACATTGCCGGCTTTCAGTGGGCACTGGTGCGCGATTATGAATTTATCTTTGAGATGGATGCCGATTTTTCCCACAACCCTGCCGACATTCCCAGGTTGCGCGTCGCGGCCGAAGACGCGGGTCTCGCGCTCGGCTCGCGCTACATCGGCGGTGTTCGTGTCATCAACTGGCCGCTCGCTCGGCTGATTCTCAGCCGCTGCGCGGGCTTCTATGTTAAATGGATCACCGGCATGCCCTTTACGGATCCCACCGGGGGCTTCAAATGCTTCCGCCGCTGTGTTCTCGAAGCGATTCGCCTCGAAGATATTGATTCCAACGGCTACTCCTTTCAGATTGAAATGACGCACAGCGCGTGGCGGATCGGCTGCCGGATTGTTGAAGTGCCGATTGTTTTTGAAGAACGCCGCTCCGGGGTCTCGAAAATGAGCAAGGGAATTGTTTTTGAGGCGCTCTGGATGGTTTGGAAACTGTTTTTCCGCTCGATCTTTCGTCGGGCTTATTCCTGCCCGGTAGCACCAGCGCCGGCATCCGATGGCTTTAAATGCTGCCGGGAAACCGAGCCAGTGCTGCCCACTGCTCAATCGTAATCTGCTCCGGGCGCGCCGCTGGATTAATCCCGACGGTTTCTAACGGCTTCAGAAATTCCGGCGCGTTTTTTCGCAGTATCGAACCGATCTGTTTACGCCGCTGTGAAAAACACAATTTTACCAACTTTTTAAAGCGGGCGTAATCCTGAACGGTGGCCAGCGACGTCGCACGCTTTTCAAAACGGACAATCGCCGACCATACCTTGGGTTTGGGCATAAAACACGACGGGCTCACATTCTTAATATTCTGGACGTCGTAGTTGAGCTGCGACCAAATGGCGAGCGGCCCGTACGTTTTGCCGCCCGGCGCGGCGGCCAAACGATCTGCCACCTCCCTCTGCATCATAAAAACCATGCGTTCCGGCAGCGGCCGTGCTTCGAGCGCGTTGACGATAAAACGACTGCCGGCGGAATAGGGCAGGTTGGCAATAATTTTGTTTACGCCGCCCGCGAACAGCTCATTCAGGTTCACGTCGAGCACGTCCTTTTCGATCAACGTGAGCGCAGGAAAATGTTCGCGAAGATGTGCGGCCATCGTTTTGTCTTTTTCAATGGCGGTCACCTCTGCGCCGGCCTCAATCAGCGGCTGCGTCAAAACGCCGAGACCGGGGCCGATTTCGAGGAGCCGGTCGGAAGAGGAAAAATTCGCTGCTTCAACGATGATGCCGAGGATGTTGGCGTCGATCAGATAATTCTGTCCGAGACCTTTGTTCGGGCGGTGCCCGAGGCGGTCGAGGAGCGCCCGGATATTCGTGGGGCTGGTGAGTTTGGGCAGCGCAGTCATGTGATCCATGGATTTGTTTTCTGCGCGAGTGCGATGGCGGTTTCGATTGCGGCGATCATACTGCCGGGGTCGGCGATGCCTTTGCCCGCGATGTCAAATGCCGTGCCGTGGTCGGGGGAGGTGCGCACAATCGGCAGACCGAGCGTGAGGTTTACGCCGCAGTCGAACGCGTGCATTTTAAGCGGGCCGAGTCCCTGGTCGTGATACATCGCGACCACGGCATCGAATGCCCCGGAAAGCGCCTGATGAAAAATCACATCAGCGGGAATCGGGCCGAGGGCGTTACAGCCTTTGGCGCGGGCGGCTTCGATGGCGGGCGCGATGGCCGTTGATTCTTCACCGCCGAGCGCGCCGCCGTCGCCCGCGTGCGGGTTGAGTCCGCAGACGCCGATGCGGCCTTCGGGTAGCCCGAAAGCAGTGAGCGCTTCTGCGGTCAGTTCGATGGCTTCGAGGATATTTTCTTTTGTCAGTGCATCGGCGACCTCGCGGAGTGGCAGGTGGCGGGTGGCGAGCATTACACGCAGGCCCTTGCCCATCAGCATCATGCCGTAACGGGTCGTGCCGGTCAGCTCAGCAATCATTTCGGTGTGGCCGGGGTAATTGACGCCGGAGAGTTTAAGGCCTTCCTTACAGATTGGTGCGGTGACCATTGCGTCAAGTTCGCCATCGAGGCAGCCGCGCACGGCGCGGCGGATGGCGGCGACAGCCGTTTGTGATGCTTCGGCCGTGATTTTCCCCGGCGTAATCTTTCCGCTAAACGGAATGGTCCAATTTCCAAAGAAACGCGACGAGGGCGTCGCGTCTACGTTCTCAGGGCCGATTAGAATAAAGTCAGTGCCGGCTCCCCACGGTTTGGACGCAACGGCTTTGAGCGCGATCTCGGGGCCGATCCCGTTGACGTCGCCGCAGGTTATGCCGATGCGGAGGGGAGATTGACGATTGATGATTGACGATTGACGATTGGAAGCGGGGACTTCTTTGCATCCCGCATCCTTCATCCCGTATCCCGTAGCCCGCATCTCGTATCTCTTTCAATAGCGTTCAATAAAATGTTTAACGGCAAGGCGATCCATCAGCTGCTGATGCAGGCGGTTCTGTTCAAAGCCGAGCAGCCGGTTTTCAATCTCCGCGCGGACCTCTTCGAAGGGCGCAAAACCCTCTTCGCGGCGCGCTTCGACTTTGACGATATAAAACTGGCCGGGCGTTTCGATGAGGTCACTAACTTCGCCGACGAGGGTGTTGAGCAGGGCGGGACGAAGTTCCGCTCGCACATCGTCCACTTCTCTCCACGGGCTTTCATCAGCATCGCCTTCAGAGAGTGCTTCGGCGATGGCGGCAAAACTTGCACCGTTACGCAATCTTTGTAGAGCGGCTTCGAGCTGCTCTTTTTTAAGGTCGCGGTCTTCGTCGGTTTTCCCTTTGCCGACCACGATGAGACGGTGTTTGACTTTGAGCGGGCGGAAATAATCCTCTTTGATCCGTTCATATTCAGCCTGAACCGTCTGTAGCGGAACACTCGCGCGGCGGTCGACCTCCTGACTGTAGAAAATGCGAACGGTGAGCTGGTCGGCCACTTCCTGTCTCCATTCGTCGAAAGTCATCCGGCGGGCAGCCAGCGCACGGGTGAGCAGGGCCCGGTCGTCTTTGAAGCGCTCGCGGATGAGGCGATTGACTTCTTCGTTAACGAATTGGTCGGGCAGGACAAAGCCAAGGGTTTTAACCTCTTCTTTGAGCAGGGCTTCTTCAATGAGCGATTCGCGGGCATCGAGAAAAGCTTTTTGAATTTGCCGGGCGAGTTCTTCGCCTTGGAGCTGCTGCTGCAACTGCTGTACATAGGGGGCAACGCTTTCGCGCACCTCGCCGAAGGTGATGATGGTGCTGTCAACGCGAGCGGCATAGCCGTCTACGGCGGTTACGACCGGCCCGTCATTCGTTTGCGCCGAAAGCGTTCCGGCAATCAGAAGAAGGAAAAGAAGCGTTTTTTTCATAGAGACGACATTATGCGTAAAGGGTTGCGGGAGCGCAACTATTCTGCACGGGTTCGTTTCTGCGCTTTGGCCCGGCGGACGATGAGCGCGTGGTATTCATTGAAGAGCTGAACGTCTTCAGGGAGTTGCGCGGTGAAAAAGGCGGCGACGGAGTCGTAGGAGGCCGCGGCGGTTTTTTTGTATCCGTGCGCGGCGAGGAACCGGCGGGTATAGGCATCGACTACAAACACGGGGCGTTTGGCGGCGTAAAGCAGGATGCTGTCGGCGGTTTCGGGGCCGGTGCCTTTGACCGCCAGCAGTTTTTTACGCAACGCCGGTGTTTCAAGTTTAAAGAGGCGGTTGAGCGAACCATCGCAGTCGCGGTGAAGCATTTGTACAAAGGCTTTGAGATAACCGGTCTTTTGGTTGAAATAGCCTGCGGGCCGGATCCATTCGGCAATCTGTGCCCTTGGTATTTTCCGAAGTGTTTCAAAATTCAGTGCGCGGTGCCGCCGCAGGTTGGCAATGGCCTTCTCGACATTGATCCAGGCGGTGTTTTGCGTGAGGATCGCGCCGATGATGATTTCGGCGCGCGTGCGCCCCGGCCACCACCCTTGCGGGCCGTATTGCGCGTAGAGCGTCTCGTAGAGCTTCAGCGCTGAAAGTCGTTGCTTTTTACGGTTCATCTCTCAAAATGACGGGCTTTTATGAAAACATATAAAGACTACATTTCAGCTTATAGACGGATCTTTGAGCAAGGGAAAAGCGTAACACGTTCCATGGAGGTTACCGCGCCCGCTGTTGTATCACGGGACGGCCCGGTTGTTCTGCTCTTTTCCCCGCATCCCGACGATGAATGTGTTTCCGGCGGACTGGCGCTGCGTCTTCAGCGCGAAGCCGGGGCGCGGGTCGTTAATATTCCCGTTACGTTCGGCAGCAACACCGAACGCCGTGCGGCGCGATGTGAAGAGTTAAAAGCTTCCTGTAAACACCTTTCTTTTGAGTTGCCGGAGACCTTTGGTCTCGACGGGTTCGAGACTCCTGAGAAAATAGCAGAGATGCTCAGGGTGTATCATCCGCAAATGATTTTTTTTCCGCATGCAGAAGACTGGAACAGCACACACGAGCGGGTGCATCGGCTGGTTATGGATGCTTTGCCGCTGGCGGGAGTTTCCTGTCTTCTGGTGCAGACGGAGGTCTGGCGTGCGATGAAGCAGCCGAACCTGATGGTAGAACTGTCTGAAGAAGTCCTGACTGCACAGATTGAGTCGATGTCCCTGCATGTCGGAGAAGTGGCACGTAATCCTTATCATCTTTCGCTTCCGATCCGGGTAATGGATAACGTGCGCCGCGGCAGCGAAGTGGTGTTGGGAGAGGGCGGCGAAGCTCCGAACTGTATGTTTGCAATCTTGTATCACCTTTCGAAATGGGTCGATGGGGCGCAGCATGATATTTTGACCAAAGGACGATATTTTTCCGTTCAGGATAGTGTGGATGAACTTTTGAAATTGGCTTGAATTCCCTCAGACCGTTTAATCGGTTTTGAACTGCATAAACCGGAATAGGGAGCATAAAATGGAAGTTATAATCCGCCCAACTGAATCTGATGCTGAAGGGCTGGTCGCGCGGTTAATGGCTGAAGCCATTCGGAGCAAACCGTCTATCGTTCTGGGGCTGGCTGCCGGCCGCACGATGGAGAACGTGTACAAGCAGTTGGTGGAAATTCACAGGAACGAAGGGCTGGACTTTTCATTGATCCGAACCTTTAACCTGGATGAGTACATCGAACTTCCGCCCGAAAATCAAAATTCATATCGTCACTACATGAATCATCATTTTTTCGATCATGTAAACATTGACCCGCGCAATGCTTTTCTGCCTGACGGTATGGCCAAAGACGTGGATGCGGCCTGTATGCAGTATGAACAGACTATTCGGGAAGGGGGAGGCATAGATTTGCAACTTCTCGGCATTGGCCGGGCAGGGCACATCGGCTTTAATGAGCCGCTTTCAGCCTTGAAATCGCGTACCCGTGCCAAGGCATTGACCCCGCTTACTATTGAGGAAAACTCCAGCCTGTTCGAAAAACCGGAGGATATGCCTAGACGGGCGATTACGATGGGCGTCGGCGCCGTAATCGGCGGCGAGGGCGGAAGCGGCGGCGTGATTTATCCAGCGGTGCATTCGTGCCGCGACAGTTTTAGCGGTATGGCGCTCGTGCTCGAAATGATGGCCGTGCGGAAGCAAAGCATTGCCGGAATTCTCGGCGGCATTCCGCGCTATTACTGTGCGGGCGCTAAAGTGCCGTGTTCGTCGATGCATGCAGTCGAAATTATACGGAAGTTGACTGCGAAATACGCCGATGCCAACCCGATCACGACCGATGGCCTGCGGCTTGACTGGGACGATGGGTGGGTACTCATCCGCGCTTCCAACACCGAACCGATCATGCGGGTCTCCGCTGAAGCGCTTGATCAAGAAAAGGCCGATGAGCGCGTCGCGCAGTTTGCCGCAGAAATCGGCGCATAGCATGGAATCCACTTTTCATTCCGGAATCGTCGCGGTGGTCGGGCGGACGAATGTCGGCAAGTCCACGCTGCTCAATGCGCTGCTTGGTGAAAAAGTGAGCATTGTCACCGATACGGTACAGACCACGCGCAATATCATTCGCGCCATTCTCACCGAAGAGCGCGGGCAGCTTGTTTTCCTCGATACGCCCGGCGTGCACAAAGCCGAAGGCGATCTCGGCAAAAACCTCAACAAAATGGCGCGCTCCTCGGTTGGCGGGGCCGATGCTATTCTACTGGTGCTGGATGCTTCGAGCAAGCCGTGGCAGGAGGACGAAGGCTGGATGCGCCGCCTGATGAAGAACGATACGCCCTGCGCGCTACTCTTCAATAAAACCGATCTCGGAACCGGGTTTATCGAAACCTACAAAGAGCTTTGGGCAAAGGTGGCCGAAGAGAAGGAGTCCGATCTCAAGCCGGTCTGGCTCGAAGGTTCAGCGCTTAAGGGCGAGGGGCTGGGCGTGCTGACGGAAACGCTGTTTTCCATGGTTCCGGAGGGGCCTCTGCTTTTTGACGGCGACATGCTCACCGACTACCCGCGCAAGCTGAACATGGCCGATGTGATCCGCGAAAAACTGTTTAACCGCCTGCACGATGAGCTGCCGCATTGCGTCGCCGTCTGGGTGGAGACCATCGATGAAAAAGAGAAGGGCTGGGCGATTGAAGCCGACATTTATGTCGAGCGGCACTCACAGAAGGGCATAGTGATTGGCGAGAAAGGCCGGCTGCTCAAAAGTGTGCAGTACGAAGCGGGCAAAGACCTTTCCGAAATGTACAGCGTGCCGGTGAAAGTGAAGCTCTGGGTCAAAGTGGAAAAAGGCTGGCGTAAAAACTTCTGGATTCTGAAAAAACTCGGCTACGCGTAACGTCTCGAGTCAGTGTTCGGGAGTAGCGCAACCGATAAGCTGGATTGCCTTGTTCGAAAAGGGGTCAAAAAGAAAAGAAAAGGGGTCAAAAAGGGGTCAGCCGATGAATTTTAGAATTCAGGGTTGCCCCTCCTCTTTTGATGTGGCAGTTTTCATGTATGGCAAGAGCCCTTCGAGTTGAATATCCGGGAGCGCGATACCATCTGATGTGTCGCGGGAATCAGAGTCGAGATATCTTCCAAGCTCAGGAGGATGCCGACCTTTTCGTTCGTTGTCTGGGGGAGATGTGCGTACGTAATGGAGCGGTTGTTCATGCCTGGTGCCTGATGAGCAACCATTACCATTTGCTGCTCGAAACTCCGCAAGGCAACCTCGTCGATGCAATGAAGTGGTTTCAAGGCACCTTTACTCAGCGGTATAACGCACGTCACCAATTGTGGGGGCATCTTTTTCAGGGGCGATATAAAGCCAAGATTATTGATGATTCTGATCCGTCCTACTTCCGAATCGTTAGCGAGTATATTCATCTCAATCCGGCAGATGCCGGTGTGGTAAAGCCCGGACATCTGATTGATTATCCATGGAGCAGCTGCCCGTTGTATTTGAAGCCTCCTTCAAAGCGCCCGGATTGGCTGGAGGTGCTGAATGTTTTGAATGCCTGTGGAATTCCGAATGATTCGCTTACGTCCAGACGAGCCTATGCGACTTACATGGATTTGCGACACCAATCCGTTGTACTGGACAAATTAAGTCCTGAGGAGAACGCGGCCTGGCAACATATGGAGCGTGGCTGAGTGCATGGCGGTAAAGTGTTTCGTGACAGGATGCGCGACAGCTTGCTGGAGCAGGGGAAGAAATCGGAAGAGTTGGAGCAGAAGCGGGATCTGAGTGAAGCGGCAGCAACTGAAGTGCTGAATGTGTGTTTGAGATATTTCAAACTGGAGGTTTCTGACTTGCCGTGTCTTGCGAAATCAGATCCCCGGAAGTTATTAATCGCCGGCTTGCTTCGGTATCACTATCCGGTGAGAGTGCAATGGGTGAGTGAGAAATTAGCGATGGGGCATTTCACAACAGTGAGCCGGGCGATGAAATTTTATGATGACCCGGAGGATGTTTGGGCCAAGGAGAAAGAATGTATTCTAAAATTCATCGGCTGACCCCTTTTCGGAGGATGTTTGGGCCAAGGAGAAA
>Ga0190284_1001358_pt1 | contig 11091 bp, 4 predicted proteins | sample 48691812_MG_FD_161668 | JGI IMG/M metagenome (GOLD analysis project Ga0190284, IMG submission 161668) | Hydrothermal vent microbial mat bacterial communities from Southern Trench, Guaymas Basin, Mexico - 4869-18-1-2_MG | ecosystem: Environmental > Aquatic > Marine > Hydrothermal vents > Microbial... | reverse complement strand
GCCAGCTTTGGGAGCGGCGGGCTGCGCGCCGTTTAAGACTGTGCTGACCCATGGATTCGTCGTTACCGAGGATGGCCACAAGATGAGCAAGTCGCTGGGCAATACAATCGAGCCGGGCGAGCAGCTCAAGAAACGCGGAGCTGATATCCTCAGGCTGTGGGTGGCGTCGCAAAATTACCAGGACGACATCCGCTGCTCCGAGGCCCTGATATCCCAGGCTGAGGACGCGTACCGGAAAATCCGCAACACGCTGCGGTACATGATGGGTTCGATTGCGGACTTCGACCCCGCCGGCGACGCAGCTGAGCCTGGGGCACATTCGATCGACCTATGGATGAAGCTCGAAACACACTTGTTGGTGCGCGACGTTCGCGACGCTTTCGACCGCTACGAGTTTCACCGCGCGACCAGGCTGATGTACGAGTTTTGCACCACCCAGGCCTCGAGCGTGTATCTCTCCGCGGTGAAGGATAGGCTGTATTGCGAAGCTCCAGACTCGCCCCGCCGCCGGGCCAGCCAGACGGTTATCCGCGAGGTGCTCCTTGCCCTGGTGAAGCTCCTGGCTCCGATATTACCGCACACTTGCGAGGAGGCATGGGAGCATATCCCCCATAAAAAACCCGAGGACGATTCGCGGTCGGTGCACCTGGCTTTGTTGCCGGAGGTTGACGAGCAGTTGCTTAGGCTGAGCGAGGATATTACGCCGGTGGCCTTCGATGATATCATGCCCGAGGGCGAGGTGCTTCAGCCCGGGCCGGGTTGGGTGTGGGAGCAGATAATGGACATTCGCAGCGAAGCTTTGGTGAAGCTCGAAGCCCTGAAAAACGCCGGCGTGAAAAATTCGCTCGACGCCGAGGTGGTTTTCAAGGTGCCCGCGGACAAGCCCGCTCTGGGTGCTTTCATCGAGCAGTATCTGCCCGAGCTGGAAGACATGCTATCGGTTGGCTACGCTCGCACAGAGCAAGGCCCAGCCCCGGACGGCAAGCTCGTGGATATCGAAGTCCTCGACGCGAGAGAGAAATATCCAAGCTGTCAACGCAGCTGGAAGCGCAGGCCTGACGTCGGCAGCGACCAGGATTATCCGGACCTCTCGGCCCGCGACGCCGCGGTGATGCGACAACTAAACAGCTAGAAATTATGTAGTACAGTCGCCCCCGGCTGTGCTACATGGCTTGCCATAAGAAAGACGCGAATATGACAGACAAATATTATGTAACGACGCCGATTTATTATGTCAACGATGTGCCGCATATCGGGCATTCGTATACGACGGTCGCAGCGGATGTTTTGGCGAGGTTCTTCCGCTCTGCCGGGCGGGATGTGATGTTTCTGACCGGCACGGACGAGCACGGGATTAAGATCGTCAAGTCCGCGACGGAGAAGGACATGTCCCCGCAAGAGCTGGCTGACTCGGTCGTGGTCGGGTTCCGCGACCTGTGGGAAAAACTCAACATCAGCAACGACGACTTTATCCGCACGACCGAGCCTCGCCATGAAAAACGAGTGCAGAAAATTATCCAGACCCTGGTCGACAAGGACGAGATATATCTCGGCAGCTACGAGGGCTGGTACGACGAAGGCCAGGAGGAATATGTTACCGAGTCCGCTGCCCGGCAGAACGACTACCTCAGCGAGATAAACCAAAAACCGCTCGTGCGATACAGCGAGGAAAACTGGTTCTTCCGGCTAAAAAAATGGGCACCGAAACTCATCGAATATATCGAAGCCAACGAAGGTTTCATCAAGCCCAAAGCCCGGCGAAACGAAGTCCTCAGCAAGCTGAAAATGGGCTTGGAATCTGGCGAGTTGGGCGACCTGTGCATATCTCGCAGCAAGGAAAAACTGCCCTGGGGCGTCGAGATGCCAAACGACCCGGGCCATGTCGTCTATGTGTGGGTCGACGCGCTTAGCAATTATTACAACGCTCTGGGCTTGCCGGAAATCGGCGATGAATTCGACGGGGCAGGCCGGCGATATTGGCCCGCTGATGTGCATCTTATCGGCAAGGATATTTTGTGGTTTCACGCGGTATATTGGCCTTGCGTGCTGATGGCTTTGGATGTGCCGCTGCCAAAGTGCGTCTTCGCGCACGGGTGGTGGACCAGCGAAGGCCAAAAGATGTCCAAGAGCCTGGGCAACTTTATCAGCAGGGAAAAGGTAGCGGAAATTTGCGATGAATACTCGCGCGGAGCCTTCCGCTACTATCTGCTCCGAGCGGTGGTTTTCGGAGCGGACGGCGACTTTAGCATGGAGATGTTCAAGCAGACCTATAATGTAGACCTGGCCAATGGCGCAGGCAACCTGCTGAGCAGAACCCTCAAGATGATAAGCAAATATTTCGACGGCATCCTCCCCGAAGCTACCGCGGAACTGCCCGAGGCAAAGGAACTGCTAGTTGCAGCCGATGCCCTGCGGGAAAACTCGCAAGGCTGGATGACCAACTGCCAGTTCCACCGGTATATCGACGCCATTGTTCACCTGGTCGATGCGACTAATCGGTTCATCGAGGAGACCGCGCCGTTCAAGCTGGCCAAGGACGAATCGCAACGGGCCAGGCTGGAGAGCATAATGTACACCTGCGCCGAAGCGGTTCGGCTGGTGTTGCTATACCTCGAGCCGATCCTGCCGGAGGAGGCTTCGACAGGCCTGGCCTTGCTGGGCTACGACAGGGCAGACAAGCCTTTGGACCAGGCGGGCAAGTGGGGAGGCCTGGCCTGCGGAACCCAAACCCAAACCGCCGACCCCCTGTTCCCACGAAAAGCATAGCGCGCGTAGCTTGGGCGTCTTGCCCATGTTTTTTTCTTTTTCTTTGTCATTCCCGCGAAGCTTGTCCTCGACCCGATCGGGGAGCTGGAATCCAGGGTTTTTTGAACACCAATGGCGATGCCCCATCATTCCGCACGCGTTTTTTACTGTACTGTATGTTCTTTTACTACAAAGCGTTATGTGTATTGCGTCAATCGAGATGTCGCCGTCGAAACCCCCTGGGCGTCGGCTCGATTTTGCTTATTTATCCCGCAGAAAAAAATATTAAATTCTGGCTTGATTCGCTTGCATTTTATTTTCTCTAGCCTATAATGTCGTAGGTGGAGAGTTGGGAGTTACTGCTTGTTACAATCTCCGCCTGGCTGTCCTGCTTTGGGTGTTTCTGGATGGCGGATAAAAACTTGATAATATTTTCGAATCGGTTCCCCCCCGGCCGGTTCGAAGCTAGGCTGAGCCTGTCGTCCCCCCCCACGGCAGGCTCGCCATTTTTTTGCGCGCACATTGACTGGTTACTGGTTGATTGGGGAAAAGATTACAAATGATCGGGTGTCGTAGTTGCGGTCTGCAACCACGATTGGCGATAGCATGGTTGGTCCTGGAGACAGCCCGATGCCGGGGAATTTGTTTTGCGAACCTTCGGTTTCGGATTGTTTCGCAAACGAGATCGAATCCGAAATCCCCGATCCGAAATCCGAAATTGCTTTAATAGCCTACTGGTTCGAGGTCGGCGATGGCTACTTGCATCTCCAGTGCGCCGCGGAGCACGATGGCTCGGTCTTTGGACTGGTCTATGCGGACCAGCGTCGCGGCTGTGTTGAAAGGTATGACGAAAACCTTTTGGCCTGGCTCGGTCGCCAGCAGGGCTTGGCGTTTTTTCTTCGCAGTCTTGCCTTGGGCCTGGCCCCGACGGATGGGTTTGTCCTTGGCGGTGCGTTTGGTTTTAGGCGGGCGAGATTTTCCGCTGTGGGATTCCTGCTCTGCCCCCTGAGCGAATGGCCCGTCTTGCGGGAACAGATCCTGGAGCGAAAGTTGTTTGACCTGGCCTGCTGGTAGTTCCACCGTCGCCCGCAAGCCTGGCAGGTCTACCTTGGTTAGTTTGGCGCGGCCTGGGGCGGCGTTGACGGGGATATCCTCGCCGATTTTCATGCGTGCAATCTGCCCCAGCCAACGGTCGAAACGCTTGGCTTGTTCTTTTTGCTGGCGTTCCAGTTTGGCAGCGGACTCCAGCTTTTCCTTGACCTGGGCGAGTTGCCTGGCCAGTTGCTGCGATTGAGTTTCCGCCTTCTTGCGATACCGCGTCAGCTCCTGTCGGACGCTCTGTTGGCCCAGGTCTGGCATGAGATCGGCTAGGGGAATTTCCATCTGCACGTTGCCGGCGTTGACCACCGCCATCTGTTTGTGTAGTTCCAGCCTGGCCAGGGTGGCGACCCGTCCGGTAGCGGGGACGAAAATTTCATCGCCCGGTTTCATCTCGGTCAGCCTGGCCAACCAGGTCGCCAGCTCGCCCTTTAGCTGGGCAAAGTCGTCCATTTTGGTTTGGAGTTGCTCAGCCTGGGTTGTCGCGAGCAGCTGGGCAGAAGCTGCAGCCAAGCGCGCTTCCTCAGCGTCCCGGCGGGCAGAGCCTGTCTTTCGCAAAGCTCGACGGAGTTGCCCGCCTCGCTGGCCGAGGTGTTTCCGGGCTGCGTCGATGACCCGGCCTGGCAGGCCTAGCTTGCTGGCGACGGTGATGGCGTGACTTTCCCCGGGCGTGCCGATTCGCAGGTGATACGTCGGCCTGAGCGTCCGCGTGTCGAACTCGACCGACGCGTTATCGACCCGGCTGTGGTCTATCGCGTAGGCTTTGAGGATGGAAAAATGCGTGGACACCATGGCTCCGCAGCCTATGCGACGTAGCTCGTCCATCACAGCCTGGCCTATCGCGCCGCCCTCGTCGGGGTCTGTGCCGCTGCCCAGCTCGTCCAGCAGCACGAGCGTTTTTGGCGTGGCTCGGCTTAGGATATGCTTCAGCCTGGCGATGTGGGCACCGAAGGTACTGAGCGACTGCTCGAGCGATTGCTCGTCGCCGATGTCTATAAGGACGTCGTCGAAAACGGGCATGCGCGACCCCCGGCGGACGGGGATGTGCAGCCCAGCCTGGGCCATGGCTACCAGCAGGGCGACGGTTTTTAGCGTTACCGTCTTGCCGCCGGTGTTGCTGCCGGTGATTATGAGGACGTCGAAGTCGCTGCCCAGCCTGACGTCGATGGGGACGATGTGCTGCGGCTCGGCGTCCGGGGTTTGACTTGGCTTGGCGTCGTTGGCGGTTTTTTGGGCGAACTGCAATTCCAGCAGCGGATGGCGGGCCTGGAAAAACTCCAGGCCTGTGTTGTCTCGCGGCGCGTCGGATTTTTTGTGGGGGAAGTCGACAATCTCCGGGCAGGTCATGTTGAATTGATACGCGTATTGTGCCTTGGCTCCGAGCAGGTCGATCTTGGCCAGGGCAGCTAAGGCGAGATTTATCGCTTTTGTGCGGGTGTGTATTTTGACGCCCAGTTCGCTCAACAGCCTTTCTATTTCCATTCGCTCGTGGTCTCGCAGGTCTACCAGGTGGTTGTTCAGCTGGACAGACGCGTTTGGCTCGACGAAGACGGTTTGGCCTGAATGACTTTGGCGGTGCACCACGCCGGGCAGTCTGCCTCGGTTGTCCGCTCGGACGGGCAGGACGTATCGGTCGCTGTGGATGGTGATGTTGACGCTGGTGAGGAGTTTTTTGACAGCCGGGTTTCGCAGGTAGCTGTGCATGACGTCGTGAATTTCCGTCGTCGTTTTTGCGATGTCCCGCCGAAGTTTTCCCAGATGGGCAGAGGCGTCGTCGCGGACCGAGCCATCGGGGGCGACCACCGCGCGGATAGCCTGGACTTGCGAGGTGAAGTCAGCCAGGCGAGTTGTCATCGCGCGGAGTTGGTCAAGTTCGCTTGGCAGGTTGGCTAGGTATTCCCGCACGCTCGATACTGCTTGCAGGGTCGAAGCTATCTGCGAAAAATCTTCTCCGCTCGCGCCGCAGGGTGGCCTGGCCCGGTCAAGAGCGCCGGAGATATCAGCTACGCTACCGGTCGGCGGCAAGCCCGCGTCGCACAGAGCCTGGACCATCTGAGTAGTCTGCCCCAGCCAATTTCGCACGACGTCAGGCTTGGTGCTCGGGTTGATGCGCCTGGCCTGGCTCTTGCCAAGCGAACAGCGACAATAGCTCGCAAGTATCAGCCTGAGGGCGTCGAAGCCAATTTTTTCCAGTGTAAAAGCGTCCATAGCAGCGGGGGATTATACCACAGACCCCGAGCGAAAGTACGCGAGATTTATTTCGGATTTCGGAATTTGGATTTCAGATTGTTTCACAGCGGCTGTCTATCGATTTCGTCGGATAGCCATGGTGGCGTGGGCATCTTCCCATGCGTAACTTGGTCGCCATGCCACCTAGTCTGTAGTCTGTAGGTTGTGCAATTTGTCGCCTGGCCTGCAAAAAAACAGCGGTGGCCGTCAACGAGACGGCCACCGCCAGAAAGGATGCAAGTTGTAAAATGTGGAAAAACAACTCACAGTGCAAGTTTCAGTCCACAGCTACCTGCCGTCAGCTATCAGTTTTTTTGCTTCTACTGATAACTGATAACTTTTTTTATTACTTCCGTTTGCGACGAACCAGCGTCAGCAGGCCGCCGAGGCACATCAGCGTAATCGTAGCCGGTTCTGGGACAGCTAGCGGGTCGGAAAAACTGACGAACGCCCATACGAACTGAGTGTCCTGCAGGCTCACGCCGGGCAGGTCGTAGGAGTTGATAATAAATTTACCGCTGCCGTCGGCTTCGTAGGTCAGGAAATTATCGTCCGGCGCGGTTATTCCCAGGGCCTCGGCTTCGTATGCAACGCTCAGCAGCAACATGCCCGTCTCCGGCGTCTCGCCGTTGACGATTAGTTCATACTCGCCATCGGTAATCCGTGTCATCGTAAAATCGCCGACGCTCTTGAAATGGCTGTCGCTGAATCCGTCGTATCGCCCGCCGATCAGATTCGGCGAATCGTACGAGAGATAGACGAAGCTGAAGGGGTCGTCCTCGCCCGTGGCTGCGAACTGGGCTGCATTGTCCTGCACGCGAACGTCCCAGCTGCCGTCAGCCAAAACCCCTGTGGATACGATATTGTCCTCGTTGGCTCCGCCAATTGCGAACAGCATTCCGTCGTTGACCGAGTGCACGCCGTTCATCGCAATCGTGTACCGTCCGGTGTCCACGCGGGTTACCTCGCTGGCCGCTACGCCATTGGCGGCGAACAGTGTGCCGTCGGCGTTGACGTGCGCGCTCTTCCAGCCGCCTGCGAACGGGAACCATGCCACGGCGGTGTTGATGTTGATTTCATTGGTACTATTATTGCCAAAACCGGCCTGCGTGGTGGACAGCGACATATAGCCGTCGCCGAACGCGTTTCGTGAAACTTCGACTGTGCCCTTTAGGCCGTCGCGGTCGTTTTGTGTAACCGTTGCCAGCAACACGCCCTCGCGTTGGTTCAGCGAGACCTGGCCCGCGATGGCTACGCGGACATCGCCCTCGTTGCCGCCCGGCGCTTCAATGCCCGGGTAGGCGTGTTGGGCGACGGTAACGCTGTTGTCTCCGTTATCGTTTGGATCGGTCGCCGAATTATTTACCAGGTTGCCCGCCACGACTCGCCGAAACGCAGCCATGCGGTGCTCGGTAACGTCGCTCATTGAAATGGCCTTGTCGAACAGGGCCAGCTCGGCGATGGAACCGTCGAAGCTGCGAGGCTCGCTGTGAAAACTGCTGCCGATTACAGCACCGTCGCTGCCGTCGAAATCCAGATGCGATCCGTTCCGGTCGGTGATAGCGACCAGCTCGCCGTCCACGTACAGTTTCAACTTATCGCCGTCTGCTGTGGCGGTTAGATGATACCACTGGTTCGCATTTACATCCTTGGTGTCCTCGGCAATCGTTCGCACGGCGTCGTTGCCGTTTTGGTGGGTAATAGTCCAACGCTTGGAAGTACTCGTGCCGCTTCCTTCGGGCGTGATGCCCATAATCACAGCGTCGTTCCAGCCATCGCAGTCGTTGGAGAAGACCCGCTGAGAGTCGCTATCGCTGTCCGGGCGTACCCAGGTGGAGACGGACCAATTGCTCATGTCCGCGAATGGGCCTATGGTGGTCGAGTCGTTGCCGTCGTAGTCCGAGGCTTTGGGGCCCGAACCGCTGTATGTGCCATCCATCGCCGCGCCGCCCGTGCCGAGGTTTTCGACCGCATCGCCCGCGTCGGTTGTCTCCAGGCGATAGTGGGCTATTGGCGAGTCAGCCTGTACTGCCGCGGTGTAGCTTGCCTTAACCGGGCCGTCGACCAGGCCGATGTAAAAGTCCTGGGCGGCGTCGGTCAGGTAGTTGTCCAGGGTCGGGGAGTAACTGCGGACATGAACGGTTTCGTTGTCAGGCTGAACTTCATAGAGACGCATGTACGCGTTGTCCGGGTCGCCGCCAACCTCCGTGCCGGGTTGGAAGTTCTGAAGCCCCTGATGCGTAACCCCACCGTTGGGGTTGATAGCTGAGAATCGAGCCGTGCCGTCGCCGAGTACATGACCATTGAGCGTCAGTGCGAAATTATGCTTCGACACCATCTTGTCCCAAAGTTCCTGACCGTTGTTCACGCCAGCTGGGTCGGATGCCACGCCGTACGCTTCAGGCCGCCAGGACTGCGTGCTGCCGCGCAAGCCATCGTCGTAGCGGGTTTCATCGTTGTACATATACGCGTGTGTAACGAGAATGCCCGTGTGGTTGGCGTGGGCGTCCATAACCCCATCAGCCCAGTTAACCACGCTGTCGCGCGGGCCGAATTCCATGGTCAGAACAATCCAGTCGCGTCCGCCGGCATTGAATGTGTGGTACGAGTTATCGGTCTTGCCAGCTTCGTAGAACCCGCCGATGCTCGACTGCGTAGCGTAATTCGAGCCTGCACCAAAGTAAGCGGAATCGTTGAATAGCGAGTCTCGGGTGGTGGCATTGCCGCCCGGGCCATAGTCGTGGTTGCCCGGAGCTATCGCGTAGGGTACAAACCCGTCGAGTATGCTCATCGATGTCAGCGCCCTGCCCCACTCGGTCGCGTTGTTGTTCTGCGTAACATCGCCCAGATGCAAAACATACTGGATATTATGAGACGTGCGATTGTCCTTTATCCACTGGGTCTGGGCGGTGAAAGCCGCTGGGTAAGACTGCGACAGCGCCTGGGTGTCCGGCAGTACCGCGATGGTAAACGAACCGCTCGGCGGGGGCGTGCTACCAGCCAACACCACCGGCGACATCAACAACAAGGCTACCATACCAATTGCGAATACCCCAATATTTTTTCGTGTTTGTATCGTGTTTTCCATTTTCAAATTCTCCAGTCAGGCTCATTATAGACAGAAACTCCGCGACAAGTTGGCAGAGACCCTCTCGTGCCAGGCTCAGCGACCACTGCGGGTGCAGAATAGGCTCTTTTTGTGACACAACAACGGGATTAACAGGGAGCCAATTGCAAAACTATTCTGGAATGTAGCACAGTCGCCCTCGGCTGTGTTTAACTTGCTGTATTTCCAGCGTTTTTTTACATAACCTTCCCAGCCGAGGGCGGCTAGGCTACATTTTTGCAACTGGCTCCAGGGTTTTCTTACTAATCCTGCCATCCTGCCGATTAACACCCGCTCTTGACATACCCGCCATGAGACCCCATACTCCAGGCGCCTCGTGGCAGCTTGCTGCTGCGGGACAAACCCCTCGGTGGACCCTGCCGGGTTCGGCAGGGCCACCGAGGATAGCATCTCTTGCGAGATTACCCTACATAAACAGGGCCTTTACTTCTCTAGCGTTTGCGACGAACCAACGCCAACAGCCCGCCGATACCCAGCAAGCTCATCGTAGCCGGTTCGGGGACATACTCCACCGTCAACTCCGGGCGGAAGCTGAGTGTCGCGTTCTCTGCCGAGGCAACAACCAGGCCCTCGGTGTTTGAGCCGCCGCCACCAGCAACATCGGTGTCGGCAATAAACAGCAGTCCCGCGTTGTTCGCCTGGGTTCCGCTCCATTCCTGGATAAGCGACAGACGCAGGGCCGCATCACTCGCGGCCAGATTGACCGTATAGGTGGCACCAACGGTGGCGTCGAAACTAATCGACCCCAACAGCGTGGCGACATAGTCCGTACCGGCCGTACTGAGGCCCGCACTGCCAGCCCAATCAGTATCATCGTGAGACAGATGACTCCAATCGGCAGTACCAGCCAGATCTGGAGTCGAATCGCCAGTTCCCTCGACCCAGGCCGCATTGGCCGCGGCGATGCGGTAGATGTTGATGGTTCCTGAACCCTTGGTGGTAACACCACCATCTTCCTTGAGTTTCAGCGAGATACTGCTGACGCTGGTCGCACCGGAAATCACACCGCTGAGATCAAACCGCATCATCGGTCTGCCTATGCGGTTGGTTCCCGCAGGGCCATTGGCATAGGGATCGCCGGCGAAAAGGTAGGTACGGGCGCCGTAATTCCTATGAGTATTCCCAGCGCCGTCGGTCCAGAGACTGGTATCGTCCGTGCCGGCGTAAACGCCATTGCCATCGCCCTGATCGACGCCCTGCTGGACGGTAACCGTCGCCGCCTGGGCGGTTGCTGCAACGAGCAGCGATACTACACATACAGCTAACAACATTTTGGTCGCGTTTTTCATAATCAATCTCCCATATTAAACGCCACTCTTTTTCGGCATCGGGCCAATCCCGATACCTGTCTAACAACCTCCACAACGCCTCAGAATCTCAAAATCTCGGAATCTCGAAATGCTCAAAACAGCCTGGCTTTCCATCCTTTCCTTTGTTTCATGTTGCATTCGTCAATTCTCTGATTCCTCAACTCGTCAACATTGCTTCAGTATCCAAAAATTCATACTTATTCGTGCTGCCTGTTAAGTTGTCTCACCTTCGATAAGTTCACCGGTAACATAATGCGTTTCCACCGGGCCGTCGTAACCTTCGATTCTTCTCTTGAGCAGCCAGGCTGCCAGGCGGGCCTGCTCCTCGATATGGACATCCACCGCGGTCGGCCTGTCAATTGACCCATTGCCAATTCTCCGATAGCCTGACAAGAGCTTGATTTGCTCGGGCACTTTAATTCCGCCCTCACGCAGCGCCCGCAGAGCGCCTATCGCAGCCCCGTCGTCATGGAACATCAGCCAATCGCACCTGGACACCCTCGACAGCTCATTTTTCGTGAAATTGTACGAGTCGATCGAGTCATCCGGGTGTTCCGCCAGGGCTTGTGTGGAATCAGGCCT